>WLWG01001180.1_pt1 | contig 24466 bp, 28 predicted proteins | sample 6712871 | NCBI WGS metagenome assembly WLWG01 (sample SAMN12718693, study PRJNA515312) | sponge metagenome | isolation source: marine sponge | host: Mycale hentscheli | place: New Zealand: South Island, Marlborough, Capsize Point | collected 2003-05-01
ATTGGTCTAGTCTAATTAAATCTTTATGACGAAGATAAATAATATTACCTAATAAATTACTACTTTTATCTGTTTTAAAACTAGCGACACCACCTTTCCATTTCTTACTATAAAACCCAAAAATAAGAGTATGTTTTGGTAAATAGGCGGGATATAATTTAGGATTTTTTAATGAAGTACCTAATATTTTGTATATTTTAAATACAGATATTAAGCAACTGTCTTAGTAATAGATATATCAGATATATTATTACAATATTCAAAAGGACAAGAAACTTCACTAGCAGGTAAACTCCAATTAGGATTACTTATATTACCAAAGTTTACAGCACCACACCAACTACTATACATCTCTCCTGTAGCATCTATATTTAAACTTTCAAATCCTAAATGACATTTCATTCCTTTAAAAGTATTTAAACCCTGATTTATTATTTGGTGGCTTTGTACATACTTTGCTGAGCCGTCCTCATATAAAAACTCTGTCATCCAGGAAGTATCTTCTACAATTTCTTCAGGTTCTTGTACTTCTGTTTCAGGATGAGAGTCTAATTGTAATGGCTTTATACCTGGTCTTTGTAAAACTTCTTGTTCTTGTTCTGAATACTCCCAATAGGTTTCCTGTTTGCTGTTGTGACCAAGTAACTTTTTATACATTGTTTTAACACATATACTAACATTGTCATATCTATTATGTTTGCAATCCTTAAACAAATCACGTAATTCCTCTACAAATTCGCCCAATCTGAGCACGTCTCCCCCTATTCCTGCAATATTAATGTCTATTGTTACATAGTCCTTAATCTCATTTATAACATTAATAAAATGCTCTTTATCTTGTGATAAAGGATGATATGTTAATACAACTCCATCCATATAATGTTTTGCTTTACTCCACCAATTTACTGTTCTACTTGCATTTGTAAAAACAACATTATGGGTATCAAACTCACTTATTTTGCGTATCACATCCTCGAATCCAGGCATTACTGTAACTTCACCGCCTATTAATTCATAGTCTACTCTTTTACCCTGATTGTTATAATGCGTTGACAGGCGCTCTATGGCAGTCAGATAGGCTTCTAATGGTAACCACTGCTTACTACCATCGTGTAATATATCAGGACAATATTCACATTTGTAATTACATTGATTGCCCATATTCCATTGTATGCGAATACTATCCATAGGACCACGAGCATGTGGACCACGTACTGAAATTAATTTGGGCATTATATTCCTATTAAAACTGTAGCAGACCCTTTATCAACAGTATGACCACAGGTTACAGTACTCATACCCTGTATAGCAGGGAAGTTATTTTCACATAGAACTGTGAATGAACCACTAAAAATTCTAGCAGTAGCAGTGGTATGGGGAGAATCACCATGAGTTAATATTATATCACCCACAAGAGATAAAAAACTACCTTCGCAAAATACAGTGAAAGCAGAAGGTCCTAATATTAGGCCTCCACCTGCTGTATCTAAAAATTGTCTTGCGGCTCCTGGCATAATAGTATTTATCTTTTAAAAAATACTATTCTGTTTCTTGAAGTCTTAGATAGTCCTCTGCTGATTTTTCTGTGCTTTCTACAATAGCCAAAATATGATCTAATGAAATAATAATTTCATCTGTATGCCCTGTATATATAAAAGGAACTACAGCAATTTGATCTTCCATAATAACTACAGTACTAGGATTGTTTAAATTTACTATTTTAGATTTTTTATTGTAGGCATTAAGAGTAGCCATAATTTCAATACCACTATTGAGTTTTATAGTTACTACCTTGCCTATTAGATTTTCTGTTTCAAACATGTAATATATTTATAGCCTTTGAACAACGATTATTAAGATTATAGGCTGAATCCTTTAAATGAATCTTTTTCTACGTCTTGCTTTGTACCACCTATAACGTAACTACTTATTTCTGTTTCCTGTGGTGCTACTTGTACACTACCACCAGTAATCCATGTTTGAGTCCAAGGCAGAGGATTTGTTCCTGTATTAAATATTTTTTCTTGTCTCACGGCGTGCATTCTTTTACCTGCTATGTATTCTACATATTGTTTAAGTAATTCTGCATTTAGTCCAATAATGCTACCATCTTTAAATAAATAATCTGCCCATTCTTTCTCTTGCTCTACAGCATCTAAAAACATCTGAGTACACTCAGCATAGGTTTCTTTTTCTATTTTAGCAAAGTCTTTGTCATCTTGTGGTAGAAGTTTTAACATAGTCTGTGTACTTGCCAAATGAACATTTTCATCTCTAGCGATAAATTTAATAATTTTAGCATTACCTTCCATTCTTTTAAGTTCTGCAAATGCCCAACTACAAGCAAATGATACATAAAAACGTACGCCTTCTAGTATGTTTACACTCATTAGACACAACCATAATCTTTTTTTATGCTCATATTCATTATATTTTTTACTGCCTTGCTCTTTTAGTAGATTATATTCTATAAGTTTGTTATAGTTTTCTGTAATACTGTCTGCACAATCTACGATCTCTTTAATATCTAGAAGTTCATCAAATATTTTACTTGGATCGGGATACACATTTCTTATTATATGTGTATAACTCTTACTATGAATTGTCTCACTAAATGCCCATGTTTCTATCCAGGTCTCTAATTCGGGTATAGACGCAATAGGTAGAAAAGCCAAGTTAGGTGAACGACCTTGTACACTATCAAGTAGTATTTGTCGCTTCAAGTTACTAGTAAAAATATGTTTTTCAAAGTCAGTTAGGTTCTTAAAATCACTTGCGTCTTTAAGTATGTCTACTTCCTCTGGTCGCCAAAAGAAACCCAACTGTTTATCAGTAAATTTATCAAACTGCTTATATTTTAAAGTATCAAATCTTTGTAAGGAAACACCTCCTGCAGGATCTAAAAACATATTTGCTTTTGTATGATGCTTCTTATTTTTTGTATTTAATACTGTCATTTTTAGTTTCCGCCTCTAGTTCTATTAAGTGCTGGTCTTTTTCCATTTGTTTCTAAATAGTGGGCTATGAAATCTTCTTCATCTACACTATAGGTAGAAAAAGTTTTTGTTATTTCTTTACCTATAATATTAGTATATGAAAATTGTTCGCTATGACTTTGCTTCCCCCATAATTCCATTCTAATATCTGTTTCTTCCATTTGCTGAATAATATATTCTGCATTTTTATGACCTGTAGGACTTCCTGGATTATGAAGTCTATGCTCACCCCATCTTTTTTTGATGGACATTCCATATTTTCCAATATAGATTATTTCTTGTTTTTTATTGCTATCGTTAATTAATACCCAACAATAAACTCCAGATTTTACTTCACTTGCAAATGGGGTAAGTTCGCTACCAATTTTACCATCAATGACATCTACATCGCCTGCCTTTTGAAACCCTAATGCTTGTAATTCTTGACTTGTCATATTTTACAACTCTCACAATCGTCATCATCTATAAACTCAACATTTGAAACTGCTTCTGGTGTATCTACTACTCCATTTGCCGTGTCTTTATTTATGTCTATCTCACCCTGACCATCAAACGTGTTATTATAATATAATTGTTTGCCACCGTATTTATAAAACATAAGCAAATCTTGTATTAAAACACTCATTGGTACCTTCTCATCTTCATAATGTTCAGGATTGTAACTAGTGTTTACACTAATTCCTTGGTCTATGTATTTTTGTAACACAGCCATTATCTTTAGATAACCTTGTGGTGACTTTTGATCCCATAGTAAATCATATTTGTTTTTGTAATATGGAAAACCTGGCACGACCTGTTTTAAAACTCCGTGTTTACTTTGCTTAATACTTACATAACTACGTGGTGGTTCAATACCATTTGTGCTGTTACTGATCTGTGCTGATGTTTCTGCTGGCATAAGTGCCATTAGTGTTGAGTTACGAATACCTGTTGCTTTAAGTTGCTCACGCAATCCTTTCCAATCTTGTCTTTCTTTGTGCTTAACTAATTCGTCTACATCTTTCTTGTATGTTTGGTTAGGTGTTATTCCTCTACCATACTTAGTTTCTACTGTTCCAGGACATTCGCCTTTCTCAACTGCTAAGTCTGCACTTGCTTTAATTAAGAAATAACTCCATGCTTCAGCCCATTCGTCAACTAACTCTAAGTTAGGATCTTGATAATTAGTATCGTGTTTTGCTAACCAGTATGCAAAGTTAATAATACCAATGCCTAAAGGTCTGCGTTTCATTGTACTTAACTGTGCTGCAAGTACAGGGTAACTTTGGTAGTCTAATAGTGCGTCTAAGCCTCTTACAGCAAGTCTACAAACTCTTTCCATCTGTTTGAAGTCTTTAATAATGCCCCAATTAATTGCACTTAAAGTACACAAACTAATCTCACCGTCTGAGTCATTAATCTCGTTTAACGGCTTTGTAGGTAAATTAATTTCACAACATAAATTACTTTGTTTAATTGGTGCAACATCTTCATTAAATGAACTATGCGTATTAGCATGGTCTACATTCATTAAATAAATTCTACCTGTATCTTTGCGTTCTGTTGCAAACGCAGAAAATAAATCCATTGCTTTAATAGTCTTCTTCTTAATACGGGTGTTGCGTTCTGCACATTCGTATAGTTCTTTAAACTTTTCCTGATCGTTAAAAAATGTTTCATACAATCCAGGCACATCATGCGGAGAGAACAATGAGATGTCTCCACCTGTTAATAGTCTTTCATACATAAGTTTATTAAACTGTACACCGTAGTCCATGTGTCTTACACGGTTTTCTTCTGTACCTTTGTTGTTCTTTAGTACAAGCATGTCTTCAATTTCAGAATGCCAAATAGGATAGTATAATGTAGCCGCTCCGCCTCTTACTCCACCTTGTGAACATGACTTAACTGCTGATTGGAATAGTTTATAGAAGGGGATAACTCCTGTGTGAGTTGCGTCTCCACTCCTAATAGGCGAGCCAATTGCTCTAATACTTCCGGCACCTATACCAATGCCTGCCTTTTGACTAACATACTTAACAATAGCACTTGTAGTAGCATTAATGCTATCTAAACTGTCATCTGTCTCAATAAGTACACAACTACTAAACTGTCTTTGTGGTGTTCTAACACCGGCCATAACAGGTGTAGGTAAACTTATTTCAAATGTGCTAATTGCATCATAGTATGCTTTAACATATTGTAGTCTTGTTTCTTTGTCATACTTACTAAACAATGTCATAGCAATCATTATATATGCTACTTGTGGTGTTTCAAATATTTCACCAGTACTTCTATTTTGTACTAGATACTTGCCACGGAATTGTTCCATAGCCGCATAAGTTAACACTTCATCTCTGTCGTGTTTAATGTAGTTACTTAGTTCGTCAATCTCTTCTTTAGTATATGCTATTAAAATATCTCTATCGTAGAAGCCTTTCTTAACATTTTTATCTATAATATCACATAAGCACGGTGGAGTAAATTTACCGTATACTTCTTTTCTTAGATGATAGTTAATTAATCGACCGCCAACATATTGATAATTTGGGGTTTCTTCTGAGATTAAATCAGCCGCACTTTTGATAAGTGTTTCTTGGATGTCAGTACTAGTAATTCCGCTGTACAATTGTATTTGACTGTTAATTTCTACTTCACTAGGACTAACGCCAGTGATGCCATCGCAGGCATATTGTACTACCTTGTGCAACTTATCTATATTAATGTCTTCGAGTTGCCCAGATCGTTTTTGTACTTGCATGTGTTTATCTCTTTGTCTGTTTGCTATACTTGTTTTAGTGTATTATTTACCAGAAGCAAATTATACAATAAAACTGTGTTAATGTCAACTAAAAAGTGAGGAGGTTTTAATCTTATGTGAATTAAATCGTGTGCTATTGTCTATAACGTATTGTAGGCTTGCAGTCTCACCTGGTATAAAATTATAAGCCAACTGCTCATGAATTAGCACCAGTCCATCGTTTCCATTTATATGATTACTTATCACTTCAAAGTGCAATTCATCGTCTGTTATGAATCCTTTATTAGTGAGAGTTGCAGCTAATATGAGAGTAATTCCAGACTGGCATAAGTACCCTTCTGCTACTATATCAAAGACATTAGGCCAGTCACGGGGAGTGTAATAATCTATATACCTAGGTATAGGTTTGATGTCAGCGAATGCTTCTAATAAAGGTTCTACAGTTTTATAGTCTTGCTTTCTAACTGTGCGCCAAGCATTCAAACGCTCTTGTGAGGTTTGGGTTTTGGTAAACATTAATTATTTTTAATACTAGTCAGGCCACCTTCTAACAACATACCTAACAGTAACTGGTGTTGCTGGGCTTAGTGAATTATCAACTTTTATTGTACCAGTAGTACTTGACATTTCTGCACTAAATATTACATTCCCTGTTAACGAACCTGATCGTGCGTCCGAGTAAGTATCTGTTAATACTATATCATTAATTGTTGCATCACCTGAATACATTAACGAACCAACTCTTCGATAGTTTCCGGAGCCAGTTGTTGCACTCATGCTGTACTCAACAAATTGTGTATTTACTTGGCCATCTCCTGAAGCAAAATCAATATTTAATTCACTAACTGCTTGGTTGCTACCGGATGGTATTGATAATTGTTCTGGTGAAGAGAAAGTTGTTTTTGCTGTACCGGATGCTAATGCTTCTGTTGTGAGGAACTCAATATTTGTCTTGATGTTCATTAATCCTCTGATATCAGGATTAACTGATTCAAAGTATAGGTTGTTAAGAATTTTAGCAAAGTCTCTTGCTTCAGTTCTTTCTTCGAAAGTCATTTCACCAAGCGAACTATTTAAATTTAAATCCCACACTGCAAATTTTGGAGTACCTGTTAATGCATATTGACTATTGAATTCTGCATTGACATATATTTTCTTAAATATGTTAACTTCTGTTGATGTATAAATATCATCTATCCAATCTTCAAGTTTGGCTTTTACTGTTGCATTTGGTCTGTCGTATTCACCATCTCTAAAACCTAATGCTGATAAAGTTCCTATTACATCTTCGTGTAGTGCAAAAGTAAATGGTACTTTTTGTACTGCTTCTGCATGAGTAATATACATTTTATTAGCGGCGCCTGGTATACTTGAAATCTTAGGCCATAAATTTTTACCGTTAACTAATGTTTGAACAGCTGCCGGTGTAGCTGCTGTTGATAAATCTACTGATACAACCGGTGTTGCTTCAACTGTTGCATCTGCTACTACTGGCTTAATTGTTAAATCTGCTACATTAGCAGTAATGTTACTACTTGTGGTTAAAACAAATGTGTTGCCAGTAACAGCACCAATTGCTTTTGATCCTGTAGGATTGGCTGCTCCAGTGTTAACAAATACAACATTGTCGGATGATAAGTTTCCGTGGCGTGGGCTAGTTACAACTACATTAGACTGATCTGCAACTTTGTATGTTATAAAAGATAAATTGTCAGGGTCATTATTCATTGCGGCACTGTATGTCCCGTCGAGTTTAATTGTTTTACTAGTACTGTTAATACTACCAGCATCAGTTGATACATTGTATACAACATTATGCAATGCATGAGATGTATCTGTATGTATAAATCTAACACTATCAACTGTTTGTGTATTCTCTACATTTTCAACTGTGATATTGATCTTACCACCAGCATCAGCAACTGATGATACTTTTCTTGTTATACTTGCTGAATTACTTGGTAATGTTGCAGTTAAAGTTGCGTTGGCTGAATCATATGCTGTTACTGCTACTACCTTACCGTCTTGGAACCAACCGGAACCACCTTTAATATATGCATGATTATATACACCTGTGGAATCATATGCTCCAAGTGAATCTATTGAGTAACTTCCTGCTACAAGATTTCCAGTTAGTACAATGTCACTTGCGCCTGTAACGCCTGCAACTGCTTCTCTCACAGTATCTTTTTTTGTTAAATATAAAGTACCTAATGTATTAGAAAAATCAGCTTCACTAGGTATATGCTTTACATCTGTTGCAACTTGTATATGCTTAAATTGTAATCCAATAAATCCAATTCCAATACCATCGGCAACTCTAATGTTGTCAGTTGATATCTGTCTATATTCTTCTATTCCTTTAGCAGTATAGAAACCTTGCTTATTTGTTAAACCAACGTTTGCATTTTCTATTGCATTAATTACAGCAGCATTACTGTAATAGGATAATGAAATCTCTTCAGAACCACTCGGTGGTGTTCTGAGTGTAAGTGTATGCGTATGAGAAGATAAACTTTGGCTTGTTGAAGACTGTTCAAAGAAATAGTCTTCCGAAGAACTTATGGATGCTGTAGAAGATGGAATAATTGTTACACCGTTCTTTACAACTTTTACATCTGCAGGAATAAAAGCAGTACCTGTTATGTTGTTTATAAAACTTGAACCTGCATTTACATCACCAAATACTCTGCCTTCTCTACCAACTGTTGTTCCGGATGTTGCAACCATAGTTGCTGGTGTCCAACTTACAACATTAGCAACACCGTCAAAGAAACCTTTGTCGTATATCTTATGCGGAACAGTAAATTTAACCATTTGTATGTTGGCAATTCCTGTAGTTGTACTTTGAGCACTTGCTGTTTTCTCAAAAATACCTGTCTTGTTATAGATGTCCGAAACTGGATCTGATGTATCAGCACCAATGTACATTTGTCTACTATCTGTAGCAAACCCTATTTCACCTGGACGCAACGGCTTGGGGAGGTCTTGTTTCTGACCCCTGCGTTGTTGCATTCGTACGATTTTTGTTGTTTCTTCTGCCACTGTTAAGCCTCTCTAATTACTTAACAGTATTTATCACTTTGCGTGACTAAACTTTAAATTTATCTAAACTACCATACAAGCACTAACACATGCCTATATCCTCTAGTAAGTTTTGTTACACCATGCAATCTACCTTTAGGATGAAAAATATGATCACCTGATTTCATGTTAATAATTTCAAACTTATCTGTTTTTATACAAGTTTCTCCGCCTTGTAAATCGCTAGATGAATCTAATAAAATAATGCTGGTTCCATAAGTGCAATCATCGTAGTGCATGTCGGCTTTTGCACCAGCATTATATTTTAATAGTTTTATAACTGGCTGATGATTATTTGGTATATCCTCTACAGGTTTTTCCACCAGTGACAGTATTTTGTTGTACAACAAATCTGTTTTGTCTATGTAGCATTTTAGAACATCAGTGAGATATTCTTTACTTGTAGGGCCAGTTTTTTCACCTTTTGCTAGTGCGTGGAAATTGCCTGTTTCCATTAAAGGTGTACATATTGTTAATAGTTTGTTCACTGTAATGAGTAATAGTCGGCTAATCTCATTGCCCATTTATTACAATATTCTTCAAATTCTTCACCATTAATAACAAAGTCAGCGTATTTGCCTTCTCTGTCGATCATTAAGATAGCAACTTGTTTGATATCTGTGCCAAACATTTCGTTGTGTGCTAGTGCGTATGCACAACCTTGCATGAAGTAATCTTCAATCCACTCACGCTTCTTGATCTTTTTAGCAGTCTTAAAGTCAATAATACTTTCAACACCGTTAAACATACCCACAGCATCACTTGTACCTGCGTATAAGCCTTGAGCTATTAGTGCTACTTCAACACCCCATATCTCATCTACTTGGCTTAAACCCTTGTCTATCATTTCATTAACCATATTCTTAGCCATAACACTAATATGGTTGTTGCCTTTAATTTCATACTCTTCTAAAAGAACATATTTTTCTAATGCGTTATGTACTTTAGTACCTAAGCCTGCACTTTCTTGACTGATTCTATTTGCTTCAGCATCGCCTACTCGTTTACGCCAGTTGATGAGAGCAGTCTTATCACCTGTATCAGAAAGTACTGTTGTGACACTTGGGACTGGTTGATCGTCATCACCTGTGTATTGTCGTTGACCATTTTTTGCTGTTACCCTTTTGAGAGTTGGGTAAGTGAATTTTTCTACAAGCATTAAGTATACCTTTATTAGTTAAGATATATTATAGCATGTGACGAATGCTATGTCAATAAAAAAGGCACTTAAAAATGCCTTGATTTTCAATAACTTATAACTGTTACCAACTAATATTCCACTGTAATGCAGTTGTATCACTTGGGTCTGTAACGAGACTAATACTATATCCTAAATTAGTAAAGTATTTTTTAACATAATTAAGTTGATCAAGTTTAGTTGTATCTGTTGTAATGCTGTTCCATACATAGTAATACACATTACTGTTAGTCATTGTAGAGTTATTAACATTTGCGTAAAGTATGCCTGCATCAACATTAGCATAAACTGCATTTTCAATTGCTGTTACTTCGTTATGGATTACAGTATTATTTCTAGTACTACTTCTCGCAGTTTTAGCATTTATAAATATACCAGCCATTTATTATAACTCCGAATTCATTGCAGTTTGTGATGCACTCTGTGCTAAATCACTCACAGTATTTGCTGCTTCTTCATCATCACCTGTGCTTATTTCTGCAGGTAATTGATTTTTAGGTTGAATAGTATCTCTGTTTACGCTACTAGCATGTCCGCTCTTATCAACTGCTGCAATAAGTTCGTCTGTTGTAGTAACATAGCCTTGCTTGGCTAATAATGCTCTAAATTGTTCAGTAGGAATATTTTCCTTACCTTGAGCTGCCATTTTTGTTAGCAAATCTTGTACGGTTAGAATTAAGTCGGAAAAATATCCTTGTGATATTACTTCGCTAATTAACATGTTAGACCTCTAACGGTGCTCTGCCTAATGGCTCTTCTTCTGGTCCTGCTGCTGCAGGTTCGTTAACATCCATTACTGGCTCATCTAATCCTACTTCTGCTGGTGCTTCTGCACCTAACTCACCAGTATCGCCTAGGCCCATATCGTCTGTGTTAACAACTGTGCCGGAACCAATTAATCCTGCAATAGCATTATCAATGCCGTCTTTGGCTGCTTTTGAACTTGCTATATAAGTTCCTAATAAACCCTGTACGCTGTCTGCAAAAGTAGCTGCTGCTTGAGCACCCATCTCACCACGCATTTGGTCTGCAATTGCTGGGAGGCTTTCGTTTGTCATGCGTCCAATTTCTTCAACATGTCCTTGGATGTCGTCTGCTAATGCTCTTACTGCCATTACAACTTCTGCTTCTTCGATACTTGTACCTTCAACTTCTTCGTTAATCATGTCGTCTACTAGGCTGTCAAACATTGTGCCTTCGTTTTTCTTTTCGTCTTTTGTATCACCAGTGACATCGTATTCTTCGCCGTCTACTGTAAATTTCTTTTCGCCTTTAGCAATAGCGTCTTTTCTAGCACCAGTAAATTTGTTTTGCTCTGCTACTTTAGCACCAAACATTTTAATACCGTTGCCAACTGCATCTTCTTCTAAACCGTTTAAGAAACCAACAACTGCATCTCTGCTTTTTTCTGTTACTTTAGCAAAAGATTCTAATTTCTCTTCAATTGCTTCTAGGCTTTCTGTACCTGTTAGTTCAACACCACACTCTTTAGCAAGTTCTCTAAGCAAAGAATCGTTAAGGTCTGTTTCTGGGATATACTCGCCTTCTTCTTCGATGCTTTCGTGTTGCATACCACATGCTTCCGTGTAGGCTTTTGCTGCTGAAAGGATAATTGGCATAACATGTTCGTCGTCATATGCAAAGCGTGAATCCATTCTATATTGATTCATGCACTCGCTACAAGCCTCATCCATTGTGTAGCCACTGTCCATTAAACTGCAAACACTTGCGTTGATCATTTCTTTCATCTCACCGTGTGCTGGTGATTCGGCATACATGCCTTCGTTGATCATAGTTTCAACAACATCTTTGATGCCTAAAAACTTTGCGTAATCTGGCTCTTGTTGAAATTTAGTGTTGGCACTTTTAATTTTGTTAATGCTTGTATTAGCAGTTTCTAGTAAACTATCTAGTTTTGCTTTCTTAGGAAATCCAGCAGTCTTCAATGAGACTCCAAACTCTTCCTTTAGCATTTTGTTAACTTTAGCGATTTTCTTTACGCCTTTTTGATTGAATTCTTTTAAAAACATTTTTATAATCCCAGGTATTAAATTCTCTATTACTCTTATTTATCATCTTTATGAACAATTTAATTAAACCTTTTCAATTCATCCTTAGTATAATTGAACTTACATATAGTATCAAACAGTCTAGCCTCAATTACTTCTCCTAATATGAAGTCTTTTGTATTTTTGAGGGTATGTCTATAGAACATAATGTCATTTTTACATCTATAATACTGTGAAATTAGGTTATCTATTTTTCTTTTGTTACTAAGACTAGGAACTTTTCCCTTATTACGCAAGTTACAAATGTATGAAGCGATGCACTTCATTGGTAGTTCTTTTGCTATAATAGCCTTAGAGACATGTTCATGTACTATAAAGCCTTCGTCTTTTTTGCCCACAACAAATATGCCTTTTTTAGCAACATTGGTCGCTATAGTATCTAATTGTTTGGAGAGTCTTTTCTTGTTCATATAGGTATTTATGAACTGATGTTCTATAATTTTTGTTTTGCTGAGTAGATAGTGTAACACTCACACCCATTTTTAACTTCTTTATTAAAAATATTCTTTTTAAACATCTCGTCAGCAAGATGAGCATTGCGTTCTGATAGTTCTGTAGTTTTTAAACTACCTAAAGTTTCAGCTAAATTATATAATTCTGTTTCAAATTTATTAATAAAACTAAGTTGATTATTTTTGCCTTTTACTGCTTTCATTATATCTTTTGCTGATGTCTTGACTTTTTAGGCTTGCCGTATCCGCCTGTTTGCAGAGTAGCCTCGGCATGCATTGCTGCCATATGCTTTTTGTATTTTGCAGTACCTTTTTTATGTGGGCTCTTACCTTCTCCTTGGATGATACCAAAGTTATTGTTTAATAAATCTTCTATGTCAGTATCGCTGTCTACAATTTTGAAATCTTTGTCTATCAGTAAAGCATCATTGTCTTGATAACCTTCTTGATTCTCGCCACTGAGTATTTGATAACCATTGCCGATATCTATAAGATCTTCTTGATATTCCCAAGCACTTATAATTTCTTCTGCCTTGCTTTGTGTAATTTCAGGTTCTACATTTTCCCCTACTGCTTTCTTTTTCTTCTTTTTAGGTGTAGTATTGGCAAACACACTTGCATTAGGTCTTTTTTGCATGCCGCCTAATGGAGCTGCAACTGTAGCAATACCACCTGCACTAGTTGTTTCTTGTATAATGTCGTTGATCTTCATATTAGTATTTACCGTTTTTATTATGTTAGTCTAACGTTTACGATATCCCAGTTAATAATACGCCACATATTGTTTAAGTATTTGCCTTTGTCATGCTGGTAATCTAATGCCCAAGCATGTTCCCACCAGTCAACTAACATTGCTATGTCATTTTTAACTTGGTGATTAACTATTGTTTTGATATCGCCGGATGTACTCATGTATACCCAACCGCTACCTTGTATCTTCATTGCTACTTGCTCAAACTCTTCTTTGAATGCATTGTAGTTGCTATATTTGCTGTCTATAAGCTCTTTACTTGCACCAGTAGGATTGTTGCTACCACTAGGTGCTTTTAGTTGTGGGAAGAATATATTGTGTAGGAATGCGCCTGCTTCCATAAACTGTGCATCACCTTTACCTTCGTTATATTTTGTAACGTATGCTTTTGCAAGTTTGCCATAATGAAAGTTTATAGTGTCTTCGCTCATAACAGGATCAAGATCGTTTTTACCGTAAGGTAACTTTTCTTGTACAAGTACTTTCTTTTCTTCTGTTAAAAAATCATTTAGTTTCATTTCTTTTTGCCGCCTTTCATGTTGGCGCACCATTGGTACATTTTGCCTTTTTCACCACTATACTTTTTAGCCTTTGCTTTCAAATCAGTAACTGAGCCTTTACAACTAGCACCTGCTTTCTTTACTCTGCCAGGTCTGCTTTTGCCTTTCTTTTTACCGTCAGCGAAATTTTCTGTAATTTCAACTATTTTCATTAGTTACTACTGTCTACAATTGATGTATTTGCAAATGGGTTTTCATTTGTTGTTACAAGATAATTTGTTTTTGCATGTAGTCTTAAACCAGAACCTTCTAAGTCTTTAACATCTTGTATAAATGTAAAAGTTTGCTTTTTAAGATCTAAGAAAAGTATTCCTTTAAGATTACCACCACTTCTTTTTGCTGCAAGGTAGTTATTAACATTAGACTGTGCTATGGCTTGCATTGCACTAGTAATGTTATTGTTTGCTAAGTGTTGTGCTATTTCGTTACCAGCATTAGGTATTTCTGTAAAGATATTTGAGATAATATCTGCTATTTCTTTTTCTGCTTCAGGTACTAAATTTAAGAAAGCTGCAACATGATTTTGTTGCATACCTGATTTAACTCTTAACACTGCACCTTGTGCTTCTAGTTCTTTAAACTTCTCATCATACTTTGTAAAGAATGCTGTTACCTTAGATTTGTATGAATCTGATATAGTAACTTGCCTGTCATTAAATCTAGCAGAATTCTTTCTTGTTGTTTTTAATTCAATAGGCTGACCATCAATCATTAAGTCACCCTTGCCATCGTCAGCACCTGATGATGCTCCCATGCCACCTATTCTCTGTGACAATACTGACAGTGCAAACTCACCTGGTCCAATACCATACTGTACAACTTCATTTAAGTCATTAACTAATTCTGTTATGTGCTCGTTTCCTTCCATGCCGTAGCCAACAAATATTTCAGCCATTGTATCAGTGGATGTAGACAACAATGTGTCAACTCTAACTAATTTATCTTGTTTCCAATCTATGAAAAGTTTTGCTCTTTCTGCTGGCGTCATTTCTATACTTGCAATAATCTTTGCAATTTGTTTAATTGCTTTCTTAACATCCTCATCAGGCACTTCACCTAACATGTTACTTAAACTTTGTATTTTTCCGCCGACACCCATATCGTTTAATAGTTGTTCAATGTAGTTAACTAGTTTATTAGTTTTTTCATCATCTGGCAGTTCTTCTAATTTTTTAATTAGTTCTGATTTGCTTTCAGTTATTCCTACTTTCTTTTTTAATACTGGGTGTGCTTTGTTTTGTATAAAGCCTCTGAATATGCTACGAAGATCTGTGTTTGGACTACCTGCTGATGCGGCTTCTCTGAATGCTTTAATCATGCTTGGATCAGGTATAACAAAGTATGCTTCCATTTGTGCTTTCAAGTCACTTGCTAACATAGGTGTATTCAATAACTGCTTTATTTTTCTTTCTGCGGAGTTATCTGGTACAGCACCCTCTCCCATTGCTGTTCTATAAGAGTTTTTGTTTGTACTAAATCTATCGCCTATTACTTTATGCCCTTCACCACTTAACAGTAGGTCCCACATCATTTTGACTACTCCGTCTTTGGATTGTAGTCTTTCTAAAGCACCGTCAAACCATGCAACTTTTTTTGGATCCATTGGTCTAGTGCTTTCTTTATTGGAAATTAACTTCAAAGCATATTTTTTAATTTTGCCTAAATCATCCATACTTTGCAATTTATACAAGTCGTCTGTAGTAAAATTAAAATCTTTTTTACCTTCTACATACTTAACTTTATTACCAGACTTGTTAGGGTGTTCAAAACCTTTGCCTTTCTTTTTCTTTTTACCAGGCGTTCCGTAAGTAGTTAATAATGCAGCCATATCTTGTTCTGCTTCAATAGTTTCATTTAACTTTTTCTTAGATACTATTAGTGCTTCGTTTATCTTTGTAGCATCAACTTTACTAATTATTTCTAACTGTTTTTTAAATGGTAATTTGTTAAAATTCTCAAACATGTTATTACTCTCTTCTATATTACTAAACCTAATATTCATTTCTTGGCTCATGTATTGCCTTTCTGACGAATCAACTACTTGGTGTGTTCCGACTATAAATGGATTCTTTTGACCTGGTGCTGGTTCTGTATTAAAATCATCTCCTCTATAAGGTAGAAACCCATGCTTCTTACTAAAAGCATCTATTACTATCTTAGCCTCTATAGTTTGTTCTTGGTATCTTTCGGCTTTTTGTTTTCTGTGAACTATTAAATCTTTTATTCTTTCTATTTTTTCTGCTTTTGCAGTATCCTCTGCACTTTCATTAGTATTAACTCCGCCTGCTTTGTATGCGGATACCATGCCTGCTATTTCATCCCACTGTACAGGATTGCCACCGTTTTCTTTGTTGTATATTAGTGCATTTAGAACATCTTGTTTTGCATTATTACTTGTTTCTAAGTTGTTAATCCATCTTGCTAGTTTTACAGCATTAACTCTTGGATTGTCCATAAAGTGGCCAAAACCACCGTCCCACATTTTTTTATAGTTAGAAAACTGATCTTGCGCCATTTGAAGTGCTTGTTGATTACTGAAAGTAGATGGATCATTATCACTAGCATCTGAGCTACCTGTTGCACCTAGTTCTTTTAGTTCTTCTTCGTAGTCAGCAACCATTTTAAGTTCGCCCTGGGCATCAATCATTCCTTCATTATAATTATATAATGCTCTGTATACTTCACTATGCTCATCGTGACTAATAACTTTAAAATCTTCTGCTTTAAACTTTTTACCTGGAGGCGTCTTTACTGGGGCACCTGATATAAGTTGGTTGTCCATTTCTGTTTGAAGCCAATTGTAGTATGGTACTGGTAAGTACATAGCCTGGTCACCCATGTTGTCATACTTAACAGTAAAGTCTGGTGTTGGTGCTTTTCCTACTTTAACTTTAAATGTACTATTAAATGCATCAGCAAACTTTTGCATCATGCCGTGGTAATCTGATCCACCTCTGTTCAATAAAGGCACATATTGTTTACTTGCTAAAAATTCTTTATAAAGAGATTCAGGTGTAAATCCAAAATCTTTCATTGCTTGTCTAAAGGCACCTATTTGTTGTACTTTAACAGGATTACGATTTTTGCCTGTTGCTATAGAACTTAATAGATAACCAAAAGCAGTAAGACTATAATCTCGGGCTCTGTCATTCCAGCTCTCTTCTTCTTTGATAATACTTTCTTCTGCATTCTCTCTTTTAGATCTTGCAAGAGCATTGTATGCTGTAGCAAGAGCGTTTATAGCATCAGTGTAATGATTTTTGCTTAATATTAACTTGAATGCATCCACTACTTTTTTATCAGTGTGTTCTGGATCTATTCTACTAGATGCTCTTTCGTCGTCTTCTGGGTCAATAGCATCTAACTTATTAACAAAACGAAATAATGCTTTAATATAGTCTTCTCTAAAAGCATTTTCATCATGTCCTGCCAACATTGTGACTGCATATCGTATTGTTGTTTTAGCAACCATGTCAAAGTTTCTATGGTAACTATCACCACCTGCTATACGAAATTCAATTAATCCGTTGCCATCGTCGTTAGTTGCATCTTTAAAATTAATGCTACTAAACTTACCAGCACTAATGCCGTCTTTGAGCATATCTTCTAGTGCTGAAAGAGTCTTTTGATCTTTGTAATTAGCACTTAAATTTTGCATGTATTGTTGTATTTCTTTTACTTGTGACTTAGTATAACTGTTACCATCTCTGTTAAACTGTTGTAACAAATATTTGTCACCAAGTAATAATGCAATCTTTAATTTGTTTACTGGTCCTACATCGCCTGCCATACTCATTGTAACATGTAACCCAGTAGATCTATTTGTATCTACATTCCTAGGCTCCCAATGAGAAAATAAACTTTTCATTTCGGCAAGCATGTCTGTTGGTGTATCGTACACTGGTGAAATAATTTCAGCACCCATTCCGTCACCTTCGATACTGCTGTCGTCTTCTACTCGCCAATAATCGTTATCAACTTGTTGACCACTGTGGTAATCTCCTGCTTCAACATTGGAAGAGATACTTGAGTCAGTTGCCCAGTCACGAAGCTGATCTGCAACTTCTTCCATACTGCCTTCACTGTTGCTGTAAAGAAATATGTCAAAATCGCTAAGTAACGATGGCCAGTGGCCGTTGTATTCTTCGTTACACCAATCATCTTCATCAACATTACTTAATGCTCGATCCCATGCTTCGTCCCACTGCTCGCCATTGTCTCTGATATCGTCTGCTAACCATTCTAAGAAAGCATCTTCATGTTCGGCATCAACATATTCTCTGGCCCATGCATCTTCTTCCCAGTCGCTTCGTTCTTCTATTTCTTCTTGTGCTTGGCGATCATCTTGATCTTCTAAGCCTTGTAGTATCATTTCTTTGTAGTCAGTTACATCATCCATGTTAACTTCGTATGAAACATAATTATCTAAATAGTCAGGATCTTCTTTGCGTTCTTCTACTAGCTCTGCTATTACATCACTTTCATACTCATAAAACTTATCAGACTCTTGTAACCATTCTCTGAATGCATCTTCTATTTGGGAAACACTTCTGGAGCCTTCTTGATCATATATTAGATCTTGTACTCCGTTCCAGTTTTCACCATATAAGAAATCTTCATCATCACCTGCATCTGAAAAGCCTTCCCATATTGTCTCTGCTTCAAAACCACATCTAATGTTTGCGTTTAATGAATCTTTTGCAACCGCAGGACTATTGAAATTTATTTCAAATATTGGATCACCTTGCTGTACATACTTTTGTGCTCTGATTAATCTTTTAATTCTACTTTTAATTTTTTGCTTACGCTTTTGACCTTTATGTAGATCTGATTTTTCTGTTACTGCTTGTTCTTCACCTGGAAGTGTAATATCATCTTCAGGATCTAATGTATAAAATTCTTTATTGTTTTGATTTTGTACAACAACTGCGTCTTTGTTTAGGCCGTTGTTCACAGGGCTCATTACTTTAACAGTATCGCCTTTGTCGTCTTGGTATTCGAAGTCTTGTGCTAACTCTTTTGCTTTTGATATAATTGGTTCAACCGGTGCTGGTTCCTCAGTGTCGCTTTTATTTTGCTGACTGCTAGGACTAACTTGTGGTTTGTTTACACCTGACTTAGGTGGCTTAGGTGGCTTAGCGTCTGCTGTTGCCTTAGCAGTTGCACCTGTTTTTTGTTGTGAAGTAGGAGTACTTACTCCACTATTCATGCCGTATTCAGAAATTAACGATTCAATTGTGCGTATATCTTTTGCCTTCATAACTTATCAATTATCGCCTGTTAAGTGATTTTAATCGCTTTGCGGTAGGATTAAATCTTTTTGTTCTACGAGCTTTACGAATCATTCTCTTACCCATTTTTGCTTTTGTTCTTCTCAGCGTCATACGCTTTTTGAGATCAATTGGCTTACCACATTGGTTTGCATTAGAAACAACTCTGCCTGCTCGTGGACCGCTTGTACATCTTACTGCACGTTTGATCTTGTTGCCCATTCGACGCCACACCATACGGGCTTCAACTATTTCGCCTTCTGTGATCTCGTCAAGTCTCATTTTAATAAACTCTGTACTAGTATTGCAACTGTACCTAATAATGTAGTAACTGTAACGCCAATTATAGCAATAACCCAGCCTTCCATTTTATTTAATCTTTGTTTAGTATCAACTTTAAATTCACGCAACTCTGTAGTAATAGCTTCAATACGAAGCATGTCAGCAATAATATGTGCTTCAATATTACCTGAGTATGCTGGAAGTGAATCAGCAGCTTTATCTATTTCTGGTTTTGATTTCTTTGGCATCTTATAATAGGTCCTGTTTAGTAAACTCCATGTTCACTGTAGTTTTTGTATCAATTGTACCTGCATTTAAAACAATCCCATCGAGTTCATCTCTTAATGTTTCAATGCTATGCACACTTTCACGCTCAAAAGCAAATTTAAAAATCCAACCTGCTCCTGTCATTGTTGGGGCACCGTATCCTTGTAATACATTAGCACCTACACCATTTAAAGCAACTGGTCTGTTCATGATAATTGGCATTGCTCTCAATCCAATAACTTGAACAACGCTTTCAAAATCTTTCTGCGTGTCATTCGTAAAATCACCTGTATGTGTAATGTCTAGTGATGTAAAAAGTGTGTAAAATTCTATGTTTCCTGTAACAACTTCTTGGCTATTCATTGCGCCTGATCTATTTAATGTCATGTGTGTCTCCGTATACACACTATTTATCATCAAACTGTTAACAGGTATTTAAAAATATTTTTTGTTAGCCAAAAAAAAGCACTCCGAAGAGTGCTTTCAGTGTGCAACTAAGCACGATCCCTAAGGTAGTAAGGATTAGTTTAGCCTGGGAAAGAAACTACTGCTGCCCATGCACAACCTGTTACACCAAATGCATTAGTAGCGTCATCAGCAAGTGCTGGTCCGCCTTCGTATGCAATGTGAACCGCTGTTGCTACATCTACTACAAATCCTTCGATTCCAGTAATAGTATAATTTTGTACAGTGATTGCTTGTATTAAAGCATCCATCTTTGCTTGGGTCATGTTTGTTGAAACTGTTGCAGTTGCAACGTGTAGTTCTCTACCGAACGCATTTAAGTCTTCAGTAAAACCATTTACTCTTGTTTGTGCCATTTTATTACTCCAATTTGAACGGGCTACCTATTGCCCTATACACATATTTATCTTTTTTTAATCACAAAAAAAGGCAGTAAACTGCCCTTTAATGTTTAAGTTTATAAACTTAGAATGAAACGTCAGCAATAACGTGTGCTGCAATGTCACCGTTTGCTAAGTTGTCTGCACCTTCAACTATCATTTTAACTGTATCACCTGATACTGCGCCAACTTTAAGTACTGAAAGGTTTAAGTTTTGAACAGAGCTAACTAATGCTGTTAATTGAGTTCCTGAAATATTACCTGCCTGCTGTTGAAAGCTCTTAAGGAATACATCTTTACCAATAAACTCGCCTGCTGCTGCTGATCTTCTATCTGTTTGTGCCATGTTAATTCTCCTGAATAAATCGAACTAATGTTCTATGTTATTATTTATCTTTTTCGGCCAAAAAAAATCCCCAACAAGTGAGGATTTTTAAACAATAAGTTGTTTTTAAGACTTAGCCAAAAGTTGCTACTAATGTAGTACCAGTGATGCTAGGTGTTGCTGCTCCGCCTTGTAATACAATGTGACATCCGTCATTTGCTACGTCGTCTTCTACTGCTACAACTGTAAAGAGCTCATTTTGAGCTTCTAAACATGCTGCTTCAACTGAAACTGTTGATACATCGTCTACTGATAATACGTGAGTAGTACCTACTAGACCGTTAGCTGCTCTTACTGCTGCGTTTGGGTTTGCTTGTGCCATGTTATTCTCCTGAATTTATATCGAGCTTATGCTCTATGTATATATTTACCTTTTTTAGCTATTTTCCGACTCTAAATTTGTCTAAATTTTTCATTCTGCCTTTGGCTTTTGCGGCTGCACTGGATATAGTTGTTCCTATATCTGTGGTATCAAGACCTGATAACGGATTAATACTTTTTGCTATCTTGCCAACTGTTCCTGTGCCGTCACCACCAAAGTTTTTTCTAGCATTTTGATTACCAATTTGCCCACCAACTGAGTTTCCTGATGGTGATGCTTTAGGCTTAGGTTGTTTTGCTGGATCGGCTTTCTTTTGTAGCCTGTCTTCTCTGCCATCTTTGTCTGCATCTTGATCTGGTTTTGCTTTTTTGAAATTACTTTGCTGCCTGTCATCCATACCTGAGAATGTTACTTTAAAGTTTGGATACAGTTGTTTCACGGCATACTTTAATGCCATACCAGGACTCCATTTAGGTCTTTTAATATAACCTACTGCTAATGCAACAACACTTGCTTTGTCTAGCATTATGAATTGAGGTAGTTTGTTACCTGAACTATCACCATACTCGTCGTCAAATTCCTGCTCTAATCTTTGTCTTAGTTCAGCATCGTTTTCTAGTATGATAATTTCGTTTATCTTCATTTCTTCTTCCTGCCGGCAGCCCAATATCCTGCTATTGCACCTATACCTGTTCCTGCTTTCTTAATTCTATCAGGATTACTTTTAGCAAGTTTTGTTAGTTTCTTAGCGGCATATCTACCTGCTGCCGCACCAACTGCAGCACCTGCAACTTTTTGTGCAAAACTAGTTCTAGGTACATCGTATGCTGGCTCTGTGGTATATGATCTATACTTAGTCATTGTACTCATAGGGGTTAATAATTCACTGCCTCTACCTAAGTAACGCATCGTTTGTAATATTTTAGTTACTACTAATTGTCTGCTTGAAAACTTTAAATTACCCCAATCGGTAATATATCTACGATATTGCTTAAATTTAGAATCTGTTACTTGAAGTTGTGCTTCTAATCTAAAAAAGTAACTAACTGCTTCGTTTTTTCTATCTGAACCATTTGCAATTTTTTTCATAAACATAAAATGCTTTCGGTGATCAAAGTTTAAATTGTTCAAGAACGAAGTACTTGTCATTCTATTTTTTAAATTTATTTTATCACTTTTTGGATTAGTTACTGTATATGCTAGTATGTATAAGTCGGTGGCACTTGTTCTAAAAGTATTGTAGCCGCCGTATTGAGCTGTTTGCTTTGCATAGTTACTTGCATAACTATGTTGTACATCATCTTGTACCATCATATAAAGTGCAATAGTATTGAGATATAGTAAGTCAGCAACATTTCTACCTGTGAGTTGGCGCATGTTACCAGAAGATCTATACAATCTACTTTCTGATATTTCTTGATCTATAAATTCAAGTTCCATTATGATGTTGGTTTCCCTGTTCCAAAGTTTAATCTACTAAACTCCATTCTATCAACTAGTTTGAGAGCGTTGCCTATTCGATCAATTGCAACAAAACCTTCTCCGCTTGTGGCTTTAAATCCTTCGCCATCGGCTGCAAAAGTTTGTGTGCTTTGTAATTTTCCTAACTTTGCTATGATTACTAGTTTTGCTTTAATAAGCATCAAATACAAATCATACACTGCTGTAATTTCTTTAGCATGTTGTTTAATAAATGCTACTGTCTTAACCATGCTATCTGTTTTAGCATCTTTAGTTTTTTGCATTTTAACTTTATCAATTTCTTTTGTAGACTTATCAATCCATTTTACAACAAATTCTTTTGCTAAACTTTCAGGGGAGCCAAAGTCTCCTGCTCTAATCTTATTGTTTACTGTGGCTTTTAGTTGTTGTAAGAAATCTTTGCCTACTAAGTCGTTGCCTTTCTCTAACCAATTAAACACATCGCTACTAATTTGCTTAGTGTAAGTGTCAGCGGCTTTGATAGTTGCTAGTACTTCTGCTGATTCTTCAGCAGTCATTGTTACTGTGCCTGATACATCTTTGATGTTAGCATCTGTTTGCCAAACACTAGATGTACTGCCTAATCTACTTGAATCAAATCCAAATGATGCTGTTGTATCTGCTAGTGTTGGTCCGCCTGCATACTCTGTGTGCCACACAATACCTAAATCAGCACTTAACATTTCTTTTGCTAGTTCGCTGTCCTTTGGTAAAGCATAAGCCAGTGTATTAGGCTTAAAATATATTAAGGCTTCTCCATCATGATTCAATTCTTTGATGTCACCTTTTTGAAACATCATGTCGCCTTGTGCAACTGTGTCCCAATTTAATTTGCTTAAATGTTTTAAACAATTTTTTAATTTGATTCGTAAACCACTGCCGTCTTTGTCGCCTCGGTCTGCATGATAGTTATCAATATCTTCGTCAGTGAAGTTAAGTTTTGCTTTTCCTGCAAACACACCCTTAGTACCTACAAAGAATTTACCTGTTTGCGGATCTTTACCTGCTACGATTGCTGGTGAGCCGTCCCACTTCACAGTCATATCAAATGCACCTTTTGCATTGCCTTCTAACATTTGATGTAAACTGTACAAGTAGTCTACTGCTTCTTTGGCTCCTTGATATCCTTTGTTAAAAATATTATCTTCAAGGTGTTCCATGTGAGTGTTCTTGCCGTCTGCTTCTAACAACAAGCTCTCATTGAGCACTCTAGTTACTAGAGGTTTAGATATCTCTATAAAACGCATTAGATTCCTGCTAACTTTTTCATTTCTGACATTTGAATAACATCAATTGGTATTAGCATAACATGTGATGTTACACTTTCTGAAATTAATACTTCGTAGCCTATGTCTGCCCAAGTAAGTCCTGCATGTTCTAGTATAGCACACATGTGTTCGTATGCTTCTGCTCTCATGCTTCTTGCCATCTTAACAAAGTTTGTGTATGCTTGTGGATCACTTTTTGCTAAGCCACCTTTCTTCATCACTGGAGCGGCCGCTTGTATAAATGCATCTGCATCGTATCCTTTGTCTTTTAGTTCACTTAATCTAGCAACCATTGCTTTTGCAGATGTTAAATCACCTTGTAGTGTTTTAGACTGTAGCATTTTTAACTCTGATGCAGTAGCATTTGGCACTGGTTTAAGTTGTGCAGATTGCTGTGCAGATTGCTGTGCAGATTGCTGTGCAGGTTCTTGTGCAGGTTGCTGTGCAGGTTGCTGTGCAGGTTGTTCTGGTGTACCTGGTTCTGCTGGTTGCCCT
>WLWG01001182.1_pt1 | contig 24448 bp, 19 predicted proteins | sample 6712871 | NCBI WGS metagenome assembly WLWG01 (sample SAMN12718693, study PRJNA515312) | sponge metagenome | isolation source: marine sponge | host: Mycale hentscheli | place: New Zealand: South Island, Marlborough, Capsize Point | collected 2003-05-01
TTTCCATTAATAATACTATCATAAAAAGCAATAGTAAAATTATTACGCCTGTTAGTATTCATTTCATCAAATTCATTAAATACATAATACTTATATAATGAACTATTCAATATTGTATCACCGACAGGTTCTAATTGTTGATAATCACCAAATGCTATAATACGTTTTCCCATCATTTTCCATTTCAATATTAAGTGCATACCAAATCTATCAACCATTCCAACTTCATCAATAATAATAGTTGAAGCTTTAGGAGTTTCATTTAAATTAAATTGATAATGTTGAATAACTTTACAATTTAAATTAAGTTTTCTATATTCATCTAAACTGGTATGAGATGGAGACATAACAATATAATCATTATTTAATTGTGGTATAATTTCATTTATAATTTTATATGATTTACCAGTTCCAGCATAACATATACCAAGAATACTTTTATTATTATCGGGATTATAAACTTCATCAATCAATGTAATACGTTGATTATTATAGTTAAAACTATTTTTAATTTCTTTATTATCAATATATTTCCATTTACCAAAATCACAACCAATAAATTTTTTAGGTACAACTACATCTTTTTTAAATGTAATAGCATCTGTATTTATAGATTTAATATTTGTATCGTCTAATTTAAGTGTTTTCATCATATCATATATAGTTCTTCGTGATTCATCTTTTATTTGTATAGCAATTGGTTTTTTATTATATATACTATATTTATCAGATACACTAAAAACACTATGATAATCTTCATTTAATCTCTCAATAAAATATTCTTCACCTACGGTATTTAATTCATCATTATTTACAATCTTAATAAATTTTGTTATAGAACATCTGTTTTGATTTTCAAATTTACCAATTAATACATTCATAATACTTTTAAAATCTGCTTTATCTAATCTTTTATATAAATCTTCTATCATTAATTTATAATGGTTTTCAATAGTTCTGGTTTTTAATTTTTCTGATACATTGAATTTTAAACCTTCTTTTATACAATACTTCAAATGATAACCTGTATATATATTTGTATTTGGTAATAATATACTACTTTTTTCAGGTTCTACTACATATAAATAATGGTCTTCATCAATAGTTAAATCATTTGATAAATCATCAGAAACCATATCAACTAATATTAATCTTTTCAATGAATGAAGCATAGCAGGATAATGTTTTGAATGGTCTATTGTTTTAAATTCTCCTTCTAATTCATCATTATTATATACAAAACCATCTTTGGAAAATCTACTATGATTAATAAAATTTGACTTATCACTATTTTTTATATATAAAGGTTGAATTAATGTTCCTAAATGTCTAATTTTGATACTATCATATATTTTATCTTCTAAACCAAATTTACCTAATATCTCTTTACATTTAATGTATTCATCATTTTGTATATAATGATTATCACCATCATAAAATGATATTACACTACTACCGTCCATTTTTACACTACCACCTAATCTACCTTGTTTTAATACTTCAATTAGTTTAGATAAAGCATCATCAACAATTATAATATTAGACTTATCATATTTTACCTGTTCTAAATACTCACTTTTCAATGGGTATAAATGATTATTGTATGCTATAAATATCATCTTTTTCAATTTACTATTTTTAGTTGGATAATTAGAGGCTATACAATTTCCATTAATATCATAAGCAATCATTTTTATATATTTATCCTTACAAAAATTATATATATCATTAGTTGTATTAATATTTTGTATTGTAGATAATTTAAATTGTTTTTTGTATGTATCTATCATATAATCATGAATACAATGTTTCCATTTTGTATTTTCAATTACATTAGTATATAAATTACTAATACTTGGTGGTTCTTGTTCTCTTAATATCATATCTTGAATTTTCATTGAGTTTCCACTTGAGTTATTTCTTAAAACTTTAAAATTTACTATTTCTAATACTTCAAATTGATTTTCATTATATCCTTTTTGTCTTAAACCATTTATTATTGCTGGTCTAATATTTTCACCTGTTTTCATAGTTGTCTCAAAATTAATAGTTCTATTTATAGTGTCATCACTAATTTGCATTTTTACTGTTGTCTCAATAAATACTTTCATTAACACACCTGAAGGAGCATCACCAATAAAACTTTGTATTTGAGTATTATCTCTTTTTATTGTACCACTTTGTTTTAACAATTCCTTGTTACTAATTCTCTTAATCCCAAAATCACGTAATATTAAAGGCTTACGTAAATCTTGAGAAACACTTTCACCTGAAGGATTAACAAAAGTTTTTGTCTTATCACTAGAACTTCTATATGCTTTTAGTTCAGCAGTTGGAACTTTTAATACTTTTGCAACTTGAGTAATATTCTTATACTTCTCATTCTTGCCTATCTTGTAGGTCTTACCACGAAACACAATATCTAAATTTTTAGTATTTGACATTTTATTTTTATCTATATAATATTATAATATATTTTTATTTATTTATATAATCTTATATTAACTTATACATATATTTTATTTTATCTTTAAATTAAAAAAATAACAATTAATTTAATTTAAACTTATATATTTAAAACGCACAAAAATACACTTAAACAATTATAATATATTGATAAAACTATCTAAAATATTAAATAAATAAAAAATAAATAAAAAATAAATAAAAAATAAATAAAAAATAAATAAAAAATAAATAAAAAATAAATAAAAAATAAATAAAAAATAAATAAAAAAAAACATTTACTTGAAATAATTAATTATTTTCTAATTTTGCTTTTTCTTTTTCTGCTTTTGCTAATTTTCTTTTTTCTTTTTGATATTCTGAATTATATTTATTAACCTTTTCTTTATTACGTTCATAATAGGCACGAGCATATTGTTTCTGCTTTTCTAAAAATTCTTGATTACCTTCACGTCTTTGTTTTTTATTGTAATTATTAACAGCAATTTTATTTCTTTCACATAAATCAAGCCAACGCCCAGCCAAATGTTCTAATTCTTCTTGAGTTGCCATGATAAAAATATTTATACTTGTATTATATTATACAAAGATTTTATTTATCATTATAATTAACTTATATAAATAATGTTTAAATTAAAAAAAAACAAAAAGAATTAAAATTAAAATTTAGGTTTTGATTGATTACATTTTTTACATAACACTTGAAGATTACAATTATTATTATGATATTCAGTCCATGCTTCTTCATATTCTTTATCTGCTTCTTTAAATATAGCAAAATATTGTGTTGGGTGGTCGTCAAATTCACTTGGATATTCTCTACTAGATAAAAATGTATTACTTAAAGTATAAAAACTTGGTTCATGATGGTCTATATGTATTTCATCATCACTACCACAATACAAACACTTGAGTTCTTCTTGTGATTCTCTAAAATTTGTAATAAAAGGTCTAACACTATATCTCATACTACATAATATATTTGTCTTATGATTAACCTTTTTATAACAACAATATAACCAACTACAATCAGTTATAGTATCATCTACACGTTTTAAATGTAATCCATAACTATTTTTGTTTCTAATTATAATAAATTCTTTTATACCTTTACCAATTTTTATTTCACTTTCTGGATGATTTTTTATAAGGTCATTGAAAAACTGAAACTCATTATGTGTATTATCTATAAAAGTTTCACCTAATTTATTCAATTTATCCCTTACAAAAGCCTCACAGTTTTGTTTTGTTCTAAATTTTATATCTCCTATTTTATAAATCATAGTTAATATTAACATAGATATTATTTTTTATACATTAAACTTGTGAAAGCATTTCTTCTGAATATTGTTTATTAATTTGAATATATACTACAGAATTTTCTCCTAATCCTTCTATTGGTTTCATTGTTTCAGGGTCAATTATTTGTATTTGGAAATTATTTAAACTTACTGGCTCACCTACATGGGTATAGACTTGAGAGTCAGGAAATGTTAAACTCACGAAGCTATTTTCATTTACATAGTAGTTGGATATAATTGCTTTACTCAATATTTTTGTTTTTTCATTTAACAATCCACCTTTATCATCACCGTAACCATTTATACTAACCAAGTAATGCCCGTATTTATCTTCTACTAATAATGGAGGTTTAATACTATTAATATATTTGGTTTCATCTAATGCTTGATAATATATACTGTTTATAGTTGGTGTAGTTGGAAAATTATCTTTTGGTAATCCTGTTATTTTATATTTTGCTGAAAATTCTCTAAAAAAATCACTAATATTTTCATTAGCAGACCATTGATTACTAACTGGAAAATATCCTAATTGAACTGGACCAACAGTATTATTGAAACCATTTGTATTTGCTCTTAAACCTGCTACATAACTTTCTTGAGCGTTAGGAAAAGTATCAATAGTTGTAAAATTCATTGCCGAAGTAAGCAAACCTGTTGTAGTTACATTATTAAATCTTTCTAATGTAAATCTATCTTTATTATCATTTGATATAGGTTTTAATGTACCATCAGTAGTTAAACCTAATTCATCATCTGTTACTAATAAATCTGTGCTAAATCCCAATATATCGTGCCAAAATGAAGCAGGCTCCATCTTCTTAAATAATATACCACTTTGTGCTGTTAATTTACAAGTTGAACTATTATAAGCAGTTTGATTAGTATTAGTTAATATATCAGGATTAGGTGTAAAACTATTAAGCATACCAACAACTTCATTATAAGTAGTAACACCTGGAGTTGTAACATCAGTAGTTCCAGGTGCGGACCCTTGTTGTATAGGTGAATGGGTGTAATTCCACTGCATACGATTAGTAGCATCATTATATGCTAATTCTATTTCAGTTGAACCGACTAATGGGAAGCCGTAAGTAAATTCGGGACCACCAAAAAAAGAATTTACTTCTGTTGCATGTTCGTCATATAAATAACTAACACTATTAATATTATTTTTTAATGTCAGTGGATATATGAAAAAATTGGGATTATCTGGTGAAAGTGTTTCATGACAAGTGCCGTGTGTAAATGTTGGATAAGAAACAGTTCCTGTTGGGTCAATTTGATATGTAATATTACTTCCTGATATACTACTAGTTGGTAATGGAGCACTTGTTGGTATAAATGGAGCAAGTGGAAATGTATAGTTATTTATTATATTTACAACATCAATAGGGACTACATCAACCACAAAAGTATTATCTGTATATGTTAATGGTGGTAATGTTGTAACCACAAATTCAAATGGTGTTGGTATTTGAGCGTCTTGAATTATACCTGTTGCTTGAACTTGAAAAACATCTGCCATTTGTTGAAGAGTTACTCCTGCTGTATAAAAATTAGTGCTATTAACTATATTTATTATTTGATTTTCTACAACAGGAACAGTTGGTGTAGATGTATATGAAGCCCAGTCTATTGTGCCTAAAGTAAGAACTTGTATATTCATTCCTACAGTTAAATAAGCATTGTTGATTATTTGAAAAGTAGCATTAGTAGTTGCTAAATTACCTGGGTTAGTGCTGTCTCCTATTTGCACAATAACATTATTAGCAATATTTAATAAAGGGGGTGCTATTGCTATACCATTCCCCCAATCATTTGCCACACTCGAACCCATATCTATAATAAGAATATATTGACCGTTAAATTGATATTGTAAATCACCTATTGAATCAGGAGCCATTTCACTAACATTATAAATTTTTGAATTATCATAATAAGTATCTACTGAACTATTAGCCACAACTATTAATTCTCCTTCAGTAACTGTTATATTTCTATTATCTGTTATATCTTCCCAATCAGTATCATTGTAATAATTTACTGTATTATTATACATACCATACATTAACCCTGTATTTTTCACAATATATGGAGCCCCTTGACCTATACCTTGAGTAATTACAGGAATATCTGGATTTGGATTTGTAGCACCTAATAAAACCCAATCAATCAAACCTACATTTGTTACATTTAAATGCATACCAATATTTACATTTTGTAATACTGTAGGGTCTGAAAAAGTTATACCTGTTAATTGACTACCTGGAATTGTAGCAGCAAATTTTGTTCCATTTGTAGGTATTTCATTGTTTGGTGATGATGGAATTATTTGTGAATACTGAATACCATTAGTTACTGGGGTTGTATTTAAAAATGGCACAGAAGTTGATACTATTTTTAACCATGTATAATCATCTGTAATATCAGTAATTAATGTATTAGTTGGTGTTGGAGTGGGTGGTAATATTGGTCCCCCTATAACAGATAAATCATAACCTATACATGCTTGAACTATAATAGTATTTACTAAATTAATGTCTTGTGGATTAGTTGATTGAGCAAGAGTAGTATTGTCAATACAAGTAAAAATTTCACCTACTGTTGGTGGTGCTGTTGCCCCTAATGAAACCCAATCTGTATCATAACCAGTTGAAAAAGATTGACCTAAATCTATTATTTGATATTCTAACCCTATAATCATATTAGTTATAGTTATTGGTGGATTAGGTAATAATTGCCCTAATTGAGTGCAAGTAAAAGCATTACCAACAGCAATTGTAGGAGTTTTATCACCACTATTTCTCCAATCTGTTTGTCCTAAACTATCTATAACATAATATAAACCTACAACCATTTCATCAGCAGATATAGTATTTATAGCAATATTAGGTAAATTTACAGAAGGATTGGGAGTTGGATTGTCACTAATAAAATTTTTAAAACAAAGTGATTTATTTGGTGGTTTCCCTGGACTTTCAACAGGTATAGTTGGTAGTAAATAGTTATTAGGTTGTCCTGAATACCCAACAGAGCCAGTTGAGCCACAATACCAATCTGTTCCTTTTACTGAACCTCTTGACCTATCTATTTGAATATATGGATTAGAATTTATTATACTTACAGCAGGTTCATCTCCATCAGGGTCACTATAGTCAATATTACTCATACACCATATAGGAGGATATGATGTAGTATTAGCAACAAAAGGCTGTCCCTCATCAAACCAATCATTTGCGTTAGTTGTAGATAATGATTGTTCTGTTTGTTTTTTAACTGATGCCATATTTAATGTCAGTAATGATGCTAAACTATCTGGTGAATAGCTACCTGCTTTTAAAGTATATTTCCAAGTTTGAGTATATGGTGAATTATCTGAATAACACATTAAATATGGACGACCATCAGCGAATATTACATTTTGTTGTGCTGTTGGTAATACATTAGGAGCAGTTCCAGACCAGCCATTAGGTAAACAAATTTGTGTATTAAATTCTATATTTTTAGTTTTTTGAGATGTTATTTGAACTGAATATTGAGGGGGCACATATGGTGTGTCATTATTTAAAACTTTAAATCCATCACGATAAAGTTCAGTTGGGTCAATACCACTTGAAGCATTGGGGTCATTGTAGTGTAGAGGGTCTAAAGGCACTATCCATGACTGTTTAGTTCCATTACTTGAATCAAAAGCAACTTGACTAGAACCAGGATTACTATCATTAACCCAATAAAAATTATATTCTAATTCTAAATCAATATCTTTTTCAATAGTTATATTAGCACTTGTTAAATCACGTGTATCTATAAATGCTTTTGATACTAATACTTCATCGCCTTGATTTAAAGTTATACTCTCTTGAATATTATTAGACCAATTACTATTTTTAGTAGTTGATTTATCATTAAATTTAGCAAGTTGAACTACAATCTCATTATTCATTTTACTTAATATACTATAATATGATATAATAAAAATACACTTTTGTAAAAGCGTAACCAAAACATTTATAAAGAAAAAAACAAAAACAATTATCTAAAAAGAAGGAACATTAGGAGAACCTACAAAAGACACTTTATCATTGACAATATCATAAGAACGCATACATTCAGCAAGGACAAGTAAGGTCTCACCTTTAGCACTATCGACAGGGTCTCTCATTGAGTAATCAACAGTAAAATCGTTTCCAATGTAACGGTTAAGGAGAAAGCAACCGTAAGAAAACTTATTTGAATAATTTAAACCATTATTGATATTGTAAAAAGGTTTGACAGGGTTAGTGAGAAGTTCGAGAGCACTTGAATAACCTGGAATATTGACAAAACCAGAGAAGTCATTTAACATACCTAATTTCTTTGATGGTGTATTGATACCACCTAATGGGATTATTTGCTTACCATCTATTGAGATTTGAAATTTTTCATCAGGTTTGGAAACAGCATTGATTAATGGATTAGATTCTTTGTTGAGAACATTGAAGAAATAAACTGAACCTAACATTTGTTGGTAGAAACTATTGAGACGTTTATTGAAACCAGATTCACCTTGAGAGATATTGAGCTTATCTTGAATAATAGTGGTATAAGAAACTACTTTATTTTGTTCTGTTGGGATTTGGGTTAAATATTCATCAATAGCAAGGGAAGGGGGTTTGGAGAAACTGTAATTAAAACCAACAACATCAGGAGTAGCGAATTCAAGAAGAATAGTGAAACCTTCAGCAATAACAGTTCTACGTTGAAGGTACGACAGCATCATTGAAATATTCCACATAATTGACATTTTAGACCCATCATCTTGACCGTATTCTTCAGTGAGCGAAGCTTGACCTAAATTGTTAAAATATATACTGTTACACATATTTTGAGATAATTGACGATTGACAGCGAATTGAGAAGCGTTTTCCATATGCATAAGTTTGATTGCCATCATTTCCATATTACTTAATCGGTCAATTTCAGTTCCTGATAGAGAAAGAATACTGACCTTTTGAAGAAGAGAATAAACTCCAGAATGATTGAAATATATTTGGTCTCCATTAGAATTAGATATTTCGAAATCGCAGACTCGAATTTTACTTGCGACAACGTTCATACCTTTTGGTATAGTAAAAACACAACGTTGTGCGTTAAACGATTGGGGGTCATACATAAGGGTTCTTAATTCAGACATGATTAAATATATATTTATTTATAGTATTATATATATTACTAATATTTAATTTATTACAATTATATGATATTAAAATTTAAACAAATACTTGAAAATATAGAAAAATAAACAATTAAACTTTTGTAATTAAAGAGAAATATATCCGTTGGTGTATATAAAGCAATCAATAGGATTAGATGAAGGATTAAATTTAGTATTATCATCCACTGTTAATGCTACTTGGAGTTTATCATTAATACTTGAAGAAAAGGCTGAACCTATACCGAAACAACCATTTTCAGAAAAAAATCTATTCATGATACTGTTTTTTTCACCACGAGGTAATCCCCAAATTGCGTTTCCACTTGAAGAAAGAGACTTGTAATAATTAAGAGCAATGTCTTGATAAGCAGGAGTTGTTATAGCATAACTCAATGGAGCATCCATGCCATTGACGAGAAACTCAACTCTTGAAATGTCAGGAATATATTCACAAAGCATATTATTATTGTAAAGAGATTTAACTGAAGATTGATGCATAAAAGACATTGCTAAAGCATCATAAGCAACACTGCTGACTACTTGGATATTATTTGAAAGACCAGTGACAGTTTGAATCATATTAGAGACAGTGTTTAATACAACGGGTTCATTATTTGGAACTTCCATGGTTTCCATCCACGAGAGTTGAAGGTCAGTAAGTTCATAAGAAAGAGAACTAATATCAGGATTAACAGCACCAGATATATACATAGCCTCAACAGCACTACCTAATTGAAACATTACTTGTATTTCTTGGAATTTAGATTGTGCAAGGTCAGCAGAACTCTTATTAACACAGATTTGAGGTTTCATACTAAAAGCAATACCTTTATTAATATTATCACCATTTAAGAGATGAGTATTGAGAGCACCTTTGAGTTCAGGAGCATTGAGAGAATTAGTAATTAAACTTTCAGGAGAGAAATCGTGTTGAGTAACCATTGACACATAGCGAGGATAGTTTTGGAGTGATTCAACAGTTCTGTTATTGATAGTTGAGTTGGTGTTTCTAAAAAAAGAATGAACTCCAGCAAATTGGTCTAACATAATTCCTTCGTTACCATCAATAGCACTTGAAACTCCAGCAGGGGAGGTTTTATATAATTTCAAATAACCATTGACACGAAGAGAACCTGCTTTACATTGACGACCAGTTGGCATTTTCATTAGAAACGTAATAACGTCAAATTCACCATACTTTTGCTTGATATTTGTAGGCTGTGCTGAATTGTAAAACGACATGTTAAATATAAAAAATTATTCTATTATTATATTATATATATATATATTAAAATCTTATAATATAGTAATATTAAATTATCTTTTAAAAAAACTTTTATAATTAGTATTTGGTCTCATTACTCTATTTGGATTTAGATTTTGAGGTGGTGTAGGTTGAATATTCACCACATCACCTTGAGATTGTGTTTTTACTTGTGATAAGACCTCCTCCTTTGACTCTTCAGTTTTTTTTGATTCTTCTAGTTGTATTTTCTCTTCTGCCTTCTTTTTCTTCAATTCTGCTTTTTCAATTTTCATTTGCTTCATTTGATTTATCGAATTATTAATACCACTTATTGATTCTTCTAACTTTTCAAATTTACTATTATAATGTTTTTCAAATAAATCATTATTAGGTTGAACTGGTGCTGGTTGTGGTGGTGCTTGGACTTGAGGTTGGGCTTTTGCTTTTGGTTCTGCTATTACTACTGGTTCTGCTTTTACTTCAGCCTTTTTAGCATTTCTCTTCTCTAATGATTTCTCCCTCATTAATGCCAGTTTTTCAAGCATCAACTCACGTTGTTCTGGTGTCTGTTCTGCTTTTTTACGGGGTTTTTTGGCTTTTGGTGCCTGATTGATTAAAGCGGCTAAATCCTCAATAGTTAAATTTGACATTTTGGTTCCTATTATTATATAGAAAGATAAAAAATAAACAAGTTAAAACAAAAATAAACAACTAATTCTTTAAAAATCGGTATATATAAATTAAAATTAACTGAAAAACATTTTTTTAACTTTAGCAAGTGATTTTTCTACTGTAGGTTCAGCCCATAAAATCCATCTACTCCAAAAACCCGCTGTATTTATACCACTTTTACCCCAATTCTCACCAGCCTTTTCAGCACCATGTCTTGCTATATATGCTTTTTTCATAATTTCTGCTTTCTCTTTATCATCTTTATAATATATTGTATAATCTTTATTTGAGGCTGAACCAAATTTCACTGTATTATTACGTTTTGTAGTTTCATTATAAATAGTAGCTTCATATTTATGTGTACCGTCAGTTGATTTCTTTAATGATATAAATTTATACATATTGATTACTATAATATTAAAAGATATAAAAAAGTTAATTAATTATGCTTAAAGTGTTTTAAACATATATTTGAATAAATAGACTGGACCAGGCACAATATTTTTGTCATGAGTAGCATCACCATAAGCAGCGAACTGAAGAGTGTATCCAGAAAGAGGGTTAAGGTATTGACTTTCGGCATCACTTGCGGAATATATCTTGAGGGGAAAGACAACAGGTGGTTCAGCACTACGAGCTACACCATTAATACCACTTAAACTTGCTACACTTGCGACATCGTTATTCATTACATCTAAAAATTTATCCAAGTGAAGACTTGAAGGATATTTAGAAGAATTGGATTGAATAGTAATATTACGATTAGTATTATCAATGTTATTAACAGACCATCTGTATTGTTGAATGTTTCTAGAATGAGATACTAAAGATACACCTGGGAGGGGAGCACATAACACTGCTGAATAACAGTTAGGTTCAGATATAATAAACTGGCGATTGTAAGATTCTAAAGCATTTTCAATTGTTACTGCTTCAACTTTTACAGTGCTGTAAATACTTGCTGGAGGCATATTATCTTTTTCAGTTTGGATTAAAACTAATTCTGCTTTGGTGATTTCCCAAGTAGGGGGTTTATATGAGTTATGGGTTTTATTATTAGTAACCCAATTAACAAGACCATCTCCAACAAGTGGTTTAACACAAACAAATGATTGACCTACAACAGGTGCTATATTATCATTACCTGCGGCAGTCCATTCGGCTTGAGTAGTTGTTCCTACATTAGTAATAATATAAGATTGACCTACAACCATTTCACTACCTGCTTGAGTAGCATTAGGAGTTTTGGCATTCCATATATGAAGATTAAAACTAGTTGAAGGAGTAATAACACCAAGACCAGGAACAACAGCACCAGGACCACCAGGAACAACCATTGCTGAATTTTGAAGACTATTATTATTTTCTAAACCAAGATTTGAGAATGTAACATCAAAAAGTTGAGTAGTAGCATTATAAACTGCTTTCTCAATAATAGCAACACCACCTTGATTAGGTAAGCGAACACTTTGATTAGAATAAAGACGACGAAGAGAAGGTATATCAGCATTTTCATAAATATCAGGGTATATAGAAACATCATCATTAACAGATTGGTCTATAGCTATACAAACCATAGAACTTGTTCCGGATAAATGTTTAATAGAACCAGCATTAATTTGGGCTACTGTTCCAGCAGATAAAAGACCACCTTTTTGTAAATTTTGTATAGTGCTTAAAGGCATAGCAATTGTAGATGTTTTTTGAAATGCTTCCCAACCACCAGCAGTAGTATTAAGATTAATATCAAGACCATCAGATACTAATTCAAAATGACTAAATGTGACTTTAGCGTTTTGTAAATGAGTGCCTGTAAAATCAGGTATAGTATATGAACTATCAAGTTTAAGTTGGGGACCAAGAGGTAATGCTTGTCCTACAACTGTATCAATAGTTGTCATATGTTGAAAAAATCTATCAACTTTATTAGGTTGAGAAATTTTAAACATAACTCTAATAGTTTTAGCATTAACCATTCCAAGTTCAGCCATTTGTGCAACAGTCCATTCAAGAGAACTTTTAAATTGAATAATATCTGAAGATTGACCTGCTTTTTCAATCATTTTACCATTGGCATCAACTTGGTAACACACACCACCTGTGGGACCTGCTGCTAATGCTTTAAATTGTTGTCCTACAGATTGAGAACCAGCAACAAAAACAGTTCCACCATCAACAGTAATAGCAACCGCAGTAAAAACATCACCAACATCAGGGACAGCGAGAGTAGAACAATGACCGTCACTTGTGGCAAGTTGTGCTATAGCAATAAAAATATCATTTACAGCAGGAGCATTTAAAGTATTAACAACACCATCTGTTCCAGCAACTGCCGCACCACCAACGAAATAATTGCCATTAATGGGAGCAGTAAGAGTTTGACAGACACCATCAGAACCAGGGACAGCAGCAGCACATAGAAAAACATCACCAATAACAGGTAAAACAGTTCCTACCCATCCAGCAGTGTTCCAATCAGCAATAGCCAATGAACCTAATGTTGAAATTTGATAATAAGCACCAGCGACTAAATTACCAGTTGCTACATTATCACCAGCAGGATTAGTATAACCAATTGTAGCCCATTGAAGAATATCTGTATTAGTTCCAACATCAGTAATTTGATAAGATGCACCATTGACTATAGCATCAGTAGAAATACCATCATTGGCACTTTTAACTAAACCTACACCAGCCCATTGAATAGTAGATAAAGTTCCTAATTGAGTTACAATATAACCATTGCCTGCCACTAAAGCATCGGTGACAACATCATCGCCAGAATTTTTATAAGCACCTGCGGTAAGCCATTGAGGAACTGTTAATGTTCCTGCGTCTTTGACTGTATAAATAGTTCCTACTTGTAAATTAGCAGTATCAACATCGGGACCATCAGCAGATGGGGGAGCACCCATAGCAGCCCAATCAGCAACAGTTAATGTAGGATTGTTAAGATTTTGTATTTGGTAATAATTATCTTTAACTAAAGCGGCAGTATCAACTGTGGCAGAAGGTATAAAGTATTCAACGTAGTCATTAGCATTGTATTTGAAGAATTCAGGTTTAACAATAAATCCATTAGAACTTGCTAATTGATTAGCAGAATTACTATAAAGATTTTGATTTGTAGCACGAATACATTTAGGGTTAGTTGAATAATCAGAAACAAAACCAATAGAATTTCCAAGAGTAGCGGGAGGGACAGCAATAAAATCAGCAGCAACACGTTGTTGGATTAAACTGTGAGTATCTTCAAGTTCGAATTCAGCCATTAAACCACCAGTCATACTTAAATGAAAATTATTCGTCTTGCACACACCAAAAATTTCTGACAGTTTAATATTGACTTGGACTGATTGGTCGGCAAGAGAAAGTTCAGCACCAAAATAAGAACCAACACCAGCACCAACAGATGACATCATAAGAGAACCAGTAGATGCCATAGTCATTAAACTTTCAGCAGATAAACTTTCAAAATCTTTGGCAAAATTATTAAGAGTTTGAGTTATGACGTTACAGTAATTAACTTCTTCTAGGAGGGTCATTTCACCCATCATACTAAATAAACGGGCAGTCTTGATTAAACAAGCAGGGCTGTAAGCTTCACCAAGAGAACTACCAAAACTAAACATGACTTTAGATTTATCAAGGTTGAGAATTTCTTCTGCTGTGTATGGCTTACCAGTAAGTCCATTAACAATATACAGTTTAAAAGCAAGATAAGATTCACTCATATCAGTAGACATATCATCGGCACTAATTTGGAATCTAACGCGATTATACGATTCTTTATATATACCATTTTCCAAGGACCTTAATTTTTGAACTTTGAGAGACATGATTAATTAATAAATTATAGTATTATATATATTACTAATATTATTATTATAAAAGATATTAAAATAAAAAACTAAATAAAATTAAAATAAATTAATCAACATATAAATTAAAACTGGCTGTGCTGAAATTAACAGGGATTTGACTATCAACGTTGTATAATCTAAATTGTAATGAAGAAATACTCATTGGTTCTTTATTTTCAATATCTAAAAAGATTAATTGTTTTGATTCACTGAAAAATATTGATTCATCAGGTTGTAATCTTTGTATAATGAAATAGGCTAAAGTATTCTTTTTACCACTTATACGTTGTTTATAATATACTTGACTAGTATCAGTAGAGGCACTTGTTCCAGAAGAACCAACATAAGTTGATAAATCAAGATTTAATACATCTAATGCTATATCATAATAATTTTGAAAGTCTATACCAGCATTAGCATTTCTCACAAAAATAGTAGTATCACTAACATTACCTTGAATAATATTTGTATTGAAACCTAAAGAGTTTATCAGTAAAGGAGCACTGTGAAAATCTAATTGAATAATTCTGTTTGGAGTTCCTGCTTCAAGATTTTCTTTTGATAAATATATTAAATTTTGTTCTGGTTCTGTATTATACACTACACCATAGTCATTAACAACAACGTTAGGTTGTAGAAATGCTCTCCAGTTGAGAAATTGATGTGATTTATCAATTATTTCATGTGTAGATGTTCCAGAAATACCATGACAGTAACTTGTATTAAAATCAAATCCATTAAATACTCCAACTGCTGATAATTCTTCAAATGGTGATGTACCCTCTTCTTGACGTCCTATTCTAAAATTACCTGTGGTGCTGTCAGTATAAAACCATAATTTAAGACTGTCTTTATTAACAATTTTACTTTTATCAAGTTCTGCCCCAAGTTCCCCATTATTTAATATATAGATTTTGTTATTACGAACAGTAACACCATATAAAATAGTAGGAGTAGTTCTAATACCAGGATTAAGACATAAACCAATATCAACAGGGTCAATTACACCATTTTCTTCACGTATTTTACAATTAATAGAAGTATTAAAACAACCGTTGATAATTGGTAAATTTGTGTAAGAATAAAAAGCACCTAATTTATTCGCTACAAAACCAGATGTTTTTGCTTGACTTGATTGACTCATATTATCATCTGTCATTTCGTTATTGTTAAGAATGGGAGCAAATCCTTTATTACCTTCACCAAAAGCAGATTGAAGAACATGTAGGCTTAATTTATAACTATTTTTACTATGCTTGCCTAACCATTTGAAACTTAAACCATAATCAGTTTCTTTAGATGTGACAGCATTAGATTGAAGAGGAGTGCCATTTAATATACCATTACACAAATTATTTAATGTTAATAGTAAATCAGGAATACCTTTGTATTGAGGACTGGTAGAAGCATTATAGGTATATTTACCAGCAGCTAAAGTAATTTGACGTGGAGCAACACTTCTTTCACCACGAAGTTGAGTTGTAATATCAATTGTTTGGTCTGCTGTTAAATTAATAACTCCTTCTGGATTAGGCAGAATTTCAAGTGAAATCTTATCAAGAGCAATTCTACTTTCTGCTTTAATATTAATAGATTCTTGAAAGTTAATGTCAATTAAGCCATTATTATCGACAACGCTGTAATCTGTTACAAGACATTTAAGTTGCTTCATTTTAAAATAATTTCTATAATATACTATATATATATATTAAAATATTATTATATATTATATAGTTATATATTAAATACTAAAATAAAAATGGAATCTAAAAATAACAATACTATTCAGTTATTAGCGTCTGGTGATGCTTTCATTGGTAAAAATGAAGTTGTCAATGGTTATTTAAATATTGTATGTAATTTATTTACTACAGAAGATTGTATTATAACATGCGAACAATCTACAAATGGAAGTAATTATGAATTCGTTGATACTTTCGTTCATTCAATTGCTGATTTTGGTAATACAACACGCACACAATTTTTTGTTAAGGCATATTGGGTTAGAATTAAAGTAGAAAATGCTTCTTTTAATAATATTCCAAAAATTGTTTTGACTACATTATTTACTGCTTCAAATCAAGATTCAAGTCTCGAACAACCAGACACAGTTCAAGGTAGCGTAAATGTTATTAATAGTATGCTTGCTAATTACAATGATGGAACAAGTGATTTTTTGAAACCAGTGGCTTGTGACGTAAATGGTGTTTTGAAAAGTAATCTTGTAGTTGAAGGAATTACTCTTACACCTGCTACTGATGGGCTTTCTGTTTATGGCTCAACAGACCAAACTGTTGCTAATGCTAAATTACTTAATACTGATGTTGATGGAAAATTAAATGTGAATATTACAAGTTTGACTTTAGAGGCAAGTGATGATGGGGTTGGTTGTTTTGGTTCAAGTGATGGAACTGATAGAATAATTATGAAAACTGATGCTGGTGGCACTTTAAATACTGTTTCTACCACTGCTGATGCTTTGATTACTTCATTGAATGCTTTAGTAGCAGAGAATAAAGCACTTTTACAAAAACTTGAAATCAATGCTAATCAATTACCTATTTCGACAATGCTTGCTGGTGTTGACCCAGCAGGGATAGAATTTGCCGCAGGTGATGTAATTGGAACAACTATTGATATGGGAACTATGGAAACCAGAAATAATGATGTTTGTTTTAGCGGTTATGTTTTGGTTGGAGCACCAGGTTCAGGCTTTGATAATCCTAAACTTATAATGCAATTTTCTTTAACAAGCAATGAATTTTTTGGTGATGGTGTTGAATGTAGTTTTTACAAGAAATCCGCTACTGAATGGGAGTTCAATTTTCAACGTAATAATGTAGGATTACGCTATGTAAGACTTTTATGCACTTCTCCTATTAAATTGACTATGTGTGTTGCTACAAAGTTTAAAAATTAATTTTCTTTTTTGTTTTGATTTTTTGATAATTTAAATATATAATAATAGTATATAGTAATAGTATATTAAATAAAATGTCAGATTATACAGGTTCTAGTTTTATCCCAGCACCGGTTGAAGAAGAAATAAATGAGACTAATATCGAAATAGCAACAACAAATGCAAACCTTACACAGGAAATATATGACCGAGAACAGGCAGATATTATACTACAAAATGATATCAACAACAGAGCATTACAATCGGCATTATTGGCAGAAGCATCCACACGTTTACAAGCCGACGAAGCATTAAGCACTAGAATCACCAATAATTCAAATGCTATTTCAACCGATGCGGCAAATCTCGCTCAAGAGATAATTGATAGGGGAAATGCTGATACTGCACTACAAACCGATATTAATACCCGAGCAAGTCAAACTTCACTCAATAATGAGATAAATACCCGAATCGCAGACGATTTGGCGTTAGGAGTTCGCATTACTGATAATACAAACCTTATAGGAACAACCCGAGCAGAACTCGCCCAAGAAATCACCGACCGAACAAACGCTGACGCAACATTACAGAGCGATATTAATAGCAGGGCTACTCAAGCATCCTTAACCAGCGAGGTAAATACCCGAACGGCAGACGATTTAGCACTTGGCGTTCGTATTACAGATAATACAACCCTTATCGGCACTACAAACACAAACCTTTCACAAGAAATTACCGATAGACAATCCGCCGATACTGGACTACAAAATCAAATAAATGACCGAGCATTAACGCTTTCATTAAACAACGAAATTACCGCAAGAACTGATGCCGATACTGCACTTGGTGTTAGAATTGACTTTGAGGCAAGTGCTCGGCAATATTACATAAGCAACTTACAGGGACAAATCGATGTAAATGAAACAGCAATCGCGACAGAACAATCGGCACGTCAAGCGGTGGACACAACCTTACAAGCGTCTATTACGACAAACGCAACAGCAATTGGGACTAAAGCAAATGATACAGACGTAGTCAAACTATTTAGTAATCAAAATATCGCTGGGGAAAAGTTTTTTACGAATGATACGAGAATCGGTGGTGATGTAATTTTACCAACCGATGAGGGGAAAATAGTTTTAGGGGCTAATAACGACAGAAAAATCTATTGGACTGCTGAAGGTTTAGGGACTAATCACGCATTTCGAGCCACACGATACGATGTAGCGGGGGGGGAACAAATAGCTTCTAATAATTTAGCCGATGGTTCTACGTTGGTAAAATTGCTTGACGGAACTGTTGCTATTGATGGCGATGTAAATTTAACTGCTGGTAAAGCCTACAAGATAAATGATGTAACTATACCTACTCATACTGATTTGGCGTTGAAAGCACCAATAGATAATGCCAGTTTGACGGGAAATACAACGATGACTAGATTAACCGTCAATCATAGCGACTCGGCAACCATCGGTTTGGATTTCAACAATACGAATGTAAATCAGTATGCGGGAGCATTTAACACGGCGGCGTATGGGTGGAGGTTTTTTAATGATAATACAAGCCTTGCGAGTAATACAACATTTGGGGTTTATACAAAAGGAACAGGTTCTCAATTAAACCCTTTGCTTGTGAAGAATGACGGTAAACTTTACACATTAGACCAAGAGGTAGATGGCGATGTAAACCTATCTGCTGGTAAAGCATACAAGATAGATAATGTCAGTATCCCAACACACGACGATTTGAATCTAAAAGCCCCAATAGATAATGCCAGTTTAACAGGGAATACAACGATGTCGCGATTGACCGTAAACCATAGTGACCCAACGTCTATTGGTTTGGATTTTAACAATACGAATGTAAATCAATACGCAGGAGGTTTTAACACGGCGGCATATGGGTGGAGATTTTTTAATGATAATACAAGCCTTGCGAGTAATACAACATTTGGGGTTTATACAAAAGGAACAGGTTCTCAATTAAATCCTCTACTTGTTAAGAATGACGGCAAACTTTACACATTAGACCAAGAAGTAGATGGTGATGTAAATCTAACCACAGGGCATGAGTTTAAAGTGAATGGTGTGCCTATATCGGGGGGGATGACGCCAGAGCAAGTGACACAGCTGGATAATACTACCGCAAGAGTGGATGACCTTTATGATATAACACCAGTAACATTAACTAATATCAGATTTTCAAACAGTATTTGGAGTATGAGTAACTTTAACACTATCGTCAATATTCAAGATGCGATGGCGGTAGGACAAGTTCCGCAAGATAGAATAACTGATTTACCAGGAGACTTAGCCGCTAAACGAGCATTAACCAACAACACATTCCCCCAATTAAACTTGGACGGCACGACGCAGTATTTGACAGCATCAGGAGGAACGATTAATTGGTCTGACTATTTTACGGAGTTCGATTTGACTGGGTTAGTCAATACGGACTTGGTGGTTGGAATTGATGAAACAAATATTCATTATCAAACGAAATGTATTTTTATTAAAACCGAAGACCCTTCAAATCAAATAGGTAATTTAATTATTCGTAGTAATTATTTATTAACCGACCAAGATATTATCCTACGCAAAAAGGGCGATTGTGTATTTCTTCATTGTGACTGGGATAGTTCTAGATGGAAAGTGTTAGGCGTTTTTTCAAACGTCCAGCAGAGTTTACACGTAACTCAAAGCATTGTTGCGGATATGAATATTCTGTGTAAACAGAATCTATTCAGTAATTCGGCGGAAAGCACGTATATAGACGGTTTTTCAAACATTAACTTAAGAACACCAGATTCAGGTAGTGTTCCTACCATAAGCATAGACGGACAAGAAGCATTTATGACTAAAGCGACAACCCAAACAATCAGCGGTGTTAAAAACTTTACGAGTGGGATTTTTAGCACAGAAGTTTCAAGCAAAAACAATTTTGACTTATCGCTAAAAACAAATGATACAGACCATAAGATTGATATATCAAATGGGTCAACTGTTGGTTTAAGTCAGACATTAACAAAGACTAGTTTAAACAGAGCATTAAATATTCCTTACGTAAGTGTTCCATTAGGGACTGGTGGAAGTAATTCCAACCCGCCAGTTGATGCCGTTAGTGGTGATATTTATAGAAACAACTCTAACGCATTACATATCACCCCTTAAAAAATAAAATGTTTGTATAATATAAATGACTAAAATGTATAAAAAAGAATTACCAAAAAAAGAACCTATGATGAAAGCAAATTTAAGTGAAGAAGAACTCAATAAATATCTTAAAAAAAAAGAGAAAAAAAAAACATTACCCAAGGGTATATTTGAAACACATAAAAAAAAAGATTAGTATATAGTATATAGTAAAATGAATTCATTAAAAATTTTAAAAGTTAAAGACCCTAAAGGAAAAATTAATCCATTAGATGCTAAATTACCTGAAAACCTACCACGTCATCCATTTACAAAATTTATTATAAGTCCTCCTAGAAGTGGTAAATCGGTTTTGATTGCCAATGAATTAGCAAATCCTGCTTTTTATAATTCACAAGAATACTGGAATACCGTTTATTTTTGCTCGCCTACACAATTGTTTGACAAAACGGCTATGAATTACTTACCAAAATTAGAGAACGTAATACAGATAGACGACCACAATGACTTAATGAGAATTGATGTTTTATTAGAAAGTATTATGAAATCTCAAATGAAATTATTGACTGAAGATGACCCTGTAACTGGTAAGAAAAAAGAAATGGAGCGTATATGTATTGTATTTGATGATTGTTTAGGATATTTACAAAGCAATGAAGCACTCAGTTACTTTATTACGAAGTTTCGCCACTTCTCCTGTTCTGTATATATTACAAGTCAATCATTTAGAAAAATACCCAAAGTTATTAGAAATTGTGCTGGTAATGTTATTTTTCATAAATTAGCAAATGAAAAAGAATTAGAAGCAATCTTCGATGAATACGGATGTTGCTATAGCCCTGACTTTATTAATATGGCTAAAAAAATAACAAGCAAAAAATATAACTTTTGTTATTTAAATAATGAAGAATTGAAAATGTATGAAAATTATGATAATCTTATTCTTGATGCCGCAGATGAAAATGTAAATTGAATTATTTTTTTTTGTTTTTTTTAATTTTAATATGTTATATAAGTATAGTATATATACAAATTCAAAATGGGTGATATTTATAATGACAAAATGCGTCATGATAATTTCCAGCAAAAACAAGATGATATACAGAATAGCATACAAGCTTCAGCTGATAATTATACAAGTGAATTAAATGAATCTAAAATTGCTGATATTCAAAATAAAACTATTGGCAGTGAGTTAATGTTTAGTAGTATACCTGCCACTTTTTCTAAAGGTATTGAAACATTTGATAGAGTTAAAGGTCTTTATAAAAAAATACAAGCATTACCTGAAAAAGTAAGTGGTATTGTTGATGATGCTAAAACACAAGCAAGTTCTTTAATTGAAGATACTAAAGCAAAAGCAGGTGGATTACTAGAAGATGCTAAAAATCAAGCAGGTGGATTACTTGATTCTGCTAAAGGTCAAGCAGGTGATTTAGTTCAAGGTAAAGATATAGCAGTAACACCATCAGTAAGAGAAGTTCAATTTGATAATCCATTATATGAAGGTGAAGGTGAAGGTATTGCTAAACCTGCTATTACTGCTGAAACATTTGGTAATGTCAAAAATTATTTAGGAGGTCAAGTAGGTGATTTAGGAGGTAAAGTAAGTGTATTACCAAATATGGAAACAAGTGTAGGTAGTTTAAAACAAGCAATACCTAAACCAGTAGCAATTGATGATGCTTTAAGTGGTGGTAAAGCGGCTATTAGTAGTGCTGGTGATGCTATAGGTGATGTCGCAGGAAAAGCAGGTGATGCTGTTAGTGATATAGCAGGTAAAGCAGGTGATATTGCTACTGGTTTAGTTAGTGGAGGAACTGATATTGCTGAAACCGCTGCATCTGCATTAGCCGAAGCGGCTGTTCCAATTGTGGGGGATGTGTTGGCTGTGGGTTCTCTAATTGCTGGTGCTTATGAAGGTATAAAAGATTTAGTGGATAAACCAAGTGCTCCAGCACCACCTACTATAAATCTTGCTCCAGGGGGAGTTAATCAAGCTGGAATTTAATATGTATGTATATTATAAATGTCTGTAGAATTAATTGCTATTAGTGCTTTTGTTGTGGCTATATTAGGTGGTTTAAGTCAATGTATTAAGAAAAGCAACCTTAAAAAATGTCATGTATGTTGTATTGACTCTGATTGTAGAGACCAAGAAAAAATTACAGATATTCAAATGAAAGAATTAAATGAAAAGATTGAGAAAAATGAAAAGAAGATTTCTAAAAATAAAACTAAATTAAATGTATTAAAGCAAAAACGTAGATTAAGTAATATACCAGAAACACCAGATAGTTTAGAATCAATTAATAGTTTTGAGGAAGTTACAGAAATATAAATTTCTTTATTAATAGTAATAGAATGGATAATATAATAATTTGTAAAGAATGTGGAAGTCTTTTGAAACAAGATAAAAATCATAAAGTTTGTAGAGTATGTAATCTTAATTTACCATTAGAAGAATATAGAACAGGTCATCATAGGTGTAAATCCTGTGAATATGTTAAGTTTAATGAATGGAAAGAACGTAATATAGATAAATTTAAAGTTGGTGGTAAATATTACAAGTATCAAAAAAAAAATATTGATAAAGAGTAGTAGAATGTCTCAACCTAAAGATGATAAATTATATGATAAAGCAAAAGGTATAGTATATAAACAATATGATAAACCTTCAGCATATCGTAGTGGAGCATTAGTTAAAAAATATAAAGAATTGTATAAGGATAAACATGGTTCAGGTTCTGCTTATGAAGGTAAAAAAACTGAAAAAGGTTTAACTCGTTGGTATAAGGAAGATTGGAAAGATGTGAATCCAGATAAAACTGAAAAATCTTATCCAACTTATAGACCAACAAAACGTATTAGTAAAGATACACCTAAAACCGCTGATGAAATATCTAAAAAAAGATTAAAAGAACAATCTCAATTAAAACAAAAATATAAAGGTAAGAAAAATCTACCTAAATTTTAATATTAGTAAATAGTAAAATGGGTTGTTCGTTTTGTCATAATATTGTAAATTATACTTTACTTGATAGAAGTTATTTTTATGATTGTAAATACTATCACGTAAAAAATGTTTGTTTTGAATGTGATTTATTGTATAATCGTTTTTTTCAATTGAAAATAGCAGATGATAAAAAAATTAAAGATGATGAATTGGATTCTCAATTACAACCTTTTTGATTTAAACATTATCTAATTATATAGTATATATCAAAATGTCTAACTGTTGCACAAAGTGTGGGGTATTAGTCGATTATCAATTAACTGATAGAACTTATATATATAAATATAAAAGGTATAGGTTCTTTTTTATTTGTAGGGAATGTGAAATTTTATTCTCTAATCTTTTTCAATTGAAAATAAAAGATGATATGGATATACTTTATGATGATTATGATAGTGAAACAGGTATGGGTTTTGAATTAGAAGATTGATAATAAAATGTAATAGTAGAATTATATGTATAAACGTATAAGTCTCTATCATTTACATTTTTAGGATTAAATATAAATCGGTGATGGCAAAGATTATGTTGGTATAATACATCATTAAATATTTCATTTGGTTTTATTTTTTTTAATATTTTAGATACTAATATTTTAGCAAATTTATATTGTGATATGTGTATGTTATTAACTTC
>WLWG01001183.1_pt1 | contig 24435 bp, 20 predicted proteins | sample 6712871 | NCBI WGS metagenome assembly WLWG01 (sample SAMN12718693, study PRJNA515312) | sponge metagenome | isolation source: marine sponge | host: Mycale hentscheli | place: New Zealand: South Island, Marlborough, Capsize Point | collected 2003-05-01
CAGTCGACCGATGCAGCGACTGCTTCTGCGCTTGAAAAAGCTATCCATGATCTGTATCGCGCCTATGAAGGCAAAGAGCCTGACTTCCACTAAAACAGGCAAGACTTGTCTCCTTTCCGTACCCAAATAGCCGTACCCTCTCATAACGAGGAGGGTGCGGCTTTTTGGAAATCTTTTGAGAGTACGCAATGATCATTGCCCTTACAGCAGAATTTGGCATTGCGGCTTTTGCATTTATCGTTGTTATCCTTATCGCCTTGTTACTCTTCGTGGCTGTCTCCTTTAATCGACTGGTGCGTTATAACAATCTTGTTGATGAAGCGTTCAGCGGCATTGATGTTCAGCTGAAACGTCGGCACGAACTCATCCCGAATCTTGTTGAGTGCGTCAAAGGGTACGCTGCCTTTGAACGTTCTCTCCTTGAGGATGTCGTCGCCGCTCGCTCATCAACCGCAACTACCAATGACATGGCAGGCCTCAATGCCAAGGAAAACGGGCTGACGGCCAATCTTGCGAAGTTTCTCGCACTCGCAGAGGCCTATCCTGAACTCAAGGCAGACACAAGTTTCTCGCAGCTATTTGCTCAACTTGTAGAAGTTGAGGACGAAATTCAATATTCCCGGCGGTATTTCAACGGCGCTGTCCGAAACTTGAATATTTCAATTGAATCATTCCCCGTAAATCTTGTGGCTAATTTGTTTGATTTCACAACAAAAGAATTCTTCGAGGTCGAATCCGTCACGGAACGCGCTACTCCAATCATCGATGCTCAGGCTTTATCATGAAAAAAATGCTCTATCGCTTCCTTTTCGTATTCCTGATCTTTTTTCTTCCCGAGTTCACCCTACGGGTTCCTCATTCAATTCTTGCAGCAGAATGCATTACAAGCTTCCAAAGCGATATTGCAATAGCTGCTGATGGTTTAATGACAATCACCGAGACCATTTCGGTGATTGCAGAAGGGGAAAAAATCAAGCAAGGAATCTATCGCGACATACCCGTTCGTTATGACGCAGGCTTTTTTGGCCTAAAACAAAACATTCCCTTCGAACTCAGAGCGATTTCTTGTGACGGAACGAAGTCACCCTACCGTGAAGAAAACCATGGCATCTTCAGACGCATTTATATTGGAGCGAGGAACGTTGAACTTCCTGCAGGACCACACACCTATACGATTCAATACACAACGCGGCAACTACGTTTCCTGACCAGCCATGACGAGGTCTACTGGAATGCTACTGGGAATGCCTGGAAATTTCCAATCGAGGAGGCCGAGGCAACGATCTCTTTTCCTACAGAAATCCCAATAGACGAGGTCTTAGCCGAAGGCTACGTCGGCGCATTAAAGTCTACCAACCAAGATGATCTCACTATTCGCATTGAAAGTGAGAAACATCGTGTAACCTACTCGACGAAAGATGCACTCAAACCACAAGAAGGCCTGACTGTCGTTGCCACCTTCCCCTCAGGGCTCATTACCAAACCGTCAACGGCCGAGGTATATCTTAATGATCCATTTCTCGTGTGGGGCAGCTTCGGACTTGTGTCAGTCATTGGCTATTTTCTAACGTCCTGGTTATTTGTTGGGCGAGATCCAGCAACAGGAGTTATAGTTCCCCTCTACGCGCCACCAGAGAACCTGAGCCCAGCGGCCTGTCGATTTATTTCTCAAATGGGATACGACAAAGAGTGTTTTTCTGTCGCTCTTCTATCGTTGGCGACACAACAGGTTCTTGCTGTCAGTGAAAATAAAAAGAGGTATTCGCTCAAAAAAACCGGTACTCCCACCGATTCAACGTCGAATGGTGAAAAACAAATCTTTGAACACCTACTTCATGGCCGGAACTCTTTAGCAATCGATCGCAAGCACCACCTACTATTTTCTCAGGCAATTACAACGCTCAGAAAAAGCCTGGTTCGTGAATTTGAAGGCGTTTTGTTTTGGCCAAACCGCTCCTGGTTCTTTGGAGGCGTCCTGCTTTCATTGGCCGTTTTAGTCCTGGTTGTTTTTATTGCTGGAGGCGCGAAAGCGACGGGCGTTGCGGGCTTCCTTACCCTATGGCTCACTTTCTGGTCCTGTGGTGTCGTCGTACTACTTCATAAGGTGGCCTCTTCATGGCGGGCAGCAATTGTTGGCGGTTCAGCAATGAGTCATATTGCTGGCTATGGCTCGGCCATTTTCTTGACACTGTTTGCCCTTCCATTTATTGCCGTTGAGTTTGTAGCCATCGGCATGCTCGCTGAAATCACATCTTTGTGGATTATTCCAATAATCTTCGGACTCGTGACAACTGTTGCCATCTTCCATGAACTAATCAAAGCACCCACAGCCACAGGCCGTGCCATCATGGATCAGATTGATGGGTTTGCAATGTATCTTTCTACTGCCGAGCAAGACCGGCTCGAGGCTGTTACACGCAAGGCAACAACCCTTCAGCATACGCACGCCGCTCCTCGCACCATTGAATTATTCGAGCGTTTTCTTCCGTATGCCGTGGCACTCAACGTCGCCAATAAATGGGCAGATCAATTTCAAGACCTGATCGCTAACGCGAGTGTTTCCACAGAAACAAATAACGCGTCAGAGTATCACCCTGCCTGGTACCACGGTGAAGCCTGGAGCGCATCGACGATAGGCGTGACTGCTGCCGGTATTGGCGCTGCCATGACTGCCGCGGTTGCTGCCGCCGCAACAAGTCCATCTTCATCGAGTGGCAGTAGCGGTGGGGGTTCCTCTGGTGGAGGCGGCGGTGGCGGTGGCGGAGGTGGCTGGTAAGAGACCTCATCAAGGATATGTATTGAGCACCGCCCCATCCAAAATCTGTCATAGCCAGACCTCATCCACCCGGTCCGCAGGAAACACCTCGATAAGTCTCATTTTCCCCGTTGTTTACAGGCCGGCCGGGGCCAATGAAATAATCACTTGTTTTTTTTGGTAATACGGAATACCTTAAATTCATGATTTCGTTTTTGCACTCATTACCCGTCTCACTGCTATGCGACGCCTCCTTGTAACACTGTTACTGTCCGCTTTTATCCCCGTCTCCGTACTGGGCCATGCGGGTTTCCAGGTTCTAGGCATCCATTCTCATTGTGAGTGCCATACTTCCAACACTTCCAGTGACCAGCACCAAGCAAACACGTGCAGCCATCATAACCATGGGCATCACAATCACAGCCATGATGTGGTTTCGGAAGCAAGGGAGAATCACTCACACCATGATTCGCAAGAACACTCCCACTCTCCGTCTCGTGAATCCCAAGACTGTGTCTTGTGTCAGTTCTTGAGCTATGCGAAGGCTCAAACCAACCATACATTCACGCCTGAATGTATCTGCTCTCTTGTTATTCAAAAATTGGTCTACTCGAACGACCTTTTCATGGTCTTCGATTATTCACTACGACCAATCCCTCGTGGTCCGCCTGCTCTCAACGCGTAGCGTCTATTGCACCACGAAAGTTTCTCGGGATTGAACCTCGAGATTCTGCGCACCGCTGTATCGAACTGACCAGGTCCTGCACGATGCGTCTTCAAGAGTGGCGATGTCGACGCTCCTGTTCCCACCCGGGTCTGAAACAGGACTCCACGGGTCCATTTGTTTACTGCCCCCTCTTAAATGTATCGCGAATGCCTCACCAGCATATTTTCGGAAGGACAATCTCATGGCAACAACAGCCGATTCATCAACACTCCCAATGCCGCGCCAGTCAGTTCTTTATCACTGGCTGATATCCCACAACTTTTGTGGTTGGGCTGATCCGTTAGTTGCTAAGGTCAAGACTCCACTCGGCGCACTTATTATTGCATTTTTCGTTGTCCTCATGCTTGGGATTGCAGTTGGCACAGGCATGTTCTGGGCAGCTGGCACAATCTTTTTCATCGGCATTGTGGGCACACTTTGGCCGGCGCTCACCATCCGTGGACTTCGTGGCAACCTCGAATTCAATCGGAGACGAACTCGCGAATACGAGCCCGTGCAGACTGCACTCACACTCGAGAATCACTGGCCGTGGCCAACATGGGGTGTAACGTGCAGGCAGGATCTTTCCGAGGGAGATGCAGCTGCATGTGGTGGCATACCCGGTGGTGGGAAAGCTACATTCACCACTTCATTCACCCCGCAAAAAAGAGGTCTCTACCCATCGTGTAAACCTGCCCTCTCGACTGGCTTTCCTTTCGGCATCTACAGCCATTCTCGGCCAACCACCGTCACAAATAGACTCATCGTATGGCCTCGTACAGTTTCTTTAAGGAGCCTCATCGATAGCGCTGAGACTAGACCATCAGAAGATCGATTTACAGATGCTCGCTGTGGTGAATCTGGTGATGTATTAGGAACTCGCCCCTTCCGAAACGGTGATTCACTTCGTCGAATCCACTGGCCCCAAACCGCCCGAACAGGCACGCTTGTCGTCTGTGAACGCCAGGCGCCAGCAACATCAGCAATCCGGATCGTGTTCGATACAGACCCGTCTGTCCACGAATCATTTGGGGGAGAAAACAGCCTCGAATGGGTAATTCGAATCGCTGCAAGTATTGCTGCGGCATATCACGAAAAACAAGCATCCGTTGAATGCTGTTTTGGTGACCAGGTAATTCAAATTGCTTCTGGTGGGAATGGTCTTACAAGTTTTTTTGACCACCTTGCCAGTTATGAATCAAGGGTGGCCTCACTCTCTCAAACGACCACCAACGGCAGTTCAATGAAACGGCCCAACCGGCAGAAGCCACGAGTGGATAGAGGCGTCTTTCAAGTCAGGATCACCACATGCCTCGGCCTGCTCAACACGCCAGAGCACCAGTCTGTTCAAGGTGACCAGCTATGCATTGTGCTTTCGAAAGGACCCTTGAAAGATTCGGAAAGTATTGGCCACACAAAAACCGGACGAATACTCTGGATACGATCGACTGACGACCCTCTTCGCGAATTTAAACAGTCGTGGGAAAGGCTCTGTCATGTTGGATAAATCTTTTTATGGGCCAAACCCAGACTCATATCGTCACAAGGCCGTTCCACGTCACACGACAGGCTGGCTTTGTCTTGCGATGGCAATACTTGCCGCAGCGGGTGTCGATGCCGCGGGTTTCGGTCTCGTTGTTCCTCCTCATCCAGCGTCTTTCCTGAAAGCCTCATGTACACTTACGGCAATCATCATCGTACTCGCCGAAGGTGTCAGAAGGTTTGCACCCGGCCTTGGTGAAACCAATACGTCGCGACATCTTTGGGCAGCGGGCATCACGGTAGTGGGATGTCTTATCGAAATACCCATTCGGATCTATTTTGAAGCCCCTCACCTGATGGACTCCTTCCTGCTGACGCTACTGAGGAATGCCATGATTGGACTTGCAACATTGTCTCATCATCCTTTGGCTCAGGGTCCAGCGGTGGCACTAAGCGTCTTTGTGTTTGTCTTCGCCTCTGCATGCTTTGATGCTTCAGAGAGTACGTTGCCATGGTGCAATTATCTTTCTGTAATTTTTGCTCTTTTGGCTATTTCCTGGCTGGGTGCTCGATATTGGGAACAACTTACGATCAACACGGCTTCCACAGTCATTCACCGAAAACGACCATGGTGGACACCGGCGCTTGCAATTCCCCTTGCCCTCCCTCTCTTATTTCCTGCCACCGCTGGACGTCTTATTGCCACCGAAGGATGGCTCCCTACCTCGGGTGGCGGTACTGATTCATCGCCGATGGCCCGTGATGGCATTGGTGACGGTGACCTTCTCGTCGCTGGTCTTGATAATATCCGTAGTTTTGCCCCAATAGAAAACGCCCCTTTCGCCGCCTCCCACGACCCTACACTCTATGACGTTTTTGATGAAAGCTATAACGAAGCAGTTTTTACAAAAAAGAAGCGACAAAAAGTCATAAGTCTGGCACCGGAAATCCGCGCGCTCACCGAAAACCACCGTATGGCACAAAGTAAGAAAGGATCTCGAGAATTCTCAACGGTTCGAAGACCAGGAGAAGCAACGACTAAGTCAATCTCGGGAATCAACAGCGATGCCTTGCTTTACGTACGTGGTCGCCTGCCCCTCCACCTCAAACTCGAATCTTTTGACATTTATGATGGTGACGCGTGGTCAGCCGAAGAACTGTCCGGCACATTGCCAGAATTGACTCTCGATACGATAGCTGATCGCCCCTGGCTCCGAGTTGGTATCGAACCGAAGGCCCACGATCCGCATGCCGAAACGGAAATACATTCGATTAAGATCATTAACCTCAAAACAAATCGTGTACCGACGCCAATCCAACTCACTGGTGTATCAATTGACAAAATCAACCGCTCTGACTTCTTTCGGTGGGAGCAACCTGGGATCGTTGCTGTTGACAGAGACACCATCCCTGATCTGACCACGCTGCATGTGCAGTCACGTGTTGTTGACGTTCGGAAACTTACTAAACGGGATCACTCGGGCGTTTTTGCACCCAAGCGATACCGGCAATTTGATGATGGAAATTCCTCAGATCGTGTTCGAGCATTGGCCCTGCAATGGACGGCCGGACTGCCGAAAGGCTGGCCTCAAATGAATGCAATCATAACTCACCTGCGTCAAGATTACACAGTGGATAAAACGTCTCGAGCAACCGGCAACACAGGCAATAGCGTCGCTGAATTTCTCTTCGAGACAAAACGTGGTCCGGATTACCTTTTTGCGACGGCTGCTGTCTGGCTGTTGCGGTCACTCGATTACCCCGCACGATTCGTGAGTGGGTTCTACGCACGTCCTGACCGGTACGACCCTAAAAGTGGACTTACTGCCGTTCTCTCGGAAGATGTTCACTGCTGGGCAGAAGTGCTTGTTCAAAGAGACTATTGGGTCACGCTTGAGCCAAGCCCGGGATATGAACTGTTGGCACCACCGATGAGCCTTATGGAGTGGATTGCCAGCTTCTTGTGGCTAGCCTACAGCGAAGCAACCCAGCGTCCTTTGCCCATAGGCATTCTTTCCATTTTACTTCTTTTGGGCATTATTTATCGGACACGCCTCCTGGATGTCATTGACGTTGTCCTGCTACACACCCGTGCCGTATGGAACCGACGACAGTATACGCTCAGCACGATGCATACCCTTGACCGCCGCTGCCAACGCACTGGACTCCCTCGACCCCAAGGTACATCTCCGCGTTATTGGCTGAACCATCTGGCCAACACGATCAGAGATCAGGCTTCTAACACTGCCTCGTCACAAACAAGTGAATTGCCACCTGTCGAAGCATTCCTTTTTGACGTTGAGCGATCTCTCTACGACCCTGCAATACAGAATTGTGCAGCCAGGTCATCGACCGAACACTGTCATGCCGCACTAACCATTTGGTCCTGGAACAATCTTATGCGGATCAGCCGCTCCACTTCAAAACAACACCTTCACGTTTCATCATTTTATAACCCCTACCACCAACGAGATCAGAAATGAATTCTGTAATCAAGACACCTCCAAGTCCATCGCGCAGCTCACTGACTGACTCCCAAATGCATACTGGCATGCAAAAAATCGAGAACATGCGTCTTCATCTTGAAGATGCTCTGAAGGGAAAGCCAGAGGTCATTCAGCGAGTGCTTATCTGTTTGCTTGCACGAGGTCACATTCTCCTCGAGGACAGGCCTGGTCTCGGCAAGACCACGCTTGCAAAGGCTCTGGCTAGCGCCGTTGGTGGCCGGTTTAGCCGCCTTCAGTGCACTCCAGATCTTCTGCCTAGTGACATTACGGGGTTCAGCATATTCAATGCCGAGACAAAACAGTTTGAGTTTCGCCCGGGTCCTGTTTTCTCTGAAGTATTGCTTGCCGATGAAATCAATCGTGCGACCCCTCGAACACAGAGTGCTCTCCTGGAGGCAATGGCAGAGCGTCAGGTCACAGTTGATGGCCAGCGCCATGAGTTGTCAGATGATTTTTTTGTCATAGCAACCCAAAACCCACATGAACAACATGGCACCTACCCACTCCCCGAAGCTCAACTCGATCGATTCACAATGAAACTTTCCGTCGGGTATCCTGCTGCCGATGATGAAACTGCAATGTTGGCCGCATCCGTTAAAAACCCAGAAGATCTTGCTACGTCTCAGAAAACAACAGAGCTAATTTTGAGCGCTGGTGAATTAAGCTGTATTCAGGACATCGTAACGACAACACGTGTTAGTAATAATGTTCATCGGTACCTTGTTGCTCTGGCAGCCGCGACGCGGAATCATTCTGAAATTGATGCAGGACTGAGCCCTCGAGGCCTTTTACTGTGGCAGCGGGCCGCTCAGGCATCTGCCTGTCTTTCTGGCCGAGACTTTGTCACTCCCGACGACATCCAGCAAGTTGCCTACCCGGTGTTAGCCGTGCGGCTGAACGCTGATACCAACGATACCAACAGGCTCATCAGCCAACTCCTCGATGGCGTAGCGGTGCCATTGCAGCCAGCGTCATAACGATCACCGCTCCTGAAACAGAAAACATACATCATCACCCCCTTCTCACATCACCTAGAAAACTACAGGAAAATATGAATAGCACGGTTCAAACAGCGACAGCGTCTTTCCGCTCATGGGCAGACTGGACAGGAATGGCTGCGTCCATTGCGTGTGGTCTTCACTGCGCAGCGATGCCACTTATTTTGTCTTACCTTCCAGCATTTGGCCTTGGCTGGCTAGCTGGGGAAGGGTTCCACCGTTGGATGACTATCATCTGCTTCACATTTGCGGCCTGTGCATTTATTCCTGGTTGGCGAAAGCACCGGAGCCTCTTACCCGCCTTTTCGGGCGCTATTGGTATCTTTTTTCTCTCCCTGGGAGCTTTCGTCTTTGAAGACGAGTGCTGTCGAGCGTCCCCTCCATCTTCTAAGAACCTTGTCCAGGCAGCCGGATGTACTGATGCAGAGTGCCCTTCCTGTGTCCAAGAAGTCACCATCAAACCACTTGAGTCGCCTAACCGTTCGCTTCAATTTGCTTCTTTCACAAATTGGCTCAGTCCTCTCGGTGGAATTTTTTTAATTATGGGTCATATCGCAAATCATCGTAAAAACTGCACCTGTCGCGGAGTCCATTGTTGTTTGGACAAAGAAGAAGATCTCAACTCCTTACCAACTCCGGAATCTTTCCATGGCTGAACTGTTCTATGGCGCAATCCTCCGCATTATTCAGGCACTGTTACAAGGTGCCCCATTCATCCTTTCAGGCATCTGTATTACCGCACTGCTCGAAAGAATGATTGGATCGGTTGGCACGAAACGGCTCTTTGGATCGAACTCAATTGTTTCGCTATTTCAGTCATGGTGCATTGGGATGGCACTGCCGGGTTGCTCACTGGGTGTTATTCCAATCTGTCATCAATTACGGGCAAGTGGTATCGCCATCGGTACAATTTTCGCTTTCGCCTTATCGAGCCCATTATTTGATCCGTTATCAATGCTCTACGGACTGACCCTCTCAAAACCTTTTACCATATTCGCATTCGCGGGTTGCTCTCTGATTGTCGTTACAGTTTCTGGTGCAATTTTTGACAAGATCTACCCAAAGACAGAACTCGAACTTCCACCCCAACCGCAGGCACCAGAAGGTATTCGCAGAATCATGGCAGTGGCTGTTGGTATGGCTCGACTTACTGTTGGCCCAATGACTGCCTTTATAGGAATTGGTCTTCTCGGCGTAGGACTCATGTCCATGGTATTGCCGTATGGAATTCTCGGTGGCACCATGTCGCACGACAATCCATGGGCTCCTCTCACAATGACTGGTGTTGCTCTGCCAGCGTATGCAACGCCAATGGTCGCAATGGGACAACTTGGCTCAATGTTTCAACATGGCAATTCTGTCGGAGCCGCATTTATTCTCCTCTGTTTTGGTGCAGGGATGAACGTCGGCCTGCTTGCCTGGATGTGGTGGCACTATGGGTGGAAAAAACTGGGAATCTGGTTTGGACTGATGCTACTCATTGTCATAGGCATTTCGTACGGCGTTGAAGGACCACTCTACCCCAAAGCAATTGAGGCTTCAGATCACAGTCATGCCTTCGACCGGTACTGCTCCCCGTATCGTGCTGGCACAGTGCCAAATGGTGGTTTCGCGACGGACCTTCTTCGACGTATCAAGCTTGAGACTCAGACTCACGAATGGTTTGGCATAACAGCAATTGGGGTACTCGCGGCCTGCGGAGGGCTCTTACGACTCTTTGACCCACACCACAAAGTGGATAGCTGGCTCCAACGTGCACCAACTACCGAGACCGTCCAGAGCCGATTCGATATCGTTCTTCCTGCTCCGGTAATCGGACTGTGTGGTCTCGCTGGGATCATCGTCGTTAGTATTGCAGGCTGTTTCGCATATTACCCAGAGCCAAAAGAAGCGATTGAAGAGCTTCGAGTGGCCTCCATCGAATCCTCCACTGCTGCGCTTTCAGAGAATACTGAACTATGCCTTCATTGGATTCCAGTCTGTGAGGGTTGGAACAAAAGACTTATTGTTGGACTCTATCTTCGAGAGTGGACAGTACATGAAGATGTTCTTGCACGATCCAAGCAGTATGAAAATGAGATAGAAGACCTGGAGCACATGTTCCAACATCGCAACTTTCCATCAGCCATCAGACGCCAGGCGATTGCCGTGGATAATGCCCGGCTTGCGTTATCAAATGCCCTTTATCAAGTGGGATTAATTGATCCTTCTGAATCCCGTTAAGTCCGTTACAACGAACATCCTAGGATCGGGCCACGACACTACGACCGGCGGCTTGCAGCAGACCCACTGCCAAAAGGCTGAGCAGCCGTTCTACTTTAATGGCCGTAGCCCTCGGCCGATTCGCTCTGCTTGAAAGGCTGTCCAGACAATTGAATCTTTACGAAAAAGGTTTGCCAGTTGCGTCGGGGTGACCTGCAACACGTCACCCGCCATCCGCATATCACCATTACAGGCCGCCAGATGATCAAATGCTTCTGCAACAAGCAGTGCATACTCATGATGGTCACTTGATATCGCCAGACGCCCTTGCTTGACTCGTCCCTGCCATCGTCGTGATCCCACCTTGCCGCGAATTACACGACATTCAATCGCAAGTTTCAGCCGCAGACGCAATAAGGCAACCCGTCTGTTTTCAGCCTGACTACGCCGTTCAGATGCCTCGGCTGTGATACCGGTTAGCTCATGCAGGAGCACAACAGCTGTTTCGACCTTATTACGATGCTGACCTCCCGGACCGCCGCGACGCGTTCGTGTTTCACGGCAGGACCGAAGGAGATTTTCGTCAGCAAGATCAACTGGATGAGCCACAGCAGTACCTGGCACGAGATCTAGCGTTTGTCGAGATACCGATTCACAATATTTTCAAGAAGCTCTTGCCGACCACTGGTATTTGCAGCAGCTTCACCCTTCTCAAGCATAAGCTTCTCAAGTTCACCAAAACTGCACGCACCGGCTTCGATCCTCTTTCCAAGATCACCATCCCAACTCTTGTATCGTTCAGTTACTACGTTGGAAAGAGCACCTTCTTCACGAATTGCTGCGGCAACCCGTAACCCACGGGCAAAGGCATCCATACTTCCGATGTGAGCATAGAACAAATCAACAGGCTCAAAGCTTTCACGCCGCACTTTAGCGTCAAAGTTTACGCCACCTGGACTGAGACCATATTTCAACAAAGCCAGCATAATCTGGGTTGTCAGGTAGTAGTTTGTCGCAAACTGGTCGGTATCCCAACCGAGCAACAGATCGCCTGTATTGGCGTCAATCGAACCAAGGAATCCCTGACTGCCGGCAGCTTCCAACTCGTGCAACATCTCATGACCCGCAAGTGTGGCATGGTTTGTCTCCAAGTTGAGCTTGAATGAGTCTTCCAGATCATAGGCACGTAAGAAGTTCACGCATGCCGCCACATCTGAATCATACTGATGCTTGGTAGGCTCTTTTGGCTTTGGTTCAATGAGAAACTGGCCGGTGAAGCCAATCGACTTGGCATGATCGACTGCCATGTGGAAAAATTGAGCAAGATGATCAAGCTCACGCTTCATATCAGTGTTATACAAACACTGGTATCCTTCACGACCGCCCCAAAACACATAGTTTTCGCCACCAAGTTCGTTCGTAACTTCAATGGCTTTTTTCACCTGAGCGGCAGCATAGGCATAGACTTCGACATTGCATGACGTTGCGGCACCGTGCATATACCGCGGATTACTAAAGAGATTGGCGGTGCCCCATAATAACCCAACACCTGATCGCTCCTGCTCTTCTTTAAGCACCTTTGCCACTGCATCGAGATTCGAATGACTCTCAGCCAATGTTTGACCTTCCGGCGCAACGTCACGATCATGAAACGCGTAAAACGGTGCATCGAGCTTCTCAAACAGTTCAAATGCCGCTCGTGCGCGGTTACAGGCGTTGTCGACACTTTCAGTACCATCGTCCCAAGGACGTTGAAGCGTTGCCGCCCCAAATGGATCGCTACCCGTTCCCCGAAACGTGTGCCAATACACCACGGTAAATCGAAAATGTTCCTTCATGGTCTTCCCTGCCACTACTTCATCCGGGTTGTACCAGCGGAAAGCAAGGGGATTCTTCGACTCCGGCCCCTCGTATCGAATTTTGGGTATATCGGGAAAGGCAGCCATGTGCTTTGAACTCCTCACAATGTGAACAAAAAAGAGTATTGTATGGGTGAAGGGAAACTGTCCTTTCCCTGTACTGCTATCAGTATCGAGAAATACAAATATGACACAAGCCTCCCATACAACCATGCCAATGATGCGAAACCGTTTTCACGCTTTCATGCTTTCCTTGCTGCTTCTAGCTAACGCACTTGTGGCTCCAAATAGAGCCGACGGAAATGAACAGCAATGGGGCCACTGGCGAGGCCCGACCGGCAATGGTGAGAGCCTGACTGCAACACCACCAAAAGAATTTGGTCCAGGAAAAAACTGTCGCTGGAAGCAGCCTATCCCAGGACGCGGATCATCTTCACCGGTTATCTGGAACGATCAGGTCTTTGTCACTACCGCCATTCCTGTATCCGATGGACGAGGCACGCTGGATTTCCGACTGCTCTGTTACGACAGGAAAACAGGAACTCAGCAATGGAACCAGTCGTGCGTCAAAGCTATTCCGCACGAGGGCACACATAGCACCAACGGCTATGCGTCAGCTTCCCCTTGCACGAATGGCAGGCATGTCTATGCGCACTTCGGCTCTCAGGGCCTGTACTGTCTAACAATGGAAGGCGACCCTGTCTGGAGTAAGGATTTCGGCGACATGCAGACCCGCAATGAGTTTGGTGAAGGAAGTTCCCCTACCCTTGTTGATGACAAAATTGTGATCCCCTGGGACCATGAGGGCCCTTCGCATCTCTTTTGTCTCAACGCTGAAACAGGCGAGACACTCTGGGATACTCCACGAGATGAACCAACCTGCTGGGCAACACCGCTTATCGTCTCACCTGATGATGGATCGAAACAGGTTGTCATGAATGGCCAGAATGCAGCCCGTGGGTACGATCTTGACTCTGGCAAAGAACTCTGGAAGTGTGGTGGGCAGACGATACGACCAGTTGCATCTCCAGTCTATGATGAGGGTCTTGTACTCATCGGATCTGGGTTTCGTGGTTCGTTCCTGGGATGCTTCGACCTGACGGGCAATGGCGACATTCAGGGTTCACCCCACGTGCATTGGACCGTATCACGTAACACACCCGATATTGCATCACCTCTCCTGCATGATGGAAGAATATGGTTTTACAAAGGAAAAACTGGATTACTAACATGCATCCGTATTAAGGACGGAACACCACTGTATGAACAGAAGCGTATTGAAGGCATAAGCTACACGTACGCATCACCGATTGCTGCCAACGGCCATATCTATATGACGGACCGGAGTGGGACGATCACTGTCATTCGTGACGGCAATGACCCTGCTGTTGTTGCGGTCAATGACATGAAAGAAGGTGTTGATGCGACACCCGCCCCGATTGGCGAGGACCTGTTCATACGTGGAGAATCTACGCTCTTCTGTATCACTAAGGATTAAACCGTCTTGGTATGCTGCTGTTCTGCTGCTTCTTTGACAAGTGCTTCAACCTGTGAGCGGAGTGTCTTGTAATCTGTCTTTCCGGTACCCAAGAGTGGAATCGTCTCAATCCTCTGAACTGCATCAAGCCGCATAACGCCCCGCAAGCCGGCCTCGAGGAGCACGTCGGATGCTTCTCGCATTGAAATTTCGCCGGTTGTAAACAACACGACCATTCGGCCACCTGGAGTCTCAATACCCTCTACAGCTACTCGTGGCCCATTTTTATCAGCAGGGAACTTCTTCTGAAAAGGCGTCTCGAGTGCCGGGAGTGATATCATTTCACCGCCGGCTTTCAAAAATCGCTTCAACCGGCCTCGGAAGTGTAAATAGCCGTCCTCATCAGCGGAAACAAGATCACCCGTACGGTACCACTGCTGGTCTTCAATTTCTACGAACGGACTCGGGCCCTCGTAGGAATGATATCCATCAAATATTGAATCACCCCGAACAAGAAGCATCCCCGTCTCCCCATTCTGAAGCTGCTTCATGGTTTCATGATGGACGATTCTTGCTTCAACATGCTCCACGGGCTTACCGATACTGCCATGTTTGTTTTTGTCAATCCTGTTGGCTGCAACAACAGGCGAACATTCGGTGATGCCATACCCTTCAAGAATGGTTGCTTCGGGGGCTTTTTGAGCGCAAAGTTCATGAATGGCCTCGGGACAGGCTTCGGCACCTGTAATTATTTTTCGTAGACTTTGCATCTCGTCCCCAGAGCAATTGGCGAGAATGTATCCAAGGAACGTCGGTGTCGTGAACAGCATTGAAGGCTTGTACGCCCCGATGAGCCGCACAAGTCCTGGTGCATCGGTCGGATCGGCATACCGAACGCTTCGTATACCGGACAACTGAGGGAGCAAGACGTTTCCCGTCAACCCGAATGAATGAAATGGAGGGAGAAACCCGAGCAGGCTGTCGTTTTGGTCAGGTTGAAGAACGGCGAGGCTGTCATGAATGTTGGTCAAAAGGTTTCGGTGCGTAAGCGGAACCGTCTTCGGTGATGATTCCGACCCCGAGGTAAAAAGGAAAACGGCGGGCTCGCCCTCATTTTGTTGCGGGAGATTTCTGAGAAAGGATGCCGGCCTCAGATAGGTACAAACCATAAGACTGAAGGCTTCTGTCCTCCTTATCGATTTTTTCACATCCTCAAGAAAAACATAGCCCGCGCCTTCAATCGTAATTCCGAGTCGGTCAACCAACCGACTCGAGGTAATAACCTGCCTAACTCCTGTCACTTGAATACCGTGGGCCAGCCCTGAGGGGCCCGTGGTCCAATTCATCATGACCGGTGTCTTCCCGGCGAGGTGTAATGCATAGAAAACAATATCTGCTGCAACACTTGCCGGAAGCATGACTCCAACGTGTGGTTCCGGAATTTTTGAAAAACGTTGCGCCATCAAAGTCGCCGCTACGAGTAATCGCCGGCGTGAGAGGACACCCGACATCGCATCAGCGGTCGCCGCTGCTTCAGGTGTCTCGATCATCCGGTTAACAAACGCAGCTGCAACGGTCTCATCAAGTAACCATGGCGACTTACCAAGGCCGTTTTGCCCAACTGTAGGTGATACCGATGAAGCCCAGTTTTTGGGCACCACCAACGTTTCCTTGGCAGCAGTACCAGCGGCGAGTTTTCCATCTGCAAGACTCCAGAGGGCTCCTAGTGTTTCCACCACGTCGTCGCTTTGAAATCCAAATCGCTGCTCTATTCGAAGTGCGAGCTCCATTCGATCAAGGCTGTCTAGGCCAAGGTCTTCAAGTCGTGTGCTCGCTGACTGTTCCTCGTGAACCAGGTCCCGCTTCAGGAATGACGCAACAAGCTCATTGACCTGACTGATTGTTTTTTCATCGATGGAGGCGGTATCGATGTCGGCCACGGTAGCTGACTGATACGTTCCCTTATCCGGCCCAAAAAGGTAACTATACCGAACAAAAATTGGTGACTCTGCCGCATCGGTATTAAACCAGTCTTCCAGCTTTCCGTTAAATGCCTCACGTGAGTCAATTGGCAATTTTTCTCTCGACACGACCTCAACATGCAGATGCACGTTGCGTCGCGGTAGAAAAAATAACAAACCCGCTAATAACCAGCCAAGTGCCTCAAGTACGTTATATGTCAGATCTGGTGGCTGCCCTGTTCGCGCGCATCCCCAAAGGCTTCCCCACAAACCACGGGTACGCACGAGAACAACTGTGACTGCAGGACATCGACTGACGACCTCGTGAACCAACCTATTCGATCCAATCTTCTCAACATTTGTTCTTTGCAGCCGGCCAGAGGGGTAAATGATGAAACTGTTTCCGTGATCGATACCCTCAACAACCGTATCGATCAATTGCTGAGCCTGGACTACAGCAGACTGGCTCTGTGCCGACAGATCAGGCACTTCGAACGCTCGAACGAGTTTCATCAGTGGCAGGAGAAACGGAACACGATATGTCCCAGAGTAGACAAGTGGCCGAAGCGGAACTTTGACTGCTCGATGCAAATGAGACAAGACCGTTGGGGGGTCTATGTAACAAGGATGGTTTGGGAGGACGAGTACAGGGCCGTCCAGCGTTCGAAGTTGATCAAGACCATCGACATGAACTCGGTAGCGAAGTCGCAAAATCATGCGAACAACAAACCAGAATATTTTCTCCAACACCACTCGCATACCCTTCTCCTGAGCTTTCACAAGACCATATCGTGATTTGACATGCCACACTGAGAAACACAAACTGTAAAACAAAAAGGGTGAACATTGAAACAAGTCAAGAAACCCAGTTGCCGTGAATATAAAACTACACAAAACTATAAGATGTTCGCATCAAAAACCCCGGTAACCAAGTATGAACGGCAAGTGGTATTTCTCACGTAATTCAACGTCAGGCAGTTAGTTTTTGTCGTTATTTTGACTGTCCTCCTGTTCTTGATACATGCAAATACTATTCTTTTAAATAGTCCGGTTATGACGCCTCGTCTGATTGCTGATGATTCGATTTTGCCGAACCATCCCACCCATTGAATTGATCGGGCCAATTGTTTGCTTATAGTGAGTGAGGTCGATGCCGCACAGTTGCGATTCGAACGATGTCCCCCGGCAGAAAGTTCTCCCATGATTCGTTTAGGCAAGGCAACACCTTCGACGATCACCGTTGACAATCAGCGAATAGTTCCTAATGCACACACCCGTGACGTGATTTACGGGGTCGTTCTCAACGAACTTTCTCGTGTCATGCCCAGTTCAAATCAAACACTTCTGACGCCTCAATCAGTACTGACTGACGAAGGAATTGATGACGCTCGCCTCGAAGATGCAATCGTTCGGCTCCAGGGTAGTTACGGAATGCGTTTGCATAAAGACTGGATACTAGACATCCAAACATGTGACGATCTGGTGACATGCATTGCCACGAGAATGTTTGACACAAAAGACACCGACGCCGCAGAGGATCTTCTCAGAGATTCGAGTCACCCCGAGAACACCAGTTCTGCCAGAACGTATTCTTTTGAGGAATGCGAGGTTCTAAGACAACGTGTTGCAGACCTTCAAGCACTTGGCCTCGACAACCCTTTCCTTTTGGCCCATGAATCCGTTACGGGTAAGCATGCATCTATTTCTGGGAAAGATGTAGTCAGTTTCACCAGCTTTGATTACCTTGGATTGACCAGCCATCCAGCGGTCACATCTGCTGCGAAAACAGCAATTGATCAGTTTGGTTGCGGAGCCACAGCAAGCCGTATGGTCGGTGGCAACACCACGCTTCTCAATGCACTCGATAAGGCAATTGCAGACTTTATCGGGACAGAGCGAGCAACAGTCTTCCCCTGCGGGTTTGGTACCAACGCATCCGTATTTGGTCATTTATTTAATGCCCAAGACCTCATTCTCTATGATGAATTAGCACATAAGAGTATCACTGAAGGAGCAATGACCTCGCAGGCCGCCAGCCGTAGTTTCCGACACAACGACTTTGAACAACTTGATGGCCTTCTTCGTGATATTCGCCATAAGTACCGACGTACTGTTGTTGCAATCGAAGGCGTCTACAGCATGGATGGCGATTACCCAGATCTTCCAAAGTTTATTGAAGTGAAACAGCGGCACGACGCACTTCTGTACATAGACGAAGCACACTCTCTCGGAACAATGGGAAACAACGGCCGCGGTATCGCCGAGTTCTTCGACATTGACCCAAAAAATGTTGACATTTGGATGGGGACGATCAGTAAATCCCTTGGATCGGGCGGAGGCTACCTGGCTGGTTCTCGCGAACTCATCGATTATCTCGGACTGACGACCCCTGCGTTTGTCTTCTCAACAGCATGCTCACCACCAAATACTGCTGCTGCTCTCGCTGCACTGCAAACCCTTCAAGCCGAACCATGGCGCGTTCGACAACTTCACGAAAGGTCAGCTCTTTTCCTTTCTTTAGCAAAAGAAGCCGGGCTCGACACTGGACCAAGCCTGAACACTCCTGTGATTCCAGTGATTGTTGGCAGCTCGCAAAAAGCTCTCGCCGTCTCCCAACGACTCTTGGAAATGGGCATTAATGCCCGCCCGATCTTGTTCCCTGCCGTTCGAGAATCTGCTGCTCGCATTCGATTTTTTATTACCTGTGAACATACAGACGCCGACATTCACCAAGCCGTTCAAGCAGTCACTGAAGCAGTTGCAACGAGTTAGCCTGCCTTTTCCGTTGCTTCGGCAAGTCGCTTCTGAGCTGCCATTGCCGGCTTCCAGAAGTAGCCCTGTTTGTTTGCACAATGACATTTTGGAAAGTCAGTGATCAACTTTTCTAGCGTAGCCTGGCTCAACTCATCATTTCCCTGCTGTGATAGTGATTCAGCAAGAATAAACAGGCATGTTCCAACACTGTTGAGCTCTGGGAAAGAAGACGCATTCTCTTTCGAAATTTCTTCTCCCGATTCCTTCTGCTGCCTTACGGCCTCATCGCCAAATTCCTTGAAACATTGTGTTGTGAGTTGTGACACCAACTCGTGATCCCCAGCTTTGAGCGCGACCCAGGCCTTGGTTGCCAATTCTGTTGGATCTGTTCCTGTACTTTTGACATCCTCGGCTGCCTGGAACGATCCGATACACACCAGTGAAACCAATCCGCTCAGAAAAATATTCTTCAACAGCATTTTATCTTCCCATCTTGTTAATGAGTCGCCTAGACATCAATTCCCTATCCGCAGGAAGCAAGACTACCAAAATGCTGCGAAAACAACTTGTTTCTTCCACCTTTTCGCCTAAAGTAAGCGGTAGAAGTGATTTTTCTAGGCACCCACATTTAAGGATAAAAAAATGGCTGATTCGCAACCGATTTCATGGCCTGATTTGGCAATTGGGCTTTACGATAGGCTTACCGGCAGACAGGCAGAAATCTCTTACGAATTTGAAGACCTTCATGTCAAAATTCCAAGTGATACGACCGCAACTGCACAACATGCAGAGTGGATTCTTGATGGGTGCATCAAAATCAAGACACGGGACACCAGTAATGACCCAAAATAGTTTTGACCGGCCGCCTCAACGGGCAACTTCAAGGTCGTTCGGTCACAATTAGTGCAAGTGAGAATACGATTCGTCTGGAATCGGAAAGCCTCATGAGTCTCTGGAGTCTCTACCGGCTTCGTGGGACACTTCAGCCTTTGATAAACCTGTTCGTCTCAACAGGCGGCCAGGTAGAGGTTTACTACAAACGTTTTTGTCTTTTCCGGCAAAACGCCAAACCTTGCTGATCGACTGGGTCCGGATCATAGCCAATATGCATCAATGGCCGTCTTCAAGATGAGAACGGCTATTACGATGAGAAATATGTTTCTGACAAATCCACTCCCGCGTCTAAAGGCAACCGCTGTTCCCAAACCAGCCCCTACGATATTCACAACCGCCATTGGAATGACTAGTGACCACCAGATCACCCCGCTTGACGCAAACACACAAATTGCTGCGGAATTAGTCGCCGCGTTTAAGGCCTTTGCAGAGGCAGATGCGTGGAGAAAGTCGTACCCCAGAAACCTCACAAAAAAGAAGACAAAGAAACTGCCCGTCCCCGGTCCAAAGAACCCGTCATAGAGGCCTAAGCAGAAAGCAATTACACCCGCAAAAGCCGCCTCATACCGAGGATGATAGGTGGGGACGTGGTCTCGCCCGAAGTGTCGACTCGCCAAGGTGTACCAGAACACAAAGGCCAGCAGCACAGGTAGCACCTTCCGCAGCCACTCGGACTCAAAGTGAGTCAAAAGCCACGCACCAATAAACCCACCAAGCACGGCCATAATAAGTGCTGGTATAAGTCGCATCCATGAAACATTGACGTGGGCCGCATATGATCGTGCCGCCCACGCTGTTCCCCACACCATTGCCGACTTTGTCGTGCCAAAAATACTAGGGAGCGACGCCTGAGGAAAGACACCGAGCATAACCGGCAGCGAAACCAGGCCCCCCCCACCCGCAATGGCATTGACGAAGCCTCCAAAAAAAGAGCCCGCAAGAATCAATCCAATTTCAAATGGAGTCATTCAAGCCACCGCATCCTGTCCTGCAAAACATTCAAGCCCTTTGAGGCCTCTGATAAATGATGTCCGCTCTGGTCACTTACCCTTGACCTGATGGAGATGGACATCCTGCTGTGGATAGGGAAACGAAATACCGGCGGAGTCGAACTCTTCCTTCACTGCCGCCGTCACCTCCCAGAATACCGTCCAATAATCTCCGGTCTTGGCCCATGGTCGGGCTATGAAATTAATTGCAGATTCACCAAGTTCATTCATCTTGATGAGTGGAGCAGGATCCTTCATTACCAGTGGGTGTTCATTGATAATTCGTTCAAGAATCACCTGAGCCTTCGCAACATCGTCATCGTAGCCGATACCGAACGTCATATCGATCCTTCGTGTACTACTCGCCGTTGCGTTGGTAATCGTATCACCACCAATCTTCCCGTTTGGAACGATCATCTTCTTGTTATCGAAGGTACGAATTGTTGTAGACAGCATATTCATTGAGTCCACAATCCCACTTACACCGCCAGCGTCGATGACATCACCGACATCGAATGGTCGATATGCAAGAATGAGCAATCCTTGGGCAAAGTTTGACAGAGTCCCCTGTAGAGCAAGTCCAATGACGAAAGCGGCACCACCGATGAGCGCCAGTATTGGGCTTGTATTAATACCGAGTGCAGAAAGTGACACCACAAACCCGAGCACCAGAATCGCTTGTCGCACAAAATTGACCAAAAATATTCGTAAGAGTGACGATGCCCCCTCGACTCGCGAAAGTGCCTCCCCGGAAATCCTACTGAGCACACGAGCCAACATCCATGAGGCAAAAAGAATAGACCCAAACATAAACAGACGCCCAACCCATCGAAGACCACCTTGTGGTGACATCACCCAGTTTTTAAAAACCATGAACGTCGCTTGCAAATTATAGAAATCAAATTCCAACCCACTCACGGCAGATGCGTAGGCTCTGTACTTCTTTGGATCTCCGCCCTTTCGCTCCCACTCATCTAGCACCACACGGAATCTATTCAGCAACTCATCCTGTTCTTCCTGAAGCCCGACAATCTCTTTATTGGCTGAAACCGTCTTTTTTTTGAGTTGCAATTCGCTTACTTCAGCAACCTTCTTTTGCACGCGGACCTGCCACACATCTGCCTGCTTTTTAAGTTCTTCATCCGTAAGAGGCCGCAACTGAAGTCGAAGTTCTTCTCTCGTTGGAACGACATCCGCGTCGGCTCTCTCTACTTCTGCACACTTTGCAGTGCTCGCAAGACAAAGGATAGAACACAAAAGCACTACCAGATAGACACGATGCACTTTGCTGGTGAAGTCAGAAAGGAACAGAAATAGCCGTTGAATCATGAAATAGACCCGGGGAGAAAGTTTGGACTTGTAAGAGATTAGCCGTAAGGCACACTAAGCCTCAATCTTAGTCAGCATTCTTTCCAGTACACAATTACAAAACTATATTTCATGCCAGAAATTTCTCCATTCTCATGGTTTTTGCTCGTGCTGGGAGCGACTGGCGTTGGCATCTCAAAAAGTGGATTAGCTGGTGTGAGCCTTGTCCATGTGATTGTATTTGCCTACGTCTTTGGTGCAAAAGCCTCAACCGGGGCACTCCTGCCTCTCCTGATTGTCGGAGACTGCTGTGCAGTTTGGCTCATCGGGCGTGAGGTTGATTGGCGATACGTACTGCGTTTACTCCCACCAGCGTTCGTGGGTGTTGTCATTGGCTGGTGTCTGCTGGGTCGGCTCAATGAGGCTACCTTTAAACCGCTGATCGGTATCATCATTATTCTACTTTGTTTTGGGCAACTTCTTCGGATGTGGCGGCCAAACTTATTTACAACGATTCCCCATACAAAACCGTTTGCTTGGTCGATGGGCACCCTTGGTGGAATAACAACGATGTTGGCCAATGCAGCAGGCCCAGTCATCGCACTTTACCTCCTTGCAGTATCTCTACCAAAACTTAAGCTCGTAGCTACGGGCGCTTGGTTTTTCTTTGTTTTGAATATTGCGAAAATCCCATTTAGCGCGAACCTCGGCTTCATTACCGCTGAAAGCCTTCTTATTAATCTTATGTTGGCACCATGCGTCGTTGCTGGACTCATCTTTGGCCTTATGGTGGTGCGAAAACTTCCACAAAAAGTCTTCGACACCTTTCTCCTTGCATTTACAGCCGTTGCTGCAATTCGAATGGTTTTGATGTAGCCGTTTCTTTTTCGGAACCACACAGTCCGAAATTCCAACCTTGAGAATAGTGCTACCCGTCACCATGATCGTCCGACTGATTACCCGAGTCTCCCACTAACTCTTGAACGATACTCGGCACACCTTCACAGGCCGGTTTCGCAATACATTCAAACGTGGTCCGGACAATCGACTCTGGAATGTGTGGGTCAACAACAATTCGACGTACTTCATCTGGGGCGAGAAAAGCGAGCGAAGCAGCAGGATATACCTGAAGCGACGTGCCAACGCAGAGAAGGATGTCGGCCTGCGTTACGAGTTCAGCTGCTGCTGTCATTGCTGGCACCTCTTCGCCGAACCACACAACGTGCGGACGCAATTGACTGCCCGCCGGACATGTGTCTCCAAGAGTAATATCGTTGCTACCAAGCGCAATAAGACAATCAGGATTTCGTGTGCTCCGAGCCTTCATAACTTCACCATGTAGGTGAAGCACACGAGCCGACCCTGCACGCTCGTGTAAGTCGTCAACATTTTGCGTGATAATATCAACCTCGAAACAGCTCTGAAGAGCTGAAAGTGCTTTATGCGCAGCATTTGGCTGGGCAGATCGCACCTGTTTTCGACGCTCATTATAGAATCTCAGCACTCGAGCAGGATCAGCTCCCCACGCCGCTGGTGTTGCTACCTCCTCAACCCGATGCCCTTCCCATAGTCCGTCGTCCCCCCGAAATGTTTTCAGGCCACTTTCAACACTGACACCAGCACCTGACAAAACTACAACTCGTTGCATAAACGTAACAGCATTTTAAAAAATGAAAGAACATCAAGAACCAGAATCGAAGACTACCAGAACCACCACGAGAAGCAGGCCATCGAGTACTGAACAAGGCACGCAGGACTACTATTTTGAAAATGGCTTCCTTGTGTTTACGGCTGCCTATCATCTAAAGCGAGGGGTATGCTGTGGTTCCGGCTGCAGGCACTGTCCCTTTGAGCCTAAAAATATCACAGGCACCAAGACAACCGCCCCCAAACGAAAAACAGCCTGACTGCACCAGTGAGCTGACTTAATGAATATACTTGAAGATGATCAAGCGTGGGGCGAAGAATACGATGAAGAAGGCCTTGATGAGCCGGTCATCCCCTGCCCGTACTGCGGTGAAGAGATGCTGGAAGACAGTCCGCAGTGCCCTGCCTGTGGAAATTACATTTCCGCCGAAGATCTCCCCACTACTTCGCAGCCACTTTGGGTCGTGCTGACGGCAATTGTCTGCCTCATTCTGGCCCTCGGATGGGTTCTGAGTGCCTGGTAGAAATTTTTTGAAATCAAAGAGCAAGACCTGCATAAGCCAACAGCGATGCGCCAAGCAGACCAAATAATTGCATCCACCCCCGGTTTAGTCCCAGCCAACAGAAGACGCTCAACGCAAGAACAATAGCGGCAGCAACCACTCCTTCAACAAGAAGCACGCTCATGGTCGCATTCTGAAGCCACCGAATGAAGAGAAACAGGCATCCACAGGAAAGTCCCCCCATGATTGCGGCACCTCGGCCCCTTTCCCATAGTCGAATCACCATGAATGCCATGACGTACATGGCATAGGGGAAAAAAAGTTCTCGGTTTCCTGTCAGCGTGCAAAGAACAAACCAGATACCAGCTGGAATCAGCATTCCAAGGGAACGCA
>WLWG01001188.1_pt1 | contig 24395 bp, 56 predicted proteins | sample 6712871 | NCBI WGS metagenome assembly WLWG01 (sample SAMN12718693, study PRJNA515312) | sponge metagenome | isolation source: marine sponge | host: Mycale hentscheli | place: New Zealand: South Island, Marlborough, Capsize Point | collected 2003-05-01
TAATTGTTTTCTTCCGTTTACATTTACCTCTATCCAACAAGTCTTGTTGCCAAAACCTTTACCGCAAGGCACGGAGTATATTTTCACACCATGTTTTATACACCATTGGTATGCTTCAGTGTTTGCTCTATCCCATAAAGGTGGTTTCCAATCAACCTTTTTAGGTATCATTAGTATTTAAGTTCAACCTCTATATCCCAGTCTTTCATTTTAGGATGCATTCTAGCTATTTTAATAACATTAATAGCGTAAGGGTTGTATTTGCTGTTCATTAATTCAAACGTGGCTTCGTATACTAACTTGCCTCCGTCGTATGATAATTCAATAGCTTTTAATTTAGCTACAACTTCATCTTCATATGTTACTGTTCTACCTACGTAATTAAAGTTGTCATTGTTGTATTTTTCTAATACTTTAGAACTTACATTACAACTAGTAAACAATAATGCTGCTAATATATATTTTATTCCCATGGCATTTTTTCTTCTAGTTCTGGTTTTATTTCCGGTATGAAGCATCCTGATCGTGGCTCCCATTTGAAATGCGCTTCAGCACCATTTTCACCGAGGTTTTGGAACTTAACTTTAAGAACTTTAACTTTAGTTGTCTTAAGCTCATAATCACGATGTACAAGAAGACCATGATAGCTAGCGTCGTACCACTCGCCACCGCCTTTAATATTATACATAGTCGGTTCTTCAATTTTACCATCACTGTTTTTATACATTTTAGTTGGATGCGCTACAATCATAACTAACACATCATATTTTTTAGCAAAGGTTTCAATCTTAGTTAGATATTCCATCGTATAACGGTTAACGTCCTCTGTTGTACAGTCAACGTCTCTAACCTTATTAAATGGATCAATAACAAGACATTTAATTCCTTTACGTTTAACAAGCTCAGCTCCTTTACGTAATACAGACTCAAGAGTATAACGTTCCATATCAATAAAGAAAAAACTATCATTAACATGTTCAGCTACTTGATTCCATTTGTCTCCACCAATATCACCTTTATCAGGCATATCACCCCATACTTTACGCATTAACTTATGTGCATGTAAATAAGTCGGTGCGTTTTCAGGAGATGCGAAAGCTGTCTTCCATCCGTATTCTTTATTGTAACCTACACACATTTGATCTACAAAGTCTGACTTACCTGAACTAGGTATACCTGTAACTGTTATAAATTGACCTGTGTATGTGCTAAATATTTCATCAAAGTTATCTAAACCTATTTGAAAACCTTTTTTAAAGCCATTACGAACAAAATCGGTAATTTCATCTTCAATATCTCTAAACGTTGTAACGTTTTCAAGAGGTACAGGTTTAGCATTTGTTATGCGTTTTAATAACTCTTCAGCTGAATAATTTAATAAATACTCATTAGCATCTTTACAATCATCAAATGTAGCTATGTAACAAGTCTCAGCTCCAAGCCTACGTATTAATTCGGTCTGTAGGGCTTGTCCTGGTGCATCTGAATCAACTGCAATAATTATTTTAGACATATCATCAAAATAATCAATACAGTTGTCTAGATAGTCTAGATTGTTTGAATTTAATGTAGCTCCGTTTGGAACTGATATTGCATTTGTAATCCCTGCTTCATGCAAAGCTAAGACATCCATCTCACCTTCAACAATGATACAGTAATCATGACCTACAACATTGTCTATATTGTAAAATACTTTTTCAGCTCCTTTATAAAGCTTAAAGTTTTTTCTACCATCTCTGTATTTAACATTAGTAAGTTGTCCACCTACATAATAATTAAACTGTATAGTATTCTCGGCTTTGCCGGTTTGAGGCATGTATTCAGAACCAGTAGATACTTTTAATTCATCTAATGTATTCTTTGATATTCCTCTAGTTTTAAACCATTCTAATGTCTTGTCTATAACAAGATTAACCTTTTTAACTTCAGGTTTGACATATTCACGTTCAGCTTTACCTTTACGCTTATACGTATGCATTTGAAATGATTTATCACAATTATGGCAAGTACCGAGACCACGCTCCCAGTCATAAGAAGCACATTTAGCTTTCTTATTCTCAGGTTTCCTATCAGTAGAACACAGGGGACAAATCCCCTGTGCTTTTCCTACGTCTAAGCCGTGCTGATTAAAGTTTTCAATTTGAAAACCATTGATCTCTGTTTGTTCGACTTGCATTTAATTTAATTAAAATGGTAGATCTGGTTCAGCTTGTGCTTGTGGTTTTTGTTGTGGAGCTTGTCCATTTTGCTCGTAAGGTATTTTGTCAGGAAAAGTTCCATTAGTCCATACAACTTTTACATTGCCTAAATAAACTTTAGGATTTTTTGCTTCTCTTTCCTCTTTTGATTGGTCCATGCATATTGGTCCTTGGTTACCGAATTGGTCAGGTTCATCATTTACCGTAATTGTAATGGGCAAATACTTTCCTTTCTTACCTTCGATTATTTTTGATTTGTCTATTGCATTTAAGTTAATGCTTGCTTTAATTATTCCTGCCATTATTATAATGTTTGGTTTATAAAATATTGGTGAGGGTCAAATCCCTCTGTGTTATAAAATAAATCATATGCTTCTGAAGCTTTTTCGACTTTTTCTTCACCTGTTTTGTAAAAGCTAGATGAACAATCGAATAAACCTATTTGACCTGATTTTTTATCTATTGCTATAAATATAAATTCATATCCAAATAGTTTACTGTAAATGTATGCTTGAGAATCATAGTTGTATTTCTTAGCATTCCATTTAAAGTTATCAAGATCAGAAGTTGTTTTGAGATCTATTATTAATTTTTCGCTATGGTTAACAATATCAGCTTTACCTTTCCACATTTGACCGTATAGTTCGGTTATAGAAGGTACCTCATATTCGCCTTTTTCTTCTGCGATGAGGTCTCTGCATACTTTGTTATCCATTAATTTAGATACTAAATTTTCTACCATATCAACTTCATGTTGTAACAAGCACATTTCTCCGCCAGACATTTCTTTATATGCCTTAGTGTTTCTAGTACTTGAATCGACAATTTTAAAGTTCTTAATCTTGTCTGGTTCTAGTATAGCAGTGTGAAAATAGCCTCCTACTAAGAAATGGGCATTTGACTTACTTGGTTCTTTTAAAGCTAATGGGTTTTTAAGTAATGTAGATATATCTGAATTACTTAAATACTGTTTGCCAAAATCACCATAGTAATTTTCGTCAAGTCTTAGTTTATCTATTATTTCGTTTCTTTTCATAGTGTTAGCATTTCTTCATGCTTTTTTGTAACTACGTATTTAGCTTTAATAGCTTCGATGCTGCCGCCTTTGTTTATATATTCTTTGGCTTTTGCTAAAGACTCATTGGTTAGTTTTTGTTTACTAGCAGTTGCTTTGCCGTGTTGGTTCGTTGCATCCGAGTCTTGAGTGTCATCAATCAAGAACAGATTGCCAAGTGCATACTTTTTACCATATGAACTTGCAGCGCCATATCTCTGTGGCATTTGCATGCCTTTTTGATCAAGGTCAACGCCTACTACAGCTTTAGAGTTTATTGAATCTTTACCATCAGATATTTTAGCAGTAACCTGCATAACTGGTGGGTCAAATGATACTAGCTCTTCATCTACTGTAACTGTAACGTTTAGCTCCTTTAAAAAGGGTTTTGTTGCTTCGAGAATGTCTTCGGCAGAACGGAAATTGTACTTACCGAATGAGTTAAATCTTGACTTTTTTGACTTAAACTCAACTTGGATTTTTGATAATTTTTCATTAATTGTCATACTATTATAATCACGTATTTATTTGTTAATTTACAATGGTAACTCACAGATAATCAAGTACTTGCGAGTGATCCACGTTTTCTATTAGTTTTTCTACAGCTTGCTTTTTTAGCTCAGAAACTCTTACATAAGCTGATACACCTTTTATTTCTAGAGCTGATGCTATTTCTTTAGCAGACCATTTATCTCCATCTAGTCCATAGCTTTTGTTTAGTACAAATGTTTCATTAAACTCTAGATGCTTATTTAGTAAGCTTAGTATATAAGTGTTTAATAGGACTTCGTTATAAGGGTCAGATTTATCAGGTATTTGATAAACCATATTTTCATCTTGATCTGGTTTAGCATCTATTGATAAAAATATTGAATTAAAAAACATTCTAACCATTTTTTCGTCTTTACCTTTACGTATTTCGTTTAATTTATGTTCAGGTATACGCATAGTGCCTCTGTTTCTATCTATTTCTCTACGTATTCCACCACGTATTCTTTTAGCTAAAAAAGATTTTAATGTTTTTTCTATATCCTCTGATTCAATAAGTTTAGCTCTATCTATTTTGTTTACAGCTTTACAGAGCTGCATACTTCCTTCTTGTATTATGTCCATTATAGACATAACACCTGAGGCTTCTTGAGATGTTGCAAACTTTCTTCCTATGTTTTCAACTAGTGGTAAAAATATTATTTTTAACTCTTTAGGAGTATAATCGATAAATCTTTTAACGTTAATTTTACTTATTGATAGCTTAACGTCTTCTTTATATCTTATATAGTTTTTAACGTTATATTTTTTCATTTTGTCTATTTAATAGTTCTTTTTCTCTTTTTAGTTCCTCTCCCATATTTCTATGTATTGTTCTACTTGAACATTTTAATAATTTAGCAATTTTACTAATAGTTATTTTTTGACTTAAATCGTTTATATCAATCATACATTGGTAGATATCGTCAGCATGTATTTTTTTTCTTCCTATAATTTTTCCTACTATACTAAGCTTTTCACTAGTTGATAAACCACACATTTGTTTAAAAATAATTTTTCTTAATTTGTTTTTTGGAGGTTTTTCAAGATCTTCCATATATACTTCGTATATTATATTTTGTAATATACGCTCAGGTACTTTAAACGTCGTAAATCCGTTTTTTTCGTAAGCAATAACTTCAGATAACTCTTTAAATTCATCCATAGTTAATTTAGGATTTAAATACCAAAGTGTTAATAAATGCCATTTTAAAGATTTATAACTATTAATTTTTGCTTTTGATCTAAATAAGTCATAAAATCCATATGTTCCATTTTCAAAATAATAACCCCATTCATAAGTTTTTGTTGGTTTATCTTCTGAATCACGTCTATATATTATTCTATTAGTGTTTAGGTATTTTAAGTCGCGTGACATTAGCCTATTACTTTATTATTATTAAGCCTTGTGTCACATAATGTTTCATGCATTAATTGCTCTTCTGCATCTAAGTTGTATTTTTGTACAATATCTTTTAATGATGAAAATGAATAATAGTTCATATATTCTCTTTTACTTTGTCCCATTTAATTCTTTTAATTTGTTTCTATATTTAGCATACAGTTGCCTAGTGTTGTGATCAACTGTTCCATACTTACAAGCTTGCTTGCATATACTGTTTCTTAGTTCCAAGATACGAGCTGCAATTAACCTCTCTAATCTTTTTTTCTTCCAATACATTTTTATTTCGTTCATACCTACGAAAGCCCATACCGTTCCCAGTATGAGCTATCCTTATTTTAAATTGTAAGGCATCATTCGTAGTGTTTATCTAATAGCATGTTAGCTACTTCAATTGATATCATATTCTCGTCGTATAGTTTCCATATCAGCTTTCTCATAAATCTTTTCGTTTTTGTTAGCTACTGTATATTTTTCACCGATGTAGTAGTTCCAGTAAGCTTCAACACTACATTCGTCTTTAAATTCGTCAGGCATACACTGAGGTGGTTGTGTAAAACCATTGCTCGGTATACCATTTGGTATTCTATATAATGGTAAGAAACACTTATTAATTGATAAATGCGTTTTACCGTATCGTTTAGTATATTCTTTACCTAATGCCATCATGTGATTAAACAGCCAGAAGTAATGCTCATCACTTTCACGTGTCCATATTGTAGATGGATGGTTGTAATGAGCTTTTTTGTAAGGTATATAACTATTGTCATAATCATGCTGTTCAGCGTAATGGTGATGCGCCGTACAAAGCATCTGGGCTGATTCTAAGATCATCTTAACAACATGTTTGTTGTATTGTACCTTAGCAGCGATAACTGGGTCTTTATGTAAATAAAATATATTCATACATAATTTGTTATTTCTTTTAATTTTTTTACTAAATCGTATGGAGAGAGTGTTCCTTCATCCCATTCCCATATTAAATCTTTTATTTTATCATTCATAATTACGTAGACATTTATAATGTGGGTGTCTGTAAGAACCTGCTTTAGTTCTTTGAAAGTAAGTAAAGGTAGCACGTTGACCTATATAGTCATGAACGTTATCGAGCATACCTGCAAGATCCTTGTAGTCATATCCTTTGCCCGGTGGACAGCCGAACTCTACGCCTTCGTCATCTTGCATGATGAACTTACCGAGCGTGCCTTGTCGCTTACCTTTACCTGTTTCATAGCCTACGATAACTGCTTCGTCATCGTGAAAATCTTTAAACTTCATAAGATCCCATGATCTTGTACCTTTGTAATAGCCGTCTAATGTTCTATACATACTGCCTTCATAACCTAGTTGTAGGTTTTTATTGTGAAAAGCCATAGCATCATCAAGATCTAGCGCTACTTTACTTTCAGTAATTACTAAACAATTGCTAGTTCTCACCATACTAGAGTCAGTTAATCTATTAATAAAACCCATACGCCACGTGTAAGTCGCGTTTGGAAAGCTAGCTACGTCGTACATGTGGTATTGTACTTGCTGAGCTGCTTCAATTCTGTTATCTTTAGTTGGTTTTTTCTTTCTAACTAACGATATAATTTTTTCGAAGTCATCTTTTAGACCGTGGTTGTATAGTTCGCCGTCTAGTATTAGGTTAGGGTATCTGTTAAATACTGGTTTTAAATCATATTCTATATGCTCTACATTCATAAATTGATTGCCTGCACGTGAGAAAGCACCATCTTTTGTAAATAAACAACGTACGCCGTCAAGCTTTGGTTGAATATATGCAGGATAGTCTGCTTTATCTTCATTGTATTTATGCGCTAGCATAGCTTTAATCTTCGTCTCCGTCATAATCTCCTTTTCTTAGTTTAGTTTTAATTGCGTTTAATTTGCTTAATAATATCGCTGCTTTTTCGTATTCTTCTTTGTTTTCAAATATCATAAGCAGAGTTTGTAGTCTTGCAAGCTCACCTATTAGTGCTTCCTCTTCAGTCATAACAAAAGCTTCTTTGCTAGATTCTTGACCGTATAAATCTTGAACTGAGCTGTGGAATTCTTCATCCCATTGAGCTTGTTTTACTTCGAGTTTAGTGATAATAATGTCAGCTAATTCGTTCATTTGTTTTTTATCCATATTAATATTATCTTTAAGTGTTTGTATTTAGTTTGTGATATGTTATACCACGAAAAGCCCGTACCTTTTGAGTACGAGCGAACGTGGATAACTAAACTACTACTAATCTAACAACACGTAGTATGCTTGAGGGTTATTCACCCTAAACCAGTTTAATGCTTTTTGAAATTGATCTGTTCTTTTCTTAGTTATAGTACTTGGTGCTGATTCAAATACCATTTGACAACCTATAATAAAGTCGTAAATGCTTAGTTCTAAGCCAGTTAGCTCATAGAACTCACCGGAAAAAGGGTTGGTGACTTGACCACCCTTTGTATATATCATGCCTTTAAACCACTTCGGTGCTGTTGGCTTCTTCGTCTTCAAGCTCATATTCTTTCTTTAAATAATTAATTTCTTCTAATGTAATATCTAGTTCGTCATTTTCTATAATATCTTCAACGTATTCTGAAAACGCTTCTAATAAAGTGTCATCAAAGTAACAGTCTTCGTATATGCTATCACATATATAAAATGTTCTATCACCCCATCTTATTTGATCTCTAAACGCATCAGGTAAATCATTATCGTAGTAGTACACATCTTCACAAATACTAGGGTGACTAGGGTTGTTAGTACACATGTATACATCATAACCATCTGCAGTAGATTCACTGTATATGTGACAATCTACGTTGTCAAAATCTGATACATCTTGAGATATTGATATTTCTAAATGATTTTTGACTAGCTCGATCATTCTTTCTTCAAGTATTCCGCCTTCTAATGGTATCTTATAGCTCATAATTTAATTTTTTAATTGTGTATAAAAATAATGCTTTTAGCCTTGCTTGTCTAGACCATATTCTCATTCTAGCTTTAACAGTTGCTTCGTATTTTTGACCGTTTTGGCCTATAGCTTTGTGAGGTATTTTATAAGTAGGGTTTAACTGATAGCATTTACCTACACCTGTTGGTTTAGCTTCTGCATACATGTTTCTTCTGATGTAACCTGTTGTATGCTCTGACACTACTTGACCTGTAGGTAGCTTGAAAGCTGTAGTACCATTGTTTCTTTGTCTTTCTGTTGTTACATTCTTAGCACCTAGTGCTTGTAATGCTTTTTCATATTGTTTTTCTGTCATTAGATTTTAGTTATTAAATAGATGGTCACCGTACATTAAGTCCATTTGAGTAGTTTGATACAATTCATTGTTACTAAATGTATTCAAAGTTCTAACGTCATCAATAGTTAGTTCACTATATCTATTTAAGGTTTGTAATTTTCTGAAGATATAGTCAATTGAAGTACTATAATCTTCGTGGCTTTCATCAAGCGCTGCTTTGATGTGTGGTTTAAGTTGGTCGTATAATGTTTTCATTTATTTATGTTTAGTTTAGATTTTATACCTTCAGCTACTTGAGGGTAATAGTCTACAGTAAATATAGGTCTTTTACCTTTAGCTTCTAAAGCTTCAATTTCTTTGTTAATTTCTGTTACATATAGCTTCAGTGCTTCACTGACTACATCTTGTTCGTGTCCGTTTAATTTCATATTTATATTATCTGTTAGTAATCGTATTTAGTTTGTAACATAATTGCTTAATCTTGTTATACTGCAACTCTGATATTTCAAAGTTGTTAAGCGAGCGAGTTAAATAACGCTCTGCAATATCTTTGTCAACATCTAAGTAGTCGATGTAAGTTTTACCTACGTGCTCGAACAAATCGTTGTTACCTACATAAGAGGTTGAGCATCCATCGTACTGATATTTAGTTTTACGTTGACTTGAGCCTTTTGTGATAGCTCTGAGTGTACCGAAACCGGCACGTTTTGTTAGTTTTGATGCTTGATCTGCATCACTACGTGACATTACTTGAATAGTATTGCCAGTTTTGTGGTTTATAGTATCTATACAGCCGAGTTTTTCTTCTGTAGAGCACTCGACGCAAGTCGTGTAGCCGAGTGCTAGTCTTTGTTTTGGTATATTGTGCGTACATTTCATATATATATTATCTATGAGTGTTCGTATTTAGTTTGTAATATTTTGCATTACTTCATAAACAATATCACCATGATGATTGTGAAAGAATTCAAAGTATTCATCTTCAAATAGCTCATAACCTGCTTCAGTTAAATAGTTTTGTGATTGAAATAAATAGCACTTACTCATTTCTTCGTTTACCTTTTCAAATACAAAGTCACTGAATTGTCTAGTTATCTTATCTACTATTAGTATTTTAGCTTCTTCAACAGGATCCAGTGGACATTCTTTCATAGTTTTTATATTTTCTTTCATTTCTTCTGATTTATTTGCTTTATTAGCGTACTCTTCATATTCTTCTATTTGTTGAGCCAACACTTGTTGTACGGGATCAAGCTTATACTCTTTAGTTTGCCTAAGCTCATTCATTGTTCTTTCCTTTGCCATTTTTATGTTTATTTTTACGTGTATATTTCTTTTTATTTCTTTCTACTGAAGGCTTCATAGCATCGTATATTTCCTTCATTGTTACTTTTATTATTTTCATAGAGCGAGAGAGAGGAGTCGAACCTCTCATGTCTAGAACAGTCGAACTAATAGAGTCTAATACGTGAATTAACACCTTCTTTCTTTTTAGTTCACCTGACCTCGCTGTCCAAGCTAAGCCGTCACTTAGCCCCACTGTTTTTCTCCGGTGTAAAGTGTTTGGAGTCGTGGTTTAATTAAAGAAGTGTAAGAGTAGTTTCGCCGTCCAGACTCTATTAGTGGTTTGCATTTAAGCCGGTCACTTCTTAATTTGTTTTAGTTTAGTACGTAAGTTAAACCTTTGAAGTTGAACCATGAGTTACATTCTTCTGGTATATTACCTATTTCATACCCTTTTACTTTTACACCATCTAGCTTGATTGTGTTCTTATTGATTATTTTTATTGTTTTCATATATATATTATCTTTACTTATTCGTATTTAGTTTGTATTTTATTATATCTTCTACTAGCTCTTTCGCTAAAGAGTTTAACTGTTCGTAGTTAACTCCGAATCTTTCTCTCGATACTTTATCAAGCAAAGCACTGTTCAATGTGGTCTAACACCCATTCTTGCTCGTTCTCACCTAACTGAGTAAAATCCATGCCAAATTCTGCATTGGCTACTACATTTTCAAAATCCATAGTTCATTTTTTAATTAATTTTCTTACTTCTGAACCAAATTCTTGGTCATTAGAGTATTTTATTGCTAATTCTTTTACTTGTAACCATCTTAACTTAGTGATAGTTTCACAATCTTGCTCAGTTATATCAAACATGTGGAGTGTATAAGGGATCTATAATTAGTTCACCATTAAATATCTTTTGAGCTTGTAAGTAAGCATAAGTATATTTTTGTGTTTCTGTACCACAATTTTGTGTAGTACCGTAGTATCCGGCTAGAATATCTTTTGTTATCGCCTCTATTTTTTGTATTTCAGTCATAATCGTATATTAGTTCTTGTATTTCCATAAATAGCATGTCATCTATTTCTTCTTTAGTGTACCTATCTTTGTGTAGTTGGTAAGCTACTTCCCATGGACATTTCATATTAATTCTAGTTTGTTTAATAATTCTTGTGACTTTTTCTTTAACATAGCATCTTCGTGAGCTGAATGTAGCATTCTACATAGTAAAGTTTCCATTTCGTGCCATTGTATGGCGAACGATCTTTGATCACTATTTGTTCTAGAAATATCGTAGAAACTACTATTATTGTATGGTGTTCTAAACTTTTGTTCTATATTACTTACAAATGCTTTTACTTCTGATCTTATTTCTTCAGCTATTTTTTGTTGTAAAGCTTTTTCTATTGCATTAGTACTAGTCATTTCTTTTTATTCTTTAATTCGTTAATCACGAGTTTAAGCGCGTGAATATCACTTTGACACTTTTTCATTTCTGTCTTCATCTTTCTGTCTTGGTAAAATTGATTCCAAGAGTAAAGATTTTGTAGTTGTTTAATAGTTTTACTTATCATATTAACTATATATTTTTATCATTTGAATTACTACGTTTACCATTGCAGGTATCCATAAGGATAGGAAAACACCTGTCATAATTACTGCATATATTCTTAACATTTGCCACTCAACAGCTTTGTAGCATATTTTTTTTATTGTATTAACCATTATTATATTGTTTTACTTTGGTTATTAACTCGTGTATTTCTTCGTTTGGAAAGGTAGAATACACCTCGTCTACCTTATTACTTACATAATCGTAAGTGAATGCTTTTGTTTTTACACCGAATGGTGACAATATCATATCTCTTTTAGTCCAACCGTATGGTGACTTTTGTACTCTGTTAATTACTAGTTTGATGTAATCGTCGTCGAGTAAGATAGCATCGAGATATTTAGTTGATATATATTTGTTATTCATATTTGTATTATCTTTTACTAATTGTATTTAGTTTGTGAAATATGCCCATAGTATTACTACAAAGAAACATAGTATAAAATATAATAGTACTTCGAATGAGTCAGTTGTAAAGTCAGTTTTATTTTTCATTGTATAGTTTTATTAGTAAATCTTCAGTTCTATTTAAGTTATCTAAGTAATATTGAGCTTCTTCTTCACTTATTCTACCATTATTTATATCTTCTCTTATCCAAGTCATTTGATCTTGTACATTATCTATTGCTTCTGACCACTCCATTTGAGTTTGCATATTGCTTTCTGCAGTTAATAACTGCGCTATTGTTAGTATTATTTTAATCATAGTATTTGAGTTAAAATTTCATAGTGATCTTCTTGTTGAGATTTACTTAGTTCAAGGAATTTACCTTCTACTTTGTAGCCATGAAGATGGTTTATAATTTGCTGTTCGAGTTCAGCTCTGTTTACTGTCTTTTCCATTTCTGCAAATGCTTTAGACCACGACCAATTACTTGGTGAATTAGGATTATACATAGTTATTTTTTGTTTTTAGTTATATAGTTAGCAACTTGTATTTCAATCGCCATATTTAATTCATCAAAGAGTTTAGAGTATTTACTTTCATATACATTGTCAAGTGAATATCTTTCTTCACCATTTACAATCATCTCATAAATGTCATTATCTTCATCTATTTTTATAGTTATAGTTTTCATAGTGTTTGAGTTTTATCAATTAGTAAATATGACTCGTCTGATAAGTGACACGCTTTGTGACTAAATTCTATATTAAATGATATTAGTTCTGTTATTACTTCTAAGAAGTCAGTTGAGTAAGAGTAGACGATGAGGTAATCTTCTATATTTTTATAGTTTAGTCTCTCGTATAATTCAGAGTAATCTGAGTTATCTTCTAAGTACTCGTGGTTTTCATTTAGTACAGGTAATTTAGTTAAATCAAGCATAGTTATTATTTATTAGTTTGTGCTGAGTAATATATTCATTATATTTATAGTCTCTAAAGTATTACTATCAACTAAGACTTTTGTTATTGTTTATTATATTATCTTACTTTTATTGTATTTAGTTTGTGATATAGTTTAATATTACCATTACACATGTTACTAATATCATAGCTAACATTACTTCATTAGCAACTTTTTCATCTTGTTTAGTATTAAATTTCTTCATTATTTATTAGTTATTAATTGGTGAATAATATCAACTAGTATTATAGTTGGAATAATTAGTGTTATTGTTGATATAAATAGTATCATAAAGGTGATAGTTTATTTATTAGTTTAAAAGTTAGTTATAGTCTTACACTTGACTTCTCAATATCTTACTTAGATATTAAATAATATTAGTTATTTAAGTGTAGTGTGACAATAGGTATTAGAATATATAGTAACTGGCTACTGTCACATGTTACTTATGATACTTCTGCTAAGTTTCTAGCAAAAGCTGGTACAGTATTACTATTAGTATATGACTTGTATTCTTGAAAACACTTCATTGATTCGAACTTTTCTTGAAAAGTAGAGTATATTTCATCATGATCATAAGTGAAAGTAATATCTTTATTGTTAGTGAAAGTTATAATTGCATTTTCGCCAATTAGTGATTTTCTTATTACAAATCTTTTAGTAGTTAAATTGTTAGAATTTTTCATAGTTTATTTATTTTATTTATTTATATTTAGTTTAATTGTTATGTTTATATTATCTTTATTTAGTAGTATTAAGTTTGTGTTTATTATATTATTATTGTGAAATGTTTAATAAGAATATGAAGTATGTAATGAATATGATTTGCATAGAAATTGAAATGATATTTGATTTGATTTTTAATGTTAGATTTTTCATAGTTTTGTTATTTGTTATTTGTTTTTGTTATTTGTTTTTTGATTCGATTATATTATCTTAAATCGTATGTATTAAGTTTGTGTGTTATGGGGAAAACGTGATTCATATATGTGAAATTAAACAAAAACGTAAAAAAAATGTTAAAATGTAAATAATATGTTGCGGGGCCCCGTTTTGTACAATGTGTTTTGTAACTGGTTGATAGTCAAGGGGTTAGGGGTGGAATACTAAACACCAATATTTCTAATAATAATGTGACATTAGGCGCTATACTAGGTATAGTAACAGGCAACTGTCACACTTATAGCTGTAAAAATAGCTATTTATATGTGATACAGTATAATAACAACTAAAATATTAAAACATGGCGTATATACAACAAAAAAACAGAGGTAAATCTTGTTCATACAAAGGATTCCAGCAAAAAGGGCTCATAAAACCATTAATGCAGGAAAATAAAAAACCTAGCTACGAAGATATAATGGCAAATAACCCTAATTCGCCTAGAAACAAATATAGTAACACTAGTAATGAAGAGTTTACTATAAATAAAGGTTCTGGAGGAATAGGTAAAGGTAACTCTGGTAGTAGAAAGATAGAAAGTACTACATATGTTACAGGTGACGATGGAATTCCTACTAGAACGAACTCAAGTGTTGGTAAAAACGAAGAGTATAAACCAAAAACTGCACGCGTGCCGAAAGTAAAAAACAACCCTGCTTCTGGAGCTACAAATTATTCAGGTGTAGGTGTTAATAAAGTGCCAGGATCAAATCAAAGCTTTTGTACGAGAACAGGTAATTGTAATTAGTTTAGATACTTTAAAACTTAAACAAATAAATAAATAATGGCAATAATATATTCATACCCTACGGTATCAGCTAACATAAACGATAAAATAATAATAACAGATGCATCGAGCTCTAGTCCTTCTAATCAAACGAAGCAAGCCTCTTTATCATCTGTAAAAGACGCTTTAGACGTAGTAGATAGTTTAACTGCAGGAGCAGGAATCAGTCTAAGTGGATCAAGCTTACCAACAGGTGATATAACAATAGCTAATACAGGTGTATTGTCTCTTACTAGTGATTTTGGAACTTATATCTCAGGCACAAACAATGTTACAGCTACAGGAGCTGTTGATTTAGGAAGCATAAACTTATCAGCAGTAAATGGAACAGCAGTAGCTGATACTAGATTTTTAAGTAAAGATAATACATGGGATACGCCACCAAGCTATACAGGCGGTGCAAACATAGGTTATGTTCCTTCTGGAGGTGATAATACTAGGTTTTTAAGAGGTGATGGAGGTTGGGTAGTTCCAACTAATACTACTGATATAACATTAACTACAGCAGGTACTTCTGGTGCTTCAACGTGGGATGGTACTACATTAAATATACCTCAATATAGTGATGGCGTCGATGGAAGTGGTACAGCTAATCAAGTGCCTATGTGGTCTGATTCTGATACTTTAACTGATTCTATCATGAAGCAAGTTGGGTCTGGTGTTTCTGCTAAGCTAGTTATAGGTGGTAATCCAAATAATGGATTAACGTTTGAAAATACTGGAACTGGTATACCAGATGTTACATTATTACCTTTTAATGGAGCTTCAGGAGCAAACTGGGATATGAGACTTCCTGCGCCTCCAACAGCTGGCGGACAGGTAATGTCTTTACCTTCTACATTAGGATCTTCTCCATATCAACTAGAATGGATAACACCTACTACAGGAACAGGAACACAATACAAAATCCCAATGTTTGCTACTACTACTACATTAGGAGATTCTTTACTATCTCAAGATGCAGGAGCAACAACTATAACTTTTGGAACTGCAGCATCTGGCCAAACATTAGATATAAGCGGACAAAATAGAATATCCTTCAAAGGTGATTCAACTAATAGCTGGATCGCAGCTAACAACGCTAATCCAGAATCTTTAGAAATACATGCTGATAGTTATCTATATCTAAGACCTGATGAGTATGTTGTAATAAACGGAGTTGCTAGTGCACCTACAAACGCTGACGACCCTGGAGATATGGGCAGTGTAGTTTGGGATACTAATTACTTATATATAGCTGTAGCCGATGATGAGTGGAAAAGAGTTGCATTATCAACATGGCCATAAAACTAAATAACCGAACTATCATGTGATAGTATAAATAACCAAACGTTAAACAAAAAAACCAATAAAATGACGTTTTTATACACCAGCAGTTTTAAAGCTGCTACACAACCTGATCAAAGAATGATCGACCATTGGAAACATATAACCGAAAAGAAAAACTGGAGGATTGTACAATTACCAAATGGATTTTTTCAAACCGAATACAAACACCCAGAAGAAGAAGACTGGATAGATGTAACTAGAAGAGAAACAATGGACGGCGCTGAAGCTGCTATTGATGGATCTATAGAGCATTACTCTAAAAAGTTAGAGTTTCTTAAAGGACCGAAAGTAGTTAAAACCTTCGAATAGTATTCAAACAAATCATATTAAATTAAATTAAATGCAAGAATTAAAACTAGTAAAAGAACTGGCTTTTGGCGATGATGCTAAAAGTCAGATCTTAGCTGGTGTTGAGAAATTAACCAACGCAGTAGGATCAACACTAGGAGCAAGCGGTAAATGTGTCATATTAGAAGACAACGAAGGTAGACCACAAATAACAAAGGATGGGGTTACTGTAGCTAATTCTATAATACTACAAAAACCTTTAGAAAATATTGGAGCAACATTAATAAAACAAGCTGCTCAAAGAACTGTAAAAGATGCTGGCGATGGAACTACCACAGCTACTGTGTTAGCCCACGCTATTTTAGATGAAGCTAGTAAACATATAGAACTAGATACTTTAAGAAGTATAAAAGAAGGTATAGACTCAGCTGTGGTTAACGTTATAAAATATCTTGAGAAAAAGACTAAAAACGTTAAAGGCAAGAAAATAGATCAAGTGGCTTCTATATCTGCCAATAATGACACTGAGCTAGGTAAAGTCATAGGTGAAGCTTTTAGAATGGTTAATGAAACTGGAGTGGTTATAATGGAAACAAATGAAGATCCAGAAACTACAGTAGAATTAATAGAGGGTGTTCAATATGATCAACCTTTAAAAAACCACCACTTTGTTAATAACACTGAAAAAGGATCTTCAGAGCTTGATAATCCCTATGTGTTAATAATTGAGTCTCAAGTAGAAAATATTAGAAAAATACAAGGAGTATTAGAATATATAATAAAAAACAACAAAAGCCTTTTAATAATAGCAGATGTAGATCCTCAAGTGTCAAATGCTTTAGCTATGAATAAAATGAAAGGTAACATAAAGGTTAATGTTATAGATGCTCCTACCTTTGGAATAAATAGGAAACAAATACTAAAAGACCTATGTGCTGTAACTGGAGCAACCATGGTCAACGAAGACTTAGGTGACGATATGGATTTAATAAGTGTAGATCACTTAGGAAAATGCGAAAAGTCTATAAGTAATTCTGAAGAAACAATTTTACAAGTTAACTTAGCGAACAATGAAGAAGTTTCTAAAACTATATCTTTAATTAAAAAGCAGATAATAGAAACAAAAAACCCAAATGCGTTAATTGGCTTAGAAAAAAGATTAGCTAGATTAAACGCAAAAGTTGCCGTTGTTAAAGTAGGAGCGAGTTCTGAAGTTGAGTTAAAAGAAAAAAGAGATAGAGTTGAAGATGCTATTTGTGCTACAAAAGCCGCGATTAAAGAAGGCATAGTACCCGGTGGAGGCATAGCGCTATTAAATGCCTCTCAAAATCTAACTCCAAAAAACATAGGAGAAGAGGTTTTGTATTGCGCTATTAAAAAACCTTTTGAAATTATACTAAAAAACGCTAGTGTAGAGCAATATGAAATTTCAAATATAGATGGCGAAGGTTTAGATGTGGTTACAGGAAAAACGGTAAATATGGTAAAAGCCGGAATTATAGATCCTTTACTGGTTACGAAAAGTGCTTTAAAAAACGCGGCTTCAGTAGCTACTACGATAATGTCTACAGATTGTGTTATTAATAATATAAGAGCATGAAGGCGATAGGTAAATATATTATAATAAAACCAATAAGAGAAGTTGACTCTACCACAAAAGGAGGCTTAATATTAGCAGAATCACAGCGTGAAGATGTTAGATATAGAACCGCAACAGTTATAAAACCTGGTTCAGAAGTAAGTGTTATTAAAGAAAACGATAAAATATACTACGACAAAGCTTCAGGTTTTAATATAGAAATAAAAAAGGAAGAATATAAGGTAATAAAAGAGCATGATGTAGTAGTAATATTATGAAAAAACTATCATCTGAAGATTTAAGAGAATTTAAGATATTAAAACATTACAGAATTATACGTAAATGGGCATGTAAAACATGTGATCTTAATGATGCAGACCTTGAGTTATTAATATATTTAGAAGCAATTGAACATTTTACTAAAGACGATTTTAAAAAAGGTACATATTCTTACAGCTGGGACAACAGGCGCTGGAACAGATTATTGAAACAAGGGTGGATTACGGTGTGGAGAAAAAGAAACCGCACAACCCAAAAATATCATATATATAAAGTTTCTACAAAGTGCAAACAGCTAATAAGTCGAATGTATCGTATAATGTTAGGTGAAGAAGAAATGCCTTTAAATAAAATTGAAAAAATAAATAGATATAGCTATAAGGTTATTGCAAAGTCTATAGAAAACGTTAACAAAGACAAGAGAATATGAACAATATAACTAATAATTCAGCAATAGGAAACATACCACCAGTGGTTAATTCTAGAAAATCTTTACAAAAAATAGACACTATTGTTGATCCACTAAAGCAAAGAGTTAGTGAAGCTGATAGATATGAACAGTTTAATTCTTTAGCTATGGATGGTATAGGTGGAGAAGAAAAGATGGGCTTTATGCAAAAGGATCAAGAACAAAAAGATAAAGCTACTAAAAAACTCGCCGCGGGTATTGGTGAAGGTTTTAATACTTATGCAAAATCTCTTTCAGCAATAGCTCAAGCAGACGATTGGTGGGATAAAGACAAAACGAAATCTACAGAATTAGGTGCTTTTACTATTGACGTTAATGAAGGTGAAAACAATAAGGCTGATATAACAAAAGGTAAAGGCGCTATAAAACCTTCATCAAGAAAAACTTATGATCCAGATGGTAACTTAGTTACATCATCTAGAAAAATCGAAGCCAGTTTTTAAAATATAAAAAAAAATAATTATGCCAAGTTACGGAGAAAAACAAATTCCAGCAGGAGTTGAACTACCATGTGGATGTAAACCACTGGGAACAAGAGTTATGAAATCTAATAATGCAGTTATAACTCCAACGTTAAAAAGAATAGATAATATTCCATATAAAGGTAACGCAGTTCTTAACGCTAATAAATAATGGGCGTTGATGATCTAAAGTTATACTGTTTCAATATAACTTCTTTCACAATTGCAAGTTTAGATTGGTTAGAGCCTGTGTTAAAAATTACCTTACTATTAGTAACTATTGGCTACACTGTTAACAAGTGGTGGCGAATGAAACAAGATAAATAATGAGTTTTTCTAAAAATTTTTGCAGCAAAAGTCCTATAATACAAGTCAAAGACGGTTTAACTGGAGTAGGTAATTCTAATGATAAAATGTCCTTAGAAGACAAAAAAGCTGTTATAATGACTTACAAGAAAAACGTAGCTGATTGGCAAAAAAGCGGTGGTACAAAAAGCCAGTACAACAATGAGCATTGGAACGAAGTGCTATCTGTGCATAAAGCTACATCATAACCATGAGAAAAATTAATAAAATTATAGTCCACTGTTCTGCTACTCGCGAAGGACAAGATGTTCCTGTAGAAACAATCAGGAAGTGGCACGTAGAGGGCAGAGGTTGGACTGATATAGGCTATCATTTTTATATAGACATATATGGTGAAATACATAAAGGTAGAGATATAGCCAGAATCGGGGCTCACTCGAAGGGTCAGAATAGAAACAGTATTGGTATTTGTTATTGCGGAGGCGTAGAAGCAGATGGTAAGACCCCGAAAGATACTAGATATGATTGTCAGAAAGATAGCTTGCTAGCAGTGTTAAGAACGCTTAAAGCGATGTACCCTGAAGCTGTTATACACGGACATAGGGATTTTGCTAATAAAGCATGTCCAAGTTTTGACGCGACTGAAGAATATAAGAACATATGAAAATAAGCGAAAGCACTGAACTAAAATTAGATCTTAAAACAATAGTTAGTTTATTAGTAATTACAGCATCTTTTGTAGGTATGTATTATACTTTACAAGATGATATAACTGAAGCTAAGCTCATGCCTGAAGCTGTTATTGATAGAATAGAGTACGACTTAAAGCAAGATTGGCACACTGAGCATATAAACAGACTGGAAAATGAAGTTAAAGAACTAAGAGATTGGTGTAGACAGATAGACAGTCAGTTTGAAAATAAAAAAAGATAGACAATGGCTTATAGACAACACAATAATCCTTTTAAACAATACTCGCCTATAGCAGCTAAAAACGCAGAAGGCAAAGAACAAGGCTCTGACGGTAGAGCGTGCTGGAAAAATTATAAATTTGCTGGAATTGAAAACGGTAAAGACAAATGCGTGCCAATGCAAGTAGAGTCTCCGCTTCAAAAAAGGCGTAAAAAAAAAAGCGCGCGCATAAGAAAAACTACTAAAGGTAAAGGGAGGAATTTTAGAACTAAAGAAGAAGGTGCTGGAATGACTGCTAAAGGTGTTAAAGAATATAGAAAGAAAAACCCAGGTAGTAAACTAAAAACAGCGGTAACTGGTAAAGTTAAAAAAGGTAGTAAAGCTGCTAAACGTAGAAAATCATTTTGCGCTAGATCAAAAGGTTGGACAGGAGAAAGAGGTAAAGCTGCGAGACGCAGATGGAAATGTTAAAAAAATAAAACAAGCTGAATATGAATTTTAAAAATAATTTTTTACAAAAAAACCCTATAGCGCAATGTGCAAAAGATCAAGGTGGAAGTGGTTGTGTAAAAGAAAAATCTAATGGTAGCTGGGGTGTTATTAGTAATAAAACTGATAAGTTTTGGCCTGCAAATTATAAAGATGAAAAAACTGCAGCAGCAGCATTAAGAGGATATCACTCAAAGTAAATTAAAAAATATGGAAAAAGCAAAACAAATTATCAATCACCCACTATCTAAAGCTGTTTTAGCTGGAGCTTGTGGTGCTATGCTATTACTGGAGTCACACCCAATGTATGCTGGTGTAGCTTTTGGATACTCACTTAGAGAAGTTTTATTAGCTTTTAAGTCAGAGTAATGGCGTTTAAAATAAAGCCTTTTTATAGCACAGGAGATATGAATCAGCCAATATATTCTACGCCAGAAGAACCTGGTGTTAATGGTAGAACTCATATGAACGGTGCTATAACAATTGATATGAACATATCAGATCCAGATCAATTGAGAAATACTATCTCTCACGAGAAAGTACACGTAAAACAAATAAGAAATGGACAGCTGTCTTATACAGATAATAATATATTTTGGAAAGGAAAAGCATATCCATTAACATACAGTAAGAACTCTCCGTGGGAGCAACAAGCTTACAAAGAAGAAATACCTTTAAAAAAGAAAAAATGAATAAATACGATAAAAAGATGATGCACTTAAGAGAGCAGATATCGGATGATAAAAAGGCTATACACAGAACAGACGTAAAAAAGAAGTCTTTTGAGCAAAAAATAGATGGTGACATGGGATCGTTTGATGTTATGTCAGAACCAGCACCTATAATGAGTAGATCAGCTAATAAGGTAAACAGGCATTCAGCTGCTAACTCTTCTATGATGCAGACTAAAAGCATGGTTTACCAAAAATCAAAAAAACGAGAGTTGACAGCGAAAGAAAAAGCTGAAAAAAGAAGAATTGAAAACCAAAACAAGATTGAGGCAAAGAAAGTTAAAATGAGTAACATGAACATCAATCTAGATAATATGGTAAAAAATAGAGGTGCGGTCTAAAAACGGATATAAAAGAAATTCTAAAGATGTTAATAACCCCACTAATATAATACCTGGTGGGGATATTACAATGAGTGGAGTTGACTTTAAAGTTTTAGGTGTAGATAACAATGGCTATGCAAAAATAATGTATCCTGGTTATGATTACAATTTTAGAAATGCGCAATGGGTAAAAGAAACACCGATAAGAAAAAATTCAAAGAAACAAAAGTAGGGGCTTTTTTAACAGAGAAAGCTCCTAAACTTGTTTCACAACTTGGAGAGTTTTTACCTGACCAAGGAGGTTTAGGTATAGTAAAAAACTTAATAACAAGTGATACTAGTATTAAGCCAGAAGATAAGGAAATGGCTTTAAAATTATTAGATCAAGATATAGCAGAGATGAACAACATCTCAGATAGGTGGGCTAGTGATATGAAGAGTGATTCATGGCTTAGTAAAAATACAAGACCTATGACACTTATATTTCTAACTCTAGCAATGACAATATTTATAGTATTAGATTCAACGATACTATTAGAGATAAAAGACGGTTGGGTTTCATTATTAGAAGCCTTACTAATTACAGTATATGTAGCGTACTTTGGATCTAGAGGCGCAGAGAAAATTACAAAAATAAAAAAATAAAAAATGGCATTAACACAATTTAACCAATGGGAACCTCAACTTGACCCAGTAAATGGAGTTATGCAGCAAGAACCTAGAGTATTTGGTCATGATGCCAAGTTAATAGTTATTGGTGCTATAAATAACACAGACTCAAACCACGGTTTAAATATGACTAGTGGTGGTACTGGATACGCAGTAGATGATGAAATAACAGTAACTACTCCTACAGGAACTGGTGCTGCAGTTAGTGATAGAGCTATAGTAGTTGTTACTGCTGTAGACACTGGTGGTGCAGTAACTAATTACTACATAAAAGAAAGTGGTGTTACTAATAGAAATTATCTAGTTGGAGGTACGGCTAATCACGTGTCTGTAAGTCCAGCAGGTGGATCTGGCTTTGCTTCCACAGTAACTAATATAGATATTCCTAATACTCAAAAAAGAGGTTGTTGTTTATACATAGGAGATATTACAGCAGGAGCTCAACTTAAAGTAGTGATGGAAGCAGCTAAACATGATGGTACAGCAGGTACAGGATATCCAGCTACATCTACGGTTACCTTTGAAAGTGTATTAGCTGGTGGATACAATCCAATACTTGTTAAACAATTAGTTTATAACGCAACAGGTCCAACCTCAGTTGTAGCTCTATACTAATGGATTTATTTAATATAGTAAGTGACTTAGCTATGTTTTTAGGCGTAGTTAATATAATTCCAGAGAGAGCTGTTCCACCAGGACAACAAACTCCAGGTCCTGGGTTTAACGATATAATAACAGAAGACAATATTCAAATGACAAATGAAGCAGGTCTTAACTTAATAGTAGAATAAAATGGCAGTAAAATTTTCAGCATTTACAACCCGAACAGGAACGTTAGATGCTTCCACTAGAATAGTAGGATATGATGATCCTGCTGGTACAAAAACAAACGTAGAGTTTACTCTAGCAACGCTTGTCGCTAACTCAGGTATATACGGAGCTGATGGCACTATAGGAGCTAGTAGAGTCGCTACGATAACTGACTTTCCTAAGTTTTCTGGAACACAAGGAAATCCAATAGGTTTAGAGTTAGAAAATACACAAACCGGAAGTGGTGCTATGAGTACAATGGGTGCTCAGTTAAATTTGACTAGTAATAGCGCTACTGGTACAATTGGATATTTCAATAGTGGATCTGGTGGGTCAAACGCTCCAGCAATGGTTCTTGATTCTCCTGGTAGAATATTATATAAAGCAGGAGCAGACACTGGATACGAATTTTTATTCACTCAAGGATCTCCTCGTGGCCAATTTAAGCTTATTAACGAACTTAATGCAGGTAAATATATACCAATTTTTGAAAGTATAGTTGGTGGAGGAGGAAGCAATTACTCTGAGCTTAGATTAGCTAAAACTGGAACTACTTACACTTATATTAGATCAGTACATAATGATGCAAACAATATATATTCTCTTGGAAGAACTGTTTCTGGAACTTATGGAGAAGCTATAAGAATAAATCAAGCAAACCAACTTGGAATAAATAGTGATGGATTAACAATATCAGAAACTCTTCACGTTAATGGTAATGCTAGAATTGATGGTCAAGCTTATACGGAATTACATACTGGAGCAACGCCTGCAGATCCAGATTGGAACAATGGTAATATTCAAGAAATGACCTTAGCTAGCTCAGATCAAGATTTCGATCCTACTAATGCAAAAGCTGGAGCTACATATATATTAAAAATTAAACAACCATCTAGCGGAGCTGCTGGTACAATAAATTGGAATGCTGCTAGCGCTACAGTTTTATGGCCTTCACCTGGAGAGCCAACATTATCAACTGCTAATAATGCTGTAGATATTGTTACTTTAATATGCACCGACAGTGCTAGTGGTGGAACTTATTATGCTAGCGCCACATTAAACTTTTCTTAAAACATAATATATGTTTCCATTTCCTTTTAGCTTTTTCGGTTCAGCACCAGTTGTTCCACTAGAACTTATAGACAATAATTTTGCTATGGAGTTTGATGGTACAGATGAATACATTACAATACAAGCTACAAACACATTGCAAATAACAGGAGATTTAAGCTTTAGTTGTTGGTTTAAAAGTTCAGATTCAGCTATTCAGTTTATGATTAATTTACCGGGTGGTAACGGTACAAGAATGTGGTTATCATCCAATGAAGTAAGACTATCTCAAGATGTAG
>WLWG01001189.1_pt1 | contig 24391 bp, 20 predicted proteins | sample 6712871 | NCBI WGS metagenome assembly WLWG01 (sample SAMN12718693, study PRJNA515312) | sponge metagenome | isolation source: marine sponge | host: Mycale hentscheli | place: New Zealand: South Island, Marlborough, Capsize Point | collected 2003-05-01
ATCATGGGTAATTATTTAACTTCAAAAAATAGGGTTTATGGTTTAAGGACAGATTTTACTGAAGGTGATTTTTCTTGGTACCAGCCAACACCAGAAGAAAAAGATAAAGGAGCAAATTCAGAATTTAACGCGAAAGATAAAGCTATTAATGCAAAGTTATTAAAATTTTTAACAGAAGAGGATTCTGAAACCGCTTTGGTGTCATCTACACCCAAAATATTCTCCGCTATAGCTAAACAAGACTTTAATGAAGATTTTTATATACATGAAGATGAACTTGACGCATACTGTGAAGGATTCGCTAATACAATATATAATAATATAGACCAAATATGGACTGATTATAATGAAAAAGACACTTCCGACCAGGACTTAATTGAATCAGCTATGGACGATGAAGATGTTAAATTATCTTTATATAGGTCATTTAAATCATTATATGATAAATGGATATCTTCCTCGGATTCCAAAGGTAGTGCCGAAAATAGTGGTTATTTTTATAATAACTACGGTGACGACACCTCCCAAGATAGTAGGACATTATTTGAACATTTTAATTTTGTGAATAGGACTGGTGGGGATATAGGGGGTAAAGCTGTTATAGATATTTCTTACTTATCAGGTTTATCGGATACTAGTGGTGGTCAAGGACCAACACAATCTTTATACAATTCTTTAACCAACCTATTGAGTAAGAATAATTTTGATTTCTTCGCAATGCCTAACTATGTTAATTATTCAGATAACGAAGAGGGTAATGAAGCTCTAAAAGATATGTGGAGACCAATAACAGGTCCATTAAACGCGATAGCACCGAATCCTTCTTTTGTTTGTATGTTTATAGGTGGCTCATCTAGAGCATTAGATATACCGAGGTCTAAATGTGGTACAGAAGGTTTGTCGTTTGATTATAAAAACGATTCATTTGATATAAATGACCCCGCTACTTATCCCCAAGATTTTATAGAAAATACTGGTGGTATAGTAGCTTTTAAAGTTAGATATGGACAAGAAGCACAAAACCACTTTAAAAGTATTCAATTAGACCAAGCAGAGTTTAAAGAAACCCAAGAATCACTATTAGTGATAGACGCACTAACCAACCCTAAAACAGGTTCCCAACCATCACAAATAGGTAAAGGTAATAATTTATTTGACACCTATCTCACTAGAAGTTATAGTTGCGATATAGAAACTTTTGGTAATTTCCAATTACAACCATTAATGTTTTTTAAATTAGAAAACGTACCTATGTATAGAGGAACTTACATGATTATAAACACCTCACATTCTATAGAAGCACACAACGTTAAAACCACATTTAAAGGTGTGAGACAACCGATAGTACAAGTGCCATTAATAACTGACGCATTATCATTATTAGATTTAGCTTTAACTCCAGACGATGCTTTTGAAGGTAAAAGAACTGATTTAAATAATTTTAACAGTAATCCTAATGGCGGAACAACCCCATCAAATCAACCAGGTTCACCAGTAGTAAACTTACCACAAGGTTCCAAGTCGGGTGGTAGACCTAAGAGATTAAATGATTACAATAATTCTTAAAATAAAAAAATATGAGTTTAGCAGACATTAACCCACTTTTATTAAAACCAACAGGTAATGGTTATGAAACACTAAGAGATGTTATAAAATCTAATAAATTAAAAACCATCACAAAAAGAGACGCTTTATTTTTAGTAAATAAACAAATGGAAGGTATTTCAGAAACGAAAGGTAATATATACATCTATATGTTTTACTTTTCTTGTGTCCCTAGTGGGAAAAAACAAAAGTATAGTAAAACTTGGTATAATGGTGTAAGACCTAATGACACAACCAAAGAGTCAACAGCTTGGTGTGGTTGTTATACTAGTTTTGCTATGAATTGGTCAGGTATTTCACCTAATGGAAGTGCTGGGTCAAATGGCCAAGCTAGAGTTCACAATTTAAAACAAAACGGAGATTATAATACAGCTAAATCAATGGATTTAATACAATATGGAGTCAGTGGCAAGGGACATACAGGTTTTCTTTTAAAAGAGTCAACCACCAATCCAAATGGTTATAATAAACCTTATTTTGTATTTGGTGGTAACCAAAGTGATTCAGTTAATGTTACAACACCATCATCAAAAGGGTTAAATGGGTTTTATAGTAATACTAATTATGACACACAAATAGATACAGGAGAATTTTTAAGTGTTTTAGCTTATTTTGTTAACGCTAACACTAAGAGTATTGATGAAAGAAAAAAAGAAATTAGTGCTAGAACCACACCCAATGTTAAAATTGGTACCTCATTAGAAAAAGAAGTTTATGACGTTAGAAGTTTGGTCAATGACAAATCTAAAATAGGTTCAGGATATTACCTAAATGAGGGTTCATCAAAAGATTTTGTTGATAGATTTAAAGAGTTGGTATTTTTTGAAGAATCGTTGGAGTCTGGTTCCGTACCTGTAACACAAAATATAACTGGTGCTAAAAGTACTAATGTTGATAGATAATTAATCATGGGTAATTATTTAACTTCAAAAAATAGGGTTTATGGTTTAAGGACAGATTTTACTGAAGGTGATTTTTCTTGGTACCAGCCAACACCACAAGAAAAAGATAAAGGAGCAAATTCAGAATTTAACGCGAAAGATAAAGCTATTAATGCAAAGTTATTAAAATTTTTAACAGAAGAGGATTCTGAAACCGCTTTGGTTTCGTCTACCCCAAAGATATTTTCAGCTATAGCTAAACAAGACTTTAATGAAGATTTTTATATACATGAAGATGAACTTGACGCATACTGTGAGGGGTTTGCTAGTACAATATATAATAATATAGACCAAATATGGACTGATTATAATGAAAAAGATACATCTAAAAATGACTTAATTGAATCAGCTATGGATGATGAAGATGTTAAATTATCTTTATATAGGTCATTTAAATCATTATATGATAAATGGATATCTAATTCAAAAACGAAGGGTGGGAATACTACTTCTGGTTATTTTTATAATAACTACGCAGCAGATTATGAAGCTCAAGATAGTAGGACATTATTTGAACATTTTAGATTTATAAATAGAGCTAATGAGGATATAGGGGGTAAAGCTGTTATAGATATCTCTTACTTATCTAACCTATCAGATACTAGTAGCGGTCAAGGACCAACACAATCTTTATATAATTCTTTAACCAACCTATTGAGTAAGAATAATTTTGACTTTTGGCCTTTACCCTCTGACACCCCATTGTATTTAACCTCAACAAAAGAAGAAGACTTAAAAGATATGTTCAGACCAAATGATTTTTTAGAGGATACTAAACCAGGACCAATGTTTAATTGTGTTTTTATCGGTGGTAGTTCTAGAACAGTAGCTGATTTATCGAATGACGGTAAATTTTCTTGTAAAAAAATAGACATAAATAATTATAAAGACGATTCATTTGATATAGGAGACCCAACCCAAACAGATACACCAAAAGAGTTTTTAAACCCAGACAAAGGTGTTGTCGCTTTTAAAGTTAGATATGGACAAGAGGCACAAAATCATTTTCAAACATTAGATATAGACCAAACAAACCACAAAGAAACCCAAGAATCTCTACAGGTAATAGATGCACTAACCAACCCTAAAACAGGTTCCCAACCATCACAAATAGGTAAAGGTAACTCTATGTATGATGTATATTTAACTAGGTCATATAATTGTAGTGTAAAAGGCCTAGGTAATATGTCAATCCAACCTTTAATGTATTTTACACTTGAAAATGTTCCAATGTTTAGAGGAACTTATTTAATAACAGGTGTGAAACATGATATTACAGCCCATAATTCTAACACAACATTTACTGGAATGAGGCAACCTAAAATAACAGTACCATTAGTAACTGACGCATTATCATTATTGGATTTAGCTTTAACTCCAGACGAAGCTTTTGAAGGTAAAAGAACTGATTTAAATAATTATAATAACCCAAGTGTGAATTATAGTAATAACCCTAACGAACTTGTACCTGGTGGTAAATGTACTGCATCAAAATCAAGAAAAGGTTGTAAACAATGTTTAGGTTCTGAGTATACAACATATGTTAACGGTTTTGACACACCTAATGCTTTCAGTGGTCAAGAAATAAAACCAGTAAAAAAGAGTTCTAAAGTTAGTATTAATTCATCTGTTAAAGATAAAATATTACCAATTATAAACTCTAGTAGTTATAAATCTTCATACACAAAAGGTCATAGAATGTTTGCTTTAGTTTGGGCACAAAAAGAAGGTTTTAAACCAGGAAGTAGGTCTTATAGAACTAATAATCCTGGTAATATAGGTAATACGGATAGTGGTAAAAATAGAGAAATAGGCACACTACAAGAAGGTATGGATTTATTAATGGATTTTATTAAAAAAGCTTCTGAAGGTAATACTAAATATGGTAAAGGTTGGTCATTTGGTGAAAAAGAAATTTCCCCTAATTGGTCAAACGAGATAGCTAATAACCCCCAAACATATAAAAGAGTTAATGGGTGTTTACCAGGGTATAAAGGTAATTACCAAGGACAATTAGGTTTTTTCACTAAAAGATACGCAACATTCTCAAGAGTTAGTAATGGTTCATTAGGTAGACTGATAACTATATTTGAACTAAATGGTAAAACAGGTTTAAATGGTAATACAACACTAAAAGAGTTATTAGATTTTAATAATAATACAGAAATAAAATTAAGTTAATTTTAAATAAAAGTAGATTTTTATAAAAATATCATTTATTATTAACGGATGGTATTAATTAAAATAACAACAGAGGATAAAAATATTATGAAACCTTATATGACAAATATCATGTCATATGAAGAAGGTTTAATAGAAATCATAGTTGGTTATGAATTAGCTAAAGAAAGGGGAGCATCTGTTTTAAATCACAAATTAAATGAAAATACTTATTGGACTTTCTCACCTAGAGAAAAAAGAAAGTTATTCCAAGAACACTTAAATAGTTTTTTAAAAGAATCTTTAGATAACATAGTATCAAAAATAAAAGTTAAAGATTTAAGTCCTTTGAAATTCAACACAGAAAATGATTACTTAAATTTTGTTATTGAGCACATTAAGGGGTGTGATGGATATTTATATTCAGATAGACTATATGTTTATTGTGGTGATATAATACATCATATTGATATTGGTTTATTGAAGTTTATGTCTTGGGACATAATTAATAAAATTAAAAATTTAATTAAAATAAAAGACTACAAAGAATTACCAAGTCAATTAAAGAATGTCGATTTAAAATACACACCCTATTTAGATGCAAAGAAAGATAATATTAGTAGCAACATTCGTTGAACCAGAACAATTAGATTTATTTTTTGACAAATTAAAAGATAAGTTTGGGATTAACCCAAATTCAGTTTTTATATTTGAATTAGATGATAAAAGTTTAATGTTAACATATAAACTATACCTACAGATAGGTGAAAAAATTAATCTAAGAAAAGAATTAAACAAAACTATACAAGTCCATAAAAAAGGTACCACCTTCTTCACCATCAACTCTTTGAATAGATTAATAGAGAGAGACTTTGATTTAAAGGGTGGTAATATAGATTATAACAATTATAAAGTCGATTGGGATAGTTACGTGGATAGTATGATATCTTTAAAAAACGATAAATTAGAAATTTTATCCCTCAAAAAGAAGAATATCGATTAGGGGCATATTTATAGAAAAAAGATATATGAATAATCCTAATAATAAAAAAGAGAGAGAACTTAACGATAAGTTAGATAATTTCTTACAAGATGAAAAAACTTGTAAAGACGAGGAATGTTTAATAAATGACCCACAAGAGTTAGTACAAAGAGAGGCTAAAAAAATAATTACTAATGATGGGAGACAACTATTAAGTGAATATACAGTATAATGAAAAAACAAAATTTAATTAAAGAAGAAGTCGATAAGTTTTTTAACCTAATTAACTACGATGTTGAAGATGGTATAAAAACTATTAACGAAAGAAAAGTTAGACAACCTTGGCAATACAATGAGGAATCATTAACAGAAGCTCCAGGAGATGAAGGTGAAGAAACTGAAGAAACTGAAGAAACTGAAGAAACTGAAGATTTTGATTTTGGAGATGAGGGTTCACCAGAAGAAACTGAAGGTGGTGAAGAAACTGAAGGTGGTGAAGAAACTGAAGAAGAAACTGACGAATTCGATACAGCTAGTGAATTTTCAGCAGCAGATGATTTAGAAGGAGAAGGAGAAGAAGTTGAAGAAATTGATGTTACCGCTATAGTTAATAAATCTGACGAAGCTAAAGACCTAGCACAACAAGCTGTTAACGTTGGGACAGAAAATGGTCAATTTTTAAAGTCACTAACAGACAAGTTAAGTAATTTAGAAAACCAACTAAGTAAAATGGATAACATAGCCTCTAAAATTAATAAACTAGAAAAAGATGTTAAATCACCAGAAGAACAATTAGAGTTACGTTCTTTAGATAGTTTTCCATTTAATATGAAATTATCAGATTATTGGCAAGAAAAGTCCAAAGACGATAGATATAGAATATCAACAGGTGAGGAAGTATCTGATGGTCAAACAAAAGAATATGTTTTAACACCAGAAGAACTAGAGGATTCATATAGTGAAGAAGAGATTAAAAATACCTTCAACCCAAGCAAACAAAATTAATAAAAACATACAAAAACACTGAATGGGGTCAATTTTTAAAGATTTTGACCCCATTTTGTATTTACATTTAGGAAAGTATACACTATACTTAAAGGGTAAATAATAATTAATAATTTAAAAAAACAAAAAAAAATGAGTGTACTCGATGCGATTGCGAAGCAGTATGAAAAAAACAAGACTGGTAACGGTAGTAATACTTCATACGAACAAGATTTCAGTAAATATTTTGCTGTAAGATTAGAGGAAGGTGTAAATAATGGTGAACAAACCATTAGAATTATGCCACCTAAGACTGGAACACACCCAGTTAACAAAGAAGGTGATACCCCTTTTGATGAAGGCCATTGGCATTCAGTTAAAGTAGGTGGTAAGTGGAGAAAAATTTACTGTAGAAAACACAACGATGGTGAACATTGTCCACTATGTGAGGTTTCTAATGATTTATTTAAATCTTGGAAAGAAACTGGTAATAAAGCAGATAAAGAATTAGCACAACAATACTCAGCTAAAAAATATTATATGGCTAGAGTAATTGACCGTTCTAAAGAAGGTGATGGTGTTAAATTTTGGAGATTTACCCACAACTACAAAGGTGAAGGTATCTTAGATAAAATTATACCATTATTCACTAAAAAAGGTGATATCACTGACCCAAGAGAAGGTAGAGATATTAATATTATTTTAGGGAGAGACAATAAAGGTTACACAAAAGTAACATCTATTATGTCAGAAGACCCATCTATTTTAACTGACCCTAAATCGGAAAGTGCTAAAGAATGGATGTCAGATGATACTTCTTGGAAAGATATCTACAAAGCTCAACCATTAGAATATGTACAATTAATCGCTGATGGGGAAACACCTATGTGGGATAAAAATTTAAGTAAGTTTATCGCTAAAGGTGATGATAGTGAGATGGAGACATCAATCAAAACAAACACAGAAGTTGTGACTGAAGTTAACACAACAGCAAACGTTTCTTCTGATGATAATGACGAACAACCATTCTAAAAAAAATAATATGGCTAAAAAAGCAGCAATTAAGAAAAAAACTTTCGATATAGAAGCTCTATCTGATAAATTCAGTAGTAAGACAAAATATAAGAAAGATAGATTTATTGACTTAGGTGAGGTATTCCAAAAAGCTACTGGAGTACCTGGCCCAGCCATAGGTCATTTGAATGTCTTTTTAGGGCATTCAGACACAGGTAAGACCACAGCTTTAATTAAAGCAGCTACGTGGTGTCAGAAAAATGATATACTACCTGTTTTTATTATAACAGAAAAGAAATGGAGCTTTTCTCACGCTAAACTAATGGGGTTTGATTGTGAGGAAACATCCCCAGGTGATTGGAAAGGTTTCTTTTTGTTTAAAGATGATTTTGATTACATAGAACAAATAACAGACTACGTTAATGAGGTTTTAGACGCACAAGAAAAAGAAATCCAAAAGGACATTTGTTTCTTATGGGATTCTGTTGGGTCTATTCCTTGTAAAATGACTTACGATGGTAAAGGTGGTAAGATGCATAACGCATCAGTACTAGCTGATAAAATCGGTATGGGTCTAAACGGTAGAATTACAGGTTCTAGAAAAGAAACATCACCATACACCAATACAATTGTGTTTGTTAATCAACCTTGGGTTGAGTTACCTGACAACCCTTTTGGACAACCTAAAATCAAGATGAAAGGTGGGGAAGCTATTTTCTTAAATAGTACACTTATATTCTTATTTGGTAATCAAAAGAATGCAGGTACTAATAAATTAAACGCAGTTAAAGGTGGTAGAAAAGTCAATTACGCTACAAGGTCTAAAATATCCATTCTAAAAAACCATGTTAATGGTATTGGATACCAAGACGGTAAAGTAATTGTAACCCCACATGATTTTATTGAAGACAATAAAGTAGCTGAAGCTTCTTATAAAGAAGAATATGCTGATTATTGGATGGATATGTTTATCAAAAGTGGTTTGGAAGAATTGGATGAGAATGATACATCATTTGAAACCGAAGTAGTAAAAGACAATATTCAAGGATTAGCTTAATACACAAAATGAAAATAAATTACAATAGATTAGTGGAGTTAAATAAAGAAGCTTTATCTGAAAACGGTAAAGATACTTTGTCAGCTTATTATATAGTACAAATGCCTGTAGAAAGGTTAGTTGATACTGGTAATATCAGTGCGGAAGCTAGAGAACTATTGGTAGATTTAGGTGTATTAGAATTATCTGAAGAAGATATTGCGAGAGAAAAGATTGTTGGACCTTTTAATTTTAGCCAACATGGGCCTACGAACTCCTAGGAGCAAACCTAAAAAAACAAAAACTCTTATTGTCGATGGTAACGTTCTTATGAAACGTTCTTATAACGGAGCTAAGAACGTTTACCATAAAGACAAACATATAGGTGGTATCTTTGCCTTCTATAGTACTTTACGAAAATTAATTCTTGAACACAAAATAGAAAAGGCTGTTATCACTTGGGACGGTGAACGTGGTGGTACACTTCGTTTAGATTATTATCCAGACTATAAAGGTAATAGACCTAAATTTTTTGATAAAGAGTACGAACTACAAAAGTTAAGAGTAAAACAATACGCAGAAGATTTATCGATTAGACAATATGAACATTCAGAAGTTGAGTCAGACGATTTAATAGCTTTTTACTGTAAAAATAAAAAGAAGTTAGAAGAAGTTATGATTTACACTAATGATAGAGACATGTGTCAATTAATAAATGAAGATGTGACTATCTTTTTAGCTGACAAAAAGATGGAAGTTGGTATCGGTAACTACCAATGGTTTTTTGAACACCACTATTCTAACGCGGGGTTAATCAAAATCATAGAGGGTTGTGGTAGTGACTATATCAAAGGGGTTGACGGTGTTACAGAAAATACCTTATTAAAACACTTCCCACAATTAAAAGAGAGAAAAGTTAGTTTAGATGAAATAATAGAATCTAGTAAAAAAATAAACGAGGAGAGAGATAGACCACTAAAAGTAATACAAAATATCATAGAAGGTAAAACTAGAGGTAACCACAGAGGTCCACTTTATGAGGTTAATAAAAAAATAATTGATTTAAATCAACCTTTATTAACAGAAGAGGCTTCAGAAAATGTTATTAATTTAATAGACTTACCTATAGACCCATCAGGTAGAGACCCTAAAAATGTACTCAAAATGATGATAGAAGATGGTGTTATGTATGCTTTACCAGGTGGTGAAAATGGTTATCTAAATTTTATGGAACCATTTGTTAAGTTATTAAAAAAAGAAAAATTAAAATTTAAAAAAAGAAAAAAATGAAAAAGTTCGAATTTGTACTGTACATTAACGGTAATATAATATGTCAAAGGTATTTTTCACTTAAAAAATACAACTCAAAAGTTATTAAATCTTATAATATAATGGACTGTGTTGATGATTGTGTAAGATTAATACAAGAAGATTTAAAAGATAAAACTTACGAGTATTTATACCGAAATTACAACCCATATAAGAAACAATTACAAGAAGATATTATTCGTGAAGATGTATATGAAGATGAAGATATATTTGATTTTGAAATTAAAATAGATGACCGAGCTGTAGCTAAGAAAACGTTTACGGGTAATGTTTATCCACAACGAGTTAGATATTCAGTAGATGTTAGAAAAATAATCCCCTCTATTATTAAAGAAATTAGAGAAACATTTTATTTACAAAAATTTGATGTGGAATATAGCGGAAAGTAAAACCAAATACTTATTTATTAATATATAAAAAATTAAATTTATATGAGCAAAAATGTTACAACTTTAGGTTATTTGGGCTACAAGTTTCAAACAGAATTCATTAATCAAATTATTCATCCAGCAAATAAAAAATTCGCTGATAGAATAATAGATATCGTTCACGCAAAATATTTCGATAATGAATATTTTAGACTTATAATAGCTACAATAAAAGATTACTTTGAGAGGTTCGAAAAGGTACCGGCTTGGGATACTTTAGAGACTGTATTAAAGGTGGAGATTAAGGATAAAATTACACAAGACTATGTATTTGAAATAACTAAAGAAATAAGAAATTTAGAGGTAGAGGATTGGGAGTACGTACAAAACGAATCTTTAAATTTTTGTAGACAACAAGAACTAAAGAAAGCTAACGACAAAATATCTAAAATCATTGATAATGGTGAATTTGGTAGGTATGAGGAGTGTGCTGATATCATGAAAGAAGCTCTATCTGTTGGAGCTGAAAAAGATGATGGAACTTCTATTAGTGAAGGTTGGGAAGATGTCCTAGAAGAGGACTTTAGACATCCAATTCCTACGGGAATAAGTGGTATAGATAATTTAACCGATGGAGGTCTATCAAGAGGTGAATTAGGGGTAGTGTTAGCACCTTATGGTGTTGGTAAAACAACTATACTAACCAAAATAGCTAATTCAGCATACAATGCTGGGTACAATGTATTACAAATAGTTTTCGAAGATTTACCCGATGTTATTAAGAGGAAACACGCGGCTTGTTGGAGTGGTGTTGAACTTAATTCTTTATCTGATGATAAAGAAAAAATAATAGAAGTGGTAAAAGAAAAAACTATTGGTAGTGAAAACGACTTAGTGATAAGGAAATTTTCGTCTGAAGGTGTTACTGTTAACCACATTAAAACATACTTAAGACACTTAATATCTGTTGGTTTTAAACCAGACATGATTGTTTTAGATTATATTGATTGTGTAGAATCCGCTAGGATTTACAATGATGAATGGTCTGGGGAAGGTAATGTCATGAGAGGTTTTGAATCAATGTTAGCTGAATATAATATCGTTGGTTGGACAGCTGTTCAAGGTAATAGGAGTTCAATATCTTCAGATGTTGTCACAGGAGACCAAATGGGTGGTTCAATTAAGAAAGCACAAATTGGTCATTTTATCATGTCAATCGCTAGAACTCTATCACAAAAAGAAGGTAATAGAGCAACAATAGCGGTACTTAAATCAAGATTTGGAAAAGACGGAGTTCTTTTTGAAGATTGTACATTTAATAATGGTACAGTGTTTATAGATACAGAAGCTGCCGACACTTTTTTAGGGTATAATAAAAAAGTTGAGGTTAGGAAGGAGGAGAACGCTAGAGAAAGATTAAAAATAGCGAAACTTAGAAGAGAACAAAGTTCCGAGTCAAATTAAATAATAACAGTAAAAAATAATTAAAAATAATGGAGTTATCAAATAAAATTCTATCAGACATAACTGTCTATACAAAGTACGCAAAGTACTTACCAAACAAACAAAGGAGAGAGACTTGGGAAGATTTAGTTTCCCGTAACAAAGAGATGCATATTAAAAGTTACCCTAAGTTAAAAGAAGAAATTGAGGATGTATATAAGTTCGTTTACGATAAAAAAGTATTACCTTCAATGAGAAGTATGCAATTCGGTGGTAAACCAATTGAAATTTCCCCAAATAGAATCTATAACTGTGCTTACCTACCAATAGACCACTTAGACGCTTTTTCAGAAACAATGTTTCTTTTGTTAGGTGGTACTGGTGTTGGTTATTCGGTACAAAATCATCACGTAGATAAATTACCAGAGATTAGAAAACCAAACCCAAATAGAACTAGGAGATTTGTCATATCAGATTCAATTGAAGGTTGGGCAGACTCGATAAAGATATTAATGAAATCATACTTAGGTACAAACTCATCAACCCCAAGATTTGATTTTTCTGACATCAGACCAAAAGGAGCTATGTTGGTTACATCGGGAGGTAAAGCACCAGGGCCTCAACCACTAAAAGAGTGTATACTTAAAATTACAGGTGTATTAGATAATAAAAAAGATGGTGAGAAATTAACTACTTTAGAAACTCATGATATAATTTGTTATATCGCTGACGCAGTATTAGCTGGTGGTATTAGAAGGGCAGCACTTATTAGTTTATTTTCAGCTGACGACAATGAAATGATTTCTTGTAAGTCAGGTAATTGGTGGGAACTAAATCCACAGAGGGGTAGAGCTAATAATTCAGCCGTATTGTTAAGAAATAGAATTACCAAAAGTTTTTTCTTAGATTTATGGAAACGAGTTGAGTTATCAAATGCTGGTGAACCAGGTATTTATTTTACTTACGATAAAGATTGGGGTACTAACCCTTGTTGTGAGATAGCACTAAGACCATTTCAGTTCTGTAATTTATGTGAAGTAAACGTATCCAACATTGAATCACAAGAAGATTTAAATGAAAGAGTGAAGGCAGCATCCTTTATTGGTACATTACAAGCAGGTTACACAGACTTTCATTACTTAAGAGATGTATGGAAAAGAACCACAGAAAAAGACGCCTTAATCGGTGTATCTATGACTGGTATTGGTTCAGGTGTTGTGTTGGGTTATGATATGACTGAAGCTGCAGATATTGTAAAAGTTGAGAACAAAAGAATAGCTGACATTATAGGTATAAACGAATCAGCTAGAACAACAACAGTTAAACCAGCTGGAACTACCTCACTAACTTTAGGTACTTCATCTGGTATTCACGCTTGGCATAATGATTATTATGTTCGTAGAATGAGGGTAGGTAAGAATGAGTCTATTTATAACCATTTAGTTACTAATCACCCTGATTTAGTAGAAGATGAATTATTCAGACCACATGACACAGCTGTAATTTCAGTACCACAAAAAGCACCAGTAGGTTCTATATTAAGACATGAATCACCATTTGATTTATTAGAGAGAGTTAAGAAGGTTTCACAACAATGGATTAAACCAGGTCATAGAACAGGTCAAAACACACACAACGTATCAGCAACAGTATCTCTAAAACCAGAGGATTGGGAGTTAGCTGGACAATGGATGTGGGATAATAGAGAATTCTATAATGGGTTATCAGTGTTACCATATAATGGTGGTACATATGACCAAGCACCATTCGAAGACTGTACCAAAGAGACTTATGAAAAAATGATGAAGTCTTTAACAACTATAGATTTATCAAAAGTTGTTGAGTTAGAAGATAATACTGATTTATCTGGTGAACTGGCTTGTGCTGGTGGAGCTTGTGAAATAGATATTGATTTAACTAAAATATCAAATAACGGTGTTGAAAAAGTCTAATAATATTGGTTGGGGTAATAATACAACTTTAAGTCAACAAATATTAGAAGCTCTATATAACATCAGAAAAACTAAAGGATAAAAAATAACCCCCTTAATTGGGGGTTTTTTATGCCTAAAATTTACATTTCAGTATTTTACCATAAATTATATAATCGAATATTTATTAATAAAAACAAATGGGGTATAAATACATTAATATAGCTTTTCCTTTCGAGGATGATACAAAGAAAAACTATTTTCTAAAGTTAAACGACCAAGGTAAACAGGCTATTAAATCAGATTTAATACATTTACTATTGACAACACCTGGTGATAGACTTTATTTACCAGATTTCGGTTGTAATTTAAAACAATATATTTTTGAACAAAATGATAGTGAAACCCATGGTAATATTAAAACTGAAATACAAACAGCAATAGATAAATACTTACCTAACTTAATTGTAACAGAACTAAAAGTAGAATACCCAGAACCAGGTGAATTTAATGTAAGACCAGAACATTCAGCTGTAGTTAGGATTGATTATATATTTACCGAAGGAGCATTACAGAAAGCTGACTTTGTGATAATAGAACTATAAAATAAAAAAAAATGGCAGAAAAAAAGATAAATTATTTTTCTAGAAACTTCGCTGACGTTAGAAATGAGTTAGTAGATTTTATTAAATTATATTACCCAGAAATATTTTCAGATTTTAATGACGCTTCAGTAGGTATGATGTTATTAGAACTTAACGCGGCTGTAGCTGATATGTTGTCTTTCCAAACTGACAGAATGTTACAGGAAACACAGTTAGATTATGCACAAGAAAGAAAAAACGTTTTAGCTATATCGAGAACTTTAGGGTTAAAAATACCAGGTTTAAGACCAAGTATAACTTTAGTGGATTTTCAGATAACACTACCAGTTAGGGGTGATACATGGGATAATAGGTACGCGCCATTAATAAGGTATGGTTCACAAGTAGCTGGAGGTGGTCAGATTTTTGAAAACCTTGATGATATAGATTTTAACTCCCCTTACACTACGGGTGGTGTACCTAATAGATTAATTTTACCTAATATTAATAATAATGGTAATATTACTAGTTATAATATAGTTAAAAGAGAAATAGTTATTAATGGTACGACTAAAATATTTAAAAAAGTTATAAATAAACAAGATTCAGTACCATTTTTTGAATTAATTTTGCCAGATACAAATGTTTTATCTATAGAAAATGCTATAACATTGGATGGAACAGATTTTTCAAACATCCCAACACTAGAACAATTTATAGACCCTAATTTAAGATGGTACGAATTAGATTCTTTAGCTGAAGATAAAATATTTATTGAGGATTCAAGTAGAAGTACTGACAACCCATCTGTTAAACCTGGTAAGTATGTTAGTGTCACTAAAAAGTTTGTGAAAGATTTCACTGATAATAACTTTTGTAGATTAACTTTTGGTAGTGGTAGTAAATCTGGTTTAGACCAATTAGACACCATATCAAAAACAGGTATTAAAATAGGTGACTTTATTAACACAACTTCGTTAGGTGAGATTTTAAAACCTAACACAACTTTGTTTATGAGATATAGAGTTGGTGGTGGTCCAGGTAGTAACGTTGGTCCAAACATAATAAACGGACTTGGTTCTGTTAATATGGTAGTAAATGGACCTAGTAACACTACAAATCAAACAGTATTATCTTCCCTAAAGGTTAACAACCCAATACCAGCTATTGGAGGAGCTGGAACACCAACAGTAGACCAAATTAAACAATTAACAAGGTATAATTTTGCTTCCCAAAACAGAGCTGTAACAATTAAAGATTATGAAGCTATAATATCTAAAATACCTGGTAAATTCGGTTCACCATATAGACAACTAGTTACAGAAGACCAAAATAAAATACAAATATACATATTAGGTTTAGATTCAAACGGACAACTAACTAACACCTCAACAAATACACTAAAAGAAAATATAGCTACATGGTTAGCCGATTATAGAATGATTAATGACTACGTAACTATACAAGATGGTAAAATAATTAATTTAGCTTTTGATGTAGATTTATTCATCGATAAAGTGACAAACCAATCAGAGGTTATAAATAACGTTATACAGAGTATTAAAAATTATTTTGATATTAAAAAATGGGAAATGGGTGATAATATATATATGGCTCAATTAATAGAAAATATTAATAATGTTGGTGGTGTGTTAAATGTTATTGATGTTAGGGTTTATAATAGAATAGGTGGTGAATACTCATCAAACCAAACTACTCAAAAAGCTTTACCACAAGCCCTACAAACAGAACTACCTTTTAATAATTCAAAACGAATTGATTTATTAGAGGATTACGCTTTGTTCGGTGACCAAGACTCGATGTTTGAAATCAAAAAACCACAAAGTGATATAAAAGTGAGGGTAAAAAGAAGCTCAACCGTAACAGAGTCTTAGTATGGAAAGGATTAAACAATTAATTGGTAGTGCTAAATATAAAATGGCATTAGATACTGATATAAATTTAAAACTAAATTTATATGGTAAATTAAGCCCACTTAAAAGTAATCTAAATAAGATAATATCAACTATAAGTCAAGAACAAGTTTTTAGGGAAGAACGTTTAAATTCTAATAAATATAGATTCTTAGGTAGATTAAACGTGTATACTGACAATTCTATTAACACACTAGATAGTAATGTATCATTAAGACCTAACAATGAAGATTGGGACCCTCTTTTTGATGGTTCACAACTAGGTGGAAGTCAACCTAAAGCACCTAATAATTGGCTTTTACAAATACTATACCCAAACAAAATGGTTAAATATGAAATTATACAAAACAGTCCCGCTTATAGGGGTGTAGATATTGAAAGTATAAACCCATTTGATGTTTCAGGGAAAAAACAAAAATTGTTTTTAAAAACTTATACAAACCATGGTTTATTAGAAGGTGACTTTTGTTACATATATAGTAACCAACAAAATAGTGTGTATACTAATATACATAAAGTAGAATCTTTAGGGGAAGAAAGTGAAGATTTGGATAAAAAATTTAGGTTGGAAACAAACTATGTGGGTAATGAAAACAATTTAATATTTAAAAAAATTGTTAACCCATCAGATGATGATATTAATTTCAATAAAACAAAAGAAATGATAAGGCTTGATAGTTGTGATATTAGTGGTGGTACATTGAACGCTAATTACACATTAATTACAACAGGCAATCTTACCCCAAATTTTTCAGCTAGTACACACAATGTTAGAGAAGCTGACTATATAGACATTAGAGTTAACGATACTAATTATTTTTTAAATGGTTTACATAGGGTGGAAAAAGTTATAAATAGATTCAAGTGTGTAATAGATTTAAAAATAAGTAATAACCCAAACACAACAATTAGTAATATTAACATACCTTTTAGGCGTTTAGATGGAACACCATCAGATTATTATATTAGGAAATTTAAATTACTTTCATCTAACGATTATGAAGTTTCAAAAGCTACAGCATTTGGTAGTAGTATATACCCTAAAACCCTAACAAATAGTTTAGGTGTAGCAAACGATACTTGGTTATTTACTTTTCTAGAAGATGCTAATTTAAGTGGTTTATATAGTCATAGGGGTGGTGTCATAACAGAATTATATATCGCAACAATAAAAAGAGCGGGTGAAAATACTTTTGGGTGGTCAAACGTGACTGCTCATTGGGATTACACATATAGTTATGCGGACCAAAATAATAGTATAGAACGCATATCTAGTTTTAACCCAAGCAGTGTTGGTACAGTAGAAAAGAGTGACCCATATATTTCTGAATATTACGGTGACTTTGTAGAGTATAATAGGTTAAATTTACTAGAAAATAAATTATCTGAGATAATACACAGATTTACCCTAAACTCATCCCCATCTCTTGAAAATGGTTATTACATAAAACCATTTCAAAAAATAGAAATAAAAAAGTTTTCAGAATTAATAGAGAGAGCTTTATCAAACGTACCCACAAATGGTATACCAGGTGATTCAGAAAAATTACCAAATGGTGATACCATATGGAGGGATTTATTAGAACCAGGTTTTATAGAAAATGGTAATAATGGAGTTGATTACCCATTTTTAAACGGTTCTAATTACATATACACAAATAAAAATATTTTTGTTAAAAGACAAAAGTATTCACAAGTTTTACCCCTCTTTGAGTTTAAAACTTCAGTGTTACCAATACAAATTTGTTAAATGGATGTTTATAGTTTTAAAATAAGAAATGATTTTAGGTTTATAACAGGTGGTACAATAAACCCTATGGTTAGTAGTGCTTATACGGGTACACAAAAATTTACAGAGTACCATAAAATATATAATACTAATAGGTTCGATAGTACTAATAGTTACGCTAAAAGTACTGAATTTAATAATGTAGACACATTAAAATCCAGAAGATTCATCAAATCTAATCAAAACCAATTTACTATTGGTGGTATTATTTTGACAGCTTCAACACTTAACCCAGTAGATACCTCATTAATATCTTCAGGTAATACAATCATACAACCCCAAAGTTTATTTAAAAACATTTCAATACCCATTAACACAAACTTTATGGAAATGGGGCAAGAGGTTGATATTAGTCGGTGGACACAAAAAGAAATTAGAAAAGCAATAAACCCAATAACAGAAGGTGAAAGGGTTAAATACAAATCAAACGTTTACCCCAACACTAATTTAAAATTTAGGTTCTTTAATAAAAACAATAATACATACGATGATAACAACCTAACCAGTGGTTATGAATCAGCTGGTTTTTCACCAAATGAAATTAATGTTAAGAATTCCTTTAAAAAATCTTTTTTTAGGTTATATTTTTTTGATAGTAATGATATTAAAAATAGGAATTTATTATCGACAGAAGATTTAGATGTTTTTGGTAGTAATAAACCAGAATTTAAATTAGATAGAATATATTGGTTCCAAGATGATGATTACTTCAGAGATAATACAAATGATAGAATTATTTATATGGAGGCTAAGTTTTTTAATGCTAAAACAGGTGAGGTTGTTAGATTTTTTAATCCACCATCATCACAAGGTACACCAGTTAAAATGAATGTTTTAGCTAATAATAATAATTGGAGGACAAGTAAAATGATAATATTAAACCCATCTAATAATAATGGATATTATAATTTTAAAGTAGGTACAAACAGTGGTGCTAACACAAACACCACAATAACATTAACACAATATAGGTTAAAAATACAGTGAGTTTTTATAATAGAAAAATACCTTTTTATAAATCTTTTAGAGTTATCGACACCGATGGTGATGGTAAAAAGGATACTATTGCTTATAAACCATATTCAGATTTTTTTAATATACAGTTTGGTATAGAACAAGATGTTAGAAACATAGGTCATTATAATTTAGGTGAGAACAAACCTTTTGAGGTGATAGATTCAGTTAACCTATGGGACTTATCAAATGATGGTTCTAACGACAATAATAACGTTGGGCCACCAAACAACCTAACACCAATAACAGGTGATACTATTGGCACTGATTTACAACAATCAGGAAATGAGTTTTGTGCTGACCCAAACGCTAATAATTTTAACGAATCTTTAATAGGTAATCCAGCTTTCACACCCTGCCCAAACCATAGTTGTTGTACTTATCTATCAACAGATGATTACTCTTCAGGTTCAGGTCCAGTTCCTGGAGGTGGAGCCCCAGGTTCAGAACCATTAGAATGTCTAACAGTTTATACTGATTGGGGTCCATGGAACGATAATTTATTATTAAATGATTCTTCACAAATTTATAACGTTGGTAATAATGGTGGAACAAACAATAGTTGTACTATAACATTAAGATTTATAAACCAAAACGATGATAATAATGGTTACTCCATGGGTGGTTTTGGTGTATCACAAGTTATAGAGGGTGGTTGGAATGGAATTAAAATAAAAATAGAGGTTGATAGTGGTAGTGGTTTTCAGGTCATCAATCAAGGAAACCCAATGATTAATAGTGTAGAAGAATCTTTAGAATTTAACAACTCTAAATGGACTTTAGGTAAAAAAGTAAGATTGTTTTTAGCCGCTGATGATACCCCTTTATCTACTGGGGGATTTGGGGTTCAACAACCAATCAACTATTACTCAACCAAACCATACAGAGATTTGGAACTATCACCACCCATAGGTTCACAAATAAAAATTACGTATTATAATCAACAATCCCCAACAAACATCAACCCCAACCTAACATCCACATCAAATGACTTTAGATTACAAATCTTTCAAGGTTCAACACCCACAACCCCACCAGTTAAAACACCAACTAGTTCATGGACTTGGGAGGTAGGTGTTACAAATAGTAACCCACAACCAATTGGTACTAACCCATTAGCAAGATACAATCAAGGGGAGAGTTTTTATTATATAGATACATCTACCTCCTCTAATGCAGCCAAAAGCAAGATACATCAAATATGGGAGGATTATTTAAGTGGAATCCTTACTGTTTATTTACCTTGGGGTCCTAATAATTCAGATGTAATGTCTACTATATTTTGGAATAACCCACTAATTTCATTAGAAAGAGACTTTGGAAATGACGCATTAAGTCCCGTTGCTCAAACACTTCCGCCATCATTTGATTTAAATTGGATAACAAACCCTTCAGAAGTATTAGCTAATTGGACACCTACTTGTCCACCAGGGTCAAGTAATATTGTTTCATATTTTGACAAAAACGGTGACGGTTACATTGAGTGGGATTCCAACTACCCAACAATAGATAATAATAACCATGGTTCTGTGGATGATGGTTTGTTTAGTAAAACTAGATATGACTCACCTTATATTTACATTAAACCTGGTACTACAGATGGTATTAATGGTTTTCTTGATAACCCATTAACACAAACAACTGGTACAGCACCCGAAACTGTTGGTCCAGCTTCATCAGGTGGTTGGAAAAATTACGCATGGAAACCCAACCCAAGCAATTCCAATTACTTCTACACAAATGTGTCACCAACTTGCCAATTAGGTGGAGTTGATAACTTATTTAATGTAGACCCAAATTTAGTTGACCAATCTAATAGTAACATATTTTTACCACAAACCGATGTGGGACCAAATGGTACTATGACTGAGAGAGCTAATATAAGATATTTTTATAATAACCAACTAACAGAAGTAATTGTTAACCATGTTTGGAATGTGGGTACCACTGATTCTAGAGGTGGTTGTTGTGCTAAACAATACGGAAGTCAATATACTTTTAATGCGACTGGTCCTTACATGGCTTCAGAGTGTTCACAATGTCATAATCAATTAACAACACGTTCAGCCCAACCAGTATTTGACCCTCAGACCAAAATTAACATGCAAACAACTGATAGTGATGTGTTTTACGGTCCATTTTTTGACCCAACAAACCCATCTTACAATGGATATGGTTTAGCGTATTCAAAAGCTAATAATTATTGTAGGAATATAAAAAGTAAAAATGGTGTAGAAAACACTAATTCACCAGAAGGTACCCAAGAAGATGAAACATTTATAGGTGGTATAATGCATGGTGGTGCTATTCAATACGCTTATAATTCGACTAATTATAATATGTTTCAAGACACTTTAGGTACTACTCCCACTAGTACTAATATTTCACAATACGGTGTAGCTTGGGAGCCTGTTTCACCACCTTGCCTTAGTAGTGGTTATTTACCAAGAAAATGTATACCAGTTTTAGGTGGGGCACCTGGTAGTAATCTCTATGACCCAAATTGTTTATCAGCTAAATGTATGAAATGTAAATTTTGTTTTAAATGTAGCCCAAACCCAATTCAACCAGGTATATTTGTTGGTAGTACTTCGACAGCACCAAGTGGTACAGGTGGTTCAACTAGTGGTACAACAAGTGGACCTAATAGTGGTGTCAATCCAATACCAAGTGTTAACTTAATAGATAATAATTCTGGTCCCATTATTTTCAATGTCAGTAATTCACCAACCGACTCACCAGGGTCTACACCTGGTGATTATAATGGTACTATTGAAATAACTATCAATAACCCTAATAATACTAATAATTTACAAATATTAACTGACACAAGTGTGATTCCAGGAACTTCAGGGGATGTTGATATTATATTTGAAATTACAGATACGTCTACACAAACAGTTCATACCACTATCACTTACACTGTTACGACCCCTAACACAAATACTGAATCAATAAACCTACCAATAGGAGCTTATACTTATACTTTACAGTCAAATGTTACAATGACCTCATATGGTATAACACAAATTAGTTTAATCTAAAAAAAATAATTATGATAATAAGTGGATATACAGACGATAGATTAAATCAGATAAAAACATTTGATAAAACACAACCATACATCGTGGGTATTAACGGTGTTACAAATATTACTTATAATGACCCATCAAACCCAATACTAGAAAATATATCGTCATTAAACTATACAATAGATGGTATAAACTACCTAACTAGATTAGGTAAAACAAATAGATTACCTTTAGGTAGTAATCAACCAAGAATACAAAACACACAAACCATATATGACTTTATTTCCTCTGGTTTAACACAACAAGAAATAAATGTTATTAAATATGAAGTTGAAATGGGTGTTTCAGAACCACCCAAAATAGAAAGTGAGATATTTATTGATAGACAATCATCATCTGTTTATGAAAAACATTTGAGGATGGAGGAAATAACAAGTTTAGAACAATTAGAAGAGTACCGTAATGGGTATTACACGATTTTTAATAATTAAATAACATGGCAACAGGAAATTATGGTACAGTAAGACCAGCAAATGTATCTCCAGACGATGTAGATATTTTTTATACATACACACCAAGTAGAGAGATACCACCCCAAGCACCTATGAGGGTTTTGGATGCTAACAACTTTTTAACACAGTTCGATAACCCAATCCCAATTGGTGGTTCACTACCCGTTATGAGTGGTTTATATAACTTAAACCTACCCTCTAACCTATTTTCAGCTAAGGGATTCTATACTTTATTAATTAGACCTAAACAATATTACACAACTATTAGTGATTGTGGTGTTTTATCCGCATACCCAGACATAAAAGGTTTAGTATTTGACACAACAAGTCTACCACCAATACTAACCCAAAATGACGCAATGGTTGGTTATAGGATTGAATATTTTGATGATGCTAATCAAGTAATACCTAATCTATATAGAATAATTACTTCAGCTAATTTAACTGAAGCAGTAAATCAAAATTTATCTAATAGTTCACAAAAAGCTATTAGATATAGATTTAATGATAATTCTAACTTATTGTTTACAACATTAACCCCCTCTTCACCATCCTCAACAACCCCAAATAAAATTCCTTTTATTGGTTCATCAGGTCAGAACGTGGTTATAACTAATACTTATTTTAACCCTGTAACTATAGAGTTAGAAATGGTTGAGTACGACACTGAAACTTTAGCTTATGGGTTATTCGGTAACCAATCTAAAGGTATTCAAGACGGTAAATACACTATATACGATTTTGATAATAATATATATAAACAATACAATCTTTATGAAATACAAGACCAATTTAGTGGTGAACCATTATTTGAAATTAGGGAAGAAACTGATGAAATAGATGACTCCAAAGATTTTGACACAATAACTAACATACCAAACGCGTAAAAATGCCGATAAAAGTTGTACCAGGTTCAATAACAGAACCATATAAAATAGGTCAGGGTGACTTTTCACCAAATTTAGTAGGACAACAGTTCACCGAAGGGTCAACCTTATTCACTTTGGGTAATTTTACTTTGACGACTAACCTCAGTGCACCTTTAAGTAGGGTATATAATACTGGTACATTTTCAGAATCTTACAGTTTAGAAACTTTAAACATCACCCAACAAGCCTCTGAATTATTATCTAATCAAAATATCACAACTGTTCTAAATTTAGACCCTAACGACTTAACTAAATACGTTTATTTCGGTAGTTTTTACGAATACTTAAGAACCACAATTGAACAAATAATAATAAAATGGAAAGGTTCTTTATATGCTAATGTTTACATCCCAACAGATACCACATACACACCCAGAAACACAGTTTTAAATTATACGTATGATAATATAAATGATATTTGTACTTTTCAAGTCCCCTTAACCACAGTCAGAAATGACTATGGTTTAAGATTTCAAGCTGATGATTTTACAACTTCTGGTGAATATGGTGATATAAGTAATTTAAATAATAATTTTAGTGATTATCAAATTAGTAATATATTTGGTGATTTCTATATTTTAGATTTTACAGGTAGTACAACTAGTAGTAATGTGTTAACCTTAAGTGTTAAAGGTAATGTTTGGCCACCACTTATGAGTTCTGGTTTCGGTCAAGCCGATTACCATATTAGACCTAAAGAAGAAGTTTTAAATAAATATTTTTTCAACCTATTAGACGAGTTCGAAAATAACATCCTTAATAGATTAACAGAACCACAATACACAATTAGCATCCAAGTACCCA
>WLWG01001198.1_pt1 | contig 24265 bp, 33 predicted proteins | sample 6712871 | NCBI WGS metagenome assembly WLWG01 (sample SAMN12718693, study PRJNA515312) | sponge metagenome | isolation source: marine sponge | host: Mycale hentscheli | place: New Zealand: South Island, Marlborough, Capsize Point | collected 2003-05-01
AATGTCATTTTACAATGATTGAACTATTTGATGATGCAAAGAAAGCTGCAGATGTGTCCAATAAAGGAGAACCTGTAGAATGTAAAATTGATAATTTGAGGATTGATTTTACAACAGTAAAAAAGGAGAATGATGGAAGAGTTGAAAACTCGTCTGCAGAGGTACAGGGATCTTCAAGCGAAGAAACATGACAAGTACCTACAAGCAAAGCATAAGGTCAATAAGTATCAAAAAGATTCTTATAGATTGCTTTGGAAAATAGAGCAGACAAAAGAACGATTAATGACATCTGTTTAGTCATTAGTTGATTATTAAAAAAAACTGAAGGAAAACGTAGGGGATCTATGACTAAAAATAAAGTGTTTACAGAAATTAAACTTGCTATGAGAGCAGGACATTATCGTGAATTAACTTTTAAAGAAAAAAAAATATACAAGAACGCATTTAAAAATGGTTATAAGTTAGCAAAAATACATTGTAAAAAAAGAAGTCCAGAGTTTTATAAGCCAAGAAAAATTATTAATTATTCATTTGCCAAACCTAATACAAAAGTTATTGAAAGTATTATTAATAGAGTTTGTGTTCGTTATGAGGTGCATAAAAAAAGTTTAATGGCTAAAGTTAGAACGCAAGATATAGTTAGAGCAAGAAATATTATTCACAATATTTTATATGAAAAGTATAATATGAACCTTACAGATATAGGCAGATATTTTGCACAGGATCATACCACAGTTTTACATTCAATAGAAATGAAAAAAGATAAGCGAAGGTTTTGGGATTCTGGTCAGAGTATTTGGCAAGAGTTTCAAGAATTAATATTATAGTGAATTTAAAAAATTATTATTATTATTATAATAAAGCACTTAGTAAAAAATGGTGTGAAGAAATTATACAGCTTGGTAAAAGTAAACAAGCCAACTTTGCAAAGACTATGGATTTTGAAAACTCTTCAGATTGTATTGCTAAAAAAAAACAAACTGATAGATTGTCAGATGTATCTTGGTTAGATGAAAAAAAAATATATGAAACCCTACATCCATTTTTAAAAGATGCCAATGAAAAATCAGGTTGGAATTTTCAATGGGAAGAAAGTGAGCAAATACAATTTACAACATATAATAAAGGTTGTTTTTATGATTGGCACATGGATTGTATTTATCAAGAAGATTATAAAAAAAGAAAAGATTATAAAAACAAACAAAGAAAATTGTCAATGACAGTATGCTTATCAGATGAGAATAATTTTACAGGAGGAGATTTTGAATTTGATTTTAGAAATATGAGAGGTTCACATAAAAAAATTTGTAAAGAAATAAAACAACAAGGATCTATAATTGTATTTCCTTCTTTTGTTTGGCATAAAGTGCATCCAATATTATCTGGAACAAGATATAGTTTAGTTATGTGGAGTGTGGGAGATCCATGGAAATAAAAAAAGTAATAATTTTAGGTGGAGGTTCAGCAGGTTGGATGACTGCAACTACACTTTTAAAAGCAAAACCTAATTGGCAAATATCATTAATAGAGGGAAAGAACATTCCTACAGTTGGGGTAGGTGAAAGTACATTAGAACCTATAATTAACTGGTGTCATTATGTAGGTGTAGATGAAAAAAATTTTTTAAAAGAAACAGATGGTAGTTACAAATTAAGTATTAAGTTTACAGATTTTTATAAAAAGGGTGAGGCTTTTCATTATCCTTTTGGCGAACCAGATTTAACTGATAATGTAGTAGGTGGTAATGACTGGTGGTTTAAAAAATTTTTATATCCTAAAACACCTAACTCTGACTACGCAGATTGTATGTTTCCTAAACAAATGTCTTATGTTAATTCAAATAAATATGATGAAGAATGTAGTAAGGCTTATCACTTTGATGCTACTAAATTTGGTTTATGGTTAAAAAATAATAAGTGTAAAAAAGTAAATCATATTGTTGAAGATATTAAAAGTATTGAACAAGATGAAAATGGAATTAAATCTTTAAATAAAAAATATAAAGCTGATTTATTTATTGATTGCACAGGTTTTAAATCTTTATTACTAGGAGAAACATTAAAAGAACCATTTGAAAGTTATTCTGATTTACTTCCTAACAATTCAGCATGGTGTACAAAACTATCTTACGACAATAAAGAAAAACAATTAGAACCTTTTACAAATTGCACAGCCTATAACAATGGCTGGATATGGAACATACCTTTGTGGTCAAGAATAGGAACAGGCTATGTTTATTCAGACAAGTTTGTTTCAGATGATGATGCACTAAAAGAATTTAAAAAATATTTAGGCAAAGAAAATTTAGAATTTAAAAACATTAAAATGAGAATAGGTATTCATAAAAGGTTGTGGGTAAAAAATGTTATAGGAATAGGATTGGCTGCTGGATTTATTGAGCCTTTGGAAAGTAATGGATTATTTACAGTTCATCAATTTTGTATGAATTTAATAAGAAATATTCAAAGAGAAAAAGTTTCTCAATGGGATAAAGATAATTTTACTTATATGTGTAAACATGACTTTCATGTATTTGCAGAATTTGTAGCATTGCATTATGCGTTATCTCACAGAACAGATACTGAGTATTGGAAAGCTAACTTTAACAAAGAATGGGATAATAAATTAATTAGTTTACAAAAAAATATTCCTTCTAATTTAAAACTTTTATCTGAAGAAAGAAAATTTGGTTATCAATTTAATCTTACAGGTGGATCACATTGTATTTCAGCAGGTATGAATTGGTCTCCAACAGATCCAGACACAATTAAATTAACTACAAAAAATAAATTTACTGAAGTAAGACTATCTTGGTTATCGTCAATCAGAAACTTAGATAATAAAAAAGATAAAGCAGATGTAATGGTTTTTAATAAACCATCTTTGTTTAAATATTTAAAGGAAAATATTTATAATGAGTAGTGAAAATTTTATACATGAATTTCAGGTTGATGAATTAATTTGTGATGGATTAATTGAATACCACAAAAACAATAAAGATTATAAACATGCAGGTGTTATAGTAAACAATGATGGTGTTCATCTTGTTGATAAAGATGTTAAAGATTCTATAGATGTATACTTTTATAATTCTTGTGTTAATCCTATAATAAATAAATATTTTGATGAACTAATATTAAACTTAAATATTTATTGTGATAAATATAAATTAAATACATACGAAACTTCTTTTACAAATATTATTCAATATTATCCACCAAATGGTGGTTTTAAAAAATGGCACAATGAAAGACCAAACTATGGAAGTAAAGGTCACTCTATTGCTGCAAGAGCTTTAGTCTACACTACCTACTTAAATGACATAAGCGACAAAGGAGAAACAGAATTTAAACATCAAAAATTAAAAGTTAAACCTGTTAAGGGTAAGTCAATAATATTTCCAACTGATTTTACTCACACACATAGGGGTATACCATCACCTACGCAGGAAAAATGGATTGCAACAGGTTGGTTTGAAACAAGATGAAGTATTATGATTATTATTTTTGGGAAAACTTTTTTAATGTAGATGAAATAAAAAATATAAATAAAATATCAGAACTTTTTATGAACAAAGATTTTACAGATCAACCTGCTTTTACAGATGAAAATAAAAATTTAAAAAATTTAAAAAATGTGACTGCTGTTCAATGGAAGCATTTAGAAGAAAGTTTTAAAAAACTTAATGAAACAATTATTGTAACTAACAGAGAAAGATATGGGTACAATATTGATTCTGTTTTAAATTCAGACAATGTTTTATTTAACACATATCTTAAAGATAATTTTTATGATTGGCATAAGGATGCTTCCAATAATTACTATCACGATATTAAGTTTACAATTTTAATAAATAATTCTACTGAAGATTATCATGGTGGAGATTTTCAAATTTTTACAAGTGGCGGTGAACATACAATATCTAATTTTAATAAGACAGGTACTGTGTTAATGTTTAAAAGCGACATACCTCACAGAGTTTTACCAGTTAATAAAGGTAAAAGAAACAGCATTGCTTTTTTTATTAGAGGTAGTAAATTTATTTAAAATGATAAAACAAAACGAGATAATAAATATAAAAAACTTTTTAAATTATGAAGAATTTTTTAATTTAAAATCTTTATCAAACACAATTCAATGGGGTTTTTATGGAAGATCATCTTCAGCTATGAAAGAGTGGCATTTAAACCATCCTATTTATGGTGGAGAAAAAAGTCCTATAAAAAACTTTAGTCAATTACATCCGGGGTTTCAATATATTTTAAACAAATTATCAAAACAATATAATTGTTTAATACATCCATACGATATTTATTTTAATGCTTATAGGTTTGGCAATGAAATGGATATTCATACAGATAAAGTAACTAAACCCGGATTTAATAGAACTATAATTTTTTATTTAACAGAAGATTGGTTGCCACAATGGCATGGGGAAACTGTATTTTATGATGATAAGAGTGAAGATGTAATTAAATCAGTTTTACCTTATCCAAATTCAGTTGTAATATTTGATAGCAGAATCCCTCACAGCTCAGTTCCAATAAGTAAATTTTGTACAGAGAATAGAATAATTTTAGTCTTTCAATGTGAAATAGAAACTTTGTAAGTTTTTATTTTTTAGCAGTTTTAGCAGCTCTCTTAAATTGTTTAGCAGTTGGTCTACCTTTTTGTCCTGCCTTACGCATTTTCTCACCACTACCTGCAGCAATACGTTTACGTTTAGCATGAATGTTACTGTATAATCCACGTTTAGCCATTATTTTTTACCTTTCTTTTTTGATTTAGAATTTATTATTTTTTTCTTTAAAGCTGAAGGCAAAGTTTTTTGCTTTGCTGTTAGTTTGCTTTTACCTTTTGATTTACCATACATAATTATTTTCCTTTTGTTGTTTAAGTTTTAGCACACAATAGTTGTCAAAACAACTACCATCTTTACCATCATGGCAAAAATATTGTTTATTAGCTGTAATAATCCAGCCACCTTCATCACTTATTAATTCTTTTCCACACTCTTGGCAATAGCCACAAATTAAAGATTGTTGCTTTGATCTTACCCACGTCTTTTTTTTTATCGGCATTTCCATCTTCGTCTTGCCTGTCTTATTCTTGAGTTAGGATCATTTCTTGTTTTAGCTGATGATCTTTTAAGTTGTCCGGCTGATCTTGCACAATAACTTTTTCTACGTTTAGCAGCTTTAGATCCCGGCTTAACTTTACCTGTTACTGCTGTTTTTAATTTTGATCCGGGATTAGCTCTTCTATATCTCGCAACACCTTTGGCTGTCATACCAGCACCTTTTTTTGTAGGTCTGTAGTTTGCGTCTTTACCTTTTGTTGTTTTTCTAATAGCCATTATTCTAGTATAAGTTTTTTAATTGATTTTTCACCTAAATAAATTTCTGTTTCTGCTTTAGACTTAATACATTTATATTCTATATGATCTTTAACTTCTCTATTAGCAATTCTTTTACCTTTTAAACAATCAGACATACTAGGTTGTATTCTATGTTCTTTAATCTCATGGTTTACGATCATCAATAATGCTATTACTGTTTCAATCATGTCCATTACCATTTGCTCTAACTTTGTCTTTTAATTCTTCAATATCTCTTAATGCTTTTTCTAATTGTTTTTGAGTAAATTCTATGTTTACTTTGTTAGTCATATTTTGTTCTTGTGTTTTTTGCAATTTCTCTACATCACCAAATAAACTCTCAACTAACATGAATAATTCTTGGTCCACAGGTTTCTGTTCACTTTTTTTAAGTAGATCAGCTTGGAATAATTCTCTTGATGTCTCTAATGATGTAAGTCTGGCAGTAACTTCTGTGTATGCAAACACACCCATAGCTACAGCAACAACAATACCAATCATATTTTTTATTGGCATTGCAACTGAAGTTTGATCTGATACTTTCACTTCCTTCCTTTCATGTAGTGATCTGAAGGTTCATAATCCCATCTCTTGCCATGATGACCCCTTATGTTAGCATACCACATTCTTAATCTTACTATCCATTTACGTACAGGTCTAGGCATTTTTCTTTTTCTTTTTCTTACACTTACAACGTGGTGCAAATAATTTATCTATAGGTGCAACTAGGTTATCTAAAAAAATACAAAATTTTATAATGTATTTATCAATCATGTTGCTGGACCTCCACAAAGAGCTAACAAAGTCATCATTATTATGAGAACACCTGTAAAATAATAGTTCATCCTCTCTATCTCCATAGGTTATTCCTTATTAATAATTATATTATTAGAGCTATAACTAATAGCACACCAACAATAATAACTGCTGCTTTATGATCTTCTATATAATGTTTGATCATGTCTCTAATTTCATCAATCATATTTATCTCCTATGATGTTCTAATATAAGATATTATCTACCTTGTCTATTATATTTCTTGTAGCTTCTTTTTTCAGATTTGTTAAGATTTTTTTTGTGCCTTCTTGGTCTTTTAGGTGGCTTATCTCTGGGTACAAAGTGTACAAATTTAATACGAGCCATTATATTTTTTTTCCCATATTTGTTTTTGAGTTAATCCTATCTCGTCTTGTTTTTGTTTTGAATCACTAATTTCGGATGAATTAATAATTTCAACTAAAGCATACCTATATATCTTTTGTTTTCCATCATTCCATTGAAAGTGTAACAGATGTTTATGTTCACTATAATTTGTTAAAAGACGTGGATCAAAGGATCTTGCTGTCATTTTTTAAATTTCTTATTGCTTAATAAATTAGTAACAGATATTCCATAGTTACCACCCACTACTATAAAAATTAAATATAAATATACTTCTGGAATATTTTTTAGTTGTTCAAAATAAAACTCTACTTTTTTTAACATATCCATGTCTCCATAAAAAGTAGCATAAGCTAGTATGCCAAGTGGTGCTAATATAAATGCACCTAATACTAAATCTAAAATTAACGAGCCATTTCTTTTAGCTCTCTCGTTACCAGTTTGCATTTCTTGTAAGGCTATTTGATGCTTACGTTCACTTTTTTCTGCTCGTTTAGTCATAAAACTTCCTACAGCTTTAGACCCTATTTTAAATAATAAATTATATGGTAGCATATTAATCTTTTTTATCTTCTTCTAACTGTTTAATTTTAGATAAAGCATCATCTAAATCTTTATTACAGAACTCTAACTTTTGCAAACATCTTTTATTTGCGGCATCTTTAGATTTACCTGCATCTTCAAGCTCTGCTATTTGACCTTTTAATATTCTAACTTGATCTTTATACTCATTAATAATGTCTAACGAATTATCACTTTGCATATATGATTTTTACCTTTAGTTTGATTTGTTCTTTAGTTCTACCTCTAGATATAAGTGAACCAATCCTTTTTCTTCTATAGCCATCCTTTGCTGTGTAGTCTGACTTTCTATAATTTTTTGACTTAACATCATAACCAGTATACTCACCTGTAGACATATTTAAAGTAACAATATCTACAGGACCAAGACCACCAAGAGGTATAAATACAAGCATATTAGGGTCTTTTGCTAATTCAATTTGTGCTTTCATTTCGCTTATTAGACCAGTAATTGCCTTCTTTCTTCTAGTCATAAAGACCTTAAAGTTAAAGTTTTTGAAATAATATAACTATAATTGTAAACATACCACCTATTAATGCTGACATTGCATAATACATGTGTCTTTTAATATCTTTAATTTCTGATTCTATGTTATTAATTTTTTGATGAGTTTGTTTTTGCATAATACGACAAAGTTTTTCATGTGATTCTATTCTTTCAAGTGCAGAATTTTTAGCCATTATATTGTCTCTTGTTGTGTGCAAGTGTATTGAGTTGATAGCTGAAAATTATTAACTGTTTCATCATCCATAGCTTGTAAGTATTGCATACTTGTATTCATAGCTACTATTGCACATTGTTTCCATGTGTCAAATTTTTGTGCATAAGTAATTGGATCTTTACATTCTCCTGTAATATACGAACATACCGAAAGCATGAGAACAAATTTCATATTTCTTTTAAATAGAATCTCTTAACAACCACTTTCTTTGATCTTCACTCCAATCATACACTAATCCATCTCCATCATCTCCACCGGGATAAGCAATTGGAGCATCCCAATCGCAAGTAGTTTCGTTAAAAACCCACGATCTAAAAGGTTGTGGTCTTATAAAAGCATCTCTTCCTTCATCATAGCGACTACCTTGAGAAGCATAATTTTTTCTAAAAGGTGTTCCACCTAATAAATGTACACCAAGTCTTGTATTGTAAGATGTTTGTTTCCAAACACTATTATCATTAGGATAAAGTGTTTTAATAAATTGAATACCAGCTTCTTCTGTAGGAGCTTCATTATTATGAACAACAATAATTTGTTCAACTACATTTCCTACTCCTAATTTTGCAAAGTGTGCCATTATGCTGTGTAACTCCCTGATCCTGTAAATTGTACTATTGTATCTGATCCAGATGTAGATACAGTTGGACTTCCTGATGTTTGTCCAGAGTAATTTGATGTTGCCATTCTTAAAATAATAATTCCGCTTCCACCACCATTTCCTCCATGATCGTTTCCTCCAGAACCACCACCTGTGTTAGCAGTTCCAGCATTTCCACCATTTCCAGATGAACCATTACCGCCTCCACCTTGTCCGCCAGAGCTACCAGAAGTACCACCACCACTTTGTCTGCCACCTCCGCCTCCTCCAGCTCTTGTAACTGATGAAGCAGTAATTGTTGATGCAACTCCTTGACCGCCATTTCCAGCAGCTCCTCCATTAGATCCGCTATTACCAGCATTGGCTGCACCTCCGCCTCCGCCTCCTGTACGATAACCACCGCCACCAGAACCAGATCCACCATCTCTACCTTGGTTAGCTGTTCCACTACCCGGTGGTGTTGGTCCATGACCTACTCCGCCACCTCCAGATCCACCATCATTATTTCCTGAACCACCTCCAACTGCAGTAATTGTTGTAAAATTAGCTCCTGTAATTGTTGAATTTTGTCCATTTGCACTAGATCCGCCACCACCAACTGTAATTGTATATGTAGTTCCTGTTACTAAGTTTAAAGGTGATACAGCAGATCCTCCACCTCCAGATGCTTCAGAATTAAAACTGTTAATATATCCTCCAGCTCCACCAGCACCTGCTCCATGAGATCCACCTGCATCACCACCACCAGCTATTGCTAGATAATGAACATCATAAGGTGGAACTTGAGTATTATGAGATCCGGTATTAGCAGAAGATGTTGCGTTTGCTGAGGCAGTTGGAATCCAACCTTTTGTTGCATCAATGTAGGTTAAAGATATTGCCATTCTTGATTGTTCTAATTTATGACTTACATCATCTAATCCATTAAATTTATTTCCATTAGGATCTATTGTTAAAGCATTGGTAGCAAAAGTTTGTGCATAATCTACAAATTCTATTGTGTCTCCAGCACTTGGAGATGCTGGTAATGTAGCGGTAAAAGCACTACTACTTGTATTACATGGATAACCTTCTCCTGCTGCTGCATTAAAATTTGCAGTTTTTACTGATTGCCATGAAGTACCACCTGATACTTCAGCAAAAGATAATTGACCAACTCCTGTTGTACCTGAGCCTGTAATACTATCTACTTTTAAAAATCTATTTGCTGTAACATTTCCAGTAGGAAATTTAAGTGTATAGCTTTGATTTGCTGAATGTGCGGGTGATTGTAATTTAATTCCATGACTGTTATTTTCACAATTTAATATAACAGTACCGGGATTAGTATTACCTTTAACTTCAACAGCACCAGTTCCATTAGGAGCTAATTTTATATTTCTATTTGAAACAGTATTTATTTCTTTTTCATTTGTATCTAAATTTCCACCAAGTTGAGGACTGGTATCATCAACTACATCTGACATATCCCCACTACCATCAGCACCAGAGTAACTAAAGTGTACTCCAACACCATCATTGTCTGAAAATGTTCCTGCACTTACTACATGAGTTACTGGAACTTTTGTATATCCAGTTGCGTCAGTTACTGCACCAGATACTTTAAATGTTGCGTAAGTAGATGGTGTACCTTCTTTAGTTACAGTTACAATACCTCTAGCAGTAGTGTTTGATATATCATCCCAAGATTGTACAAATGAAGATATGTCTGCACTAGCATCATCTGCATCATCCACATATAAAATTGATACACTAGATAGTGTACCATTGTTAAAAGCTATTTTACCTGCACCCGGATCAGCATCACTTGTTGTGCTTTCAAATGTCATTGATAATTGTGAGTTAGTACCAGCAGCTCCAGTAGCACCTGTTGAACCAGTTGATCCTGTAGATCCTGTTGAACCTGTATCTCCTTTGTTACCAGACCTTGAAAAAGCAACTGATAAATTGTCAGCAGCACTAAATGTATTATTACTTGCTACGTGAGTAACTGCTAATTTTACATATCCAGAAGCATCTGTAGAAGCACCAGTTATATTAAATTTAGCATAAGTTGAGCTATCATTAATATCATAAATCATTAAACTACCTCTAATAGTAGAATCAGAATCATCCCAAGTTAAAATATCTGTAGATACTGTTACTCCATTTGCATCAGCATCATCTATAAATATTACTGTAGCAGATGCGTATGTACCATTATTAAATGCTATTTCTCCAGCACCGGGGTCTGCATCAGATGTGCTTGTATCAAACTTATAAAAATATCCCGGTATTGCACCATCTTCTCCAGATGCAACAAAAGATATAAATACTTTATCATTATCAGCAAAAGTACCAGCATTATCAATGTAAGATATAGTTATTTTTGAATAACCAGTAGCATCTGTAATTGCACCAGTAACTTTAAATACCATCCAAGTATCTAAACTTTCTGCTTTTGAAACTCTTATTCTACCTCTATTAGTATCATTACCAGTTACATCATCCCATGATTGTACCCAAGCTGTTACATCTGTTCCATTAAATTCTAAATCATCTATGTACATTTCAGTTGCACTAGAAATTGTTGCGTGGTTTAGTCTAAATTTTCCTGCTCCGGGATCTGCGTCTGCAGTTGTTGTTGAATATTGAAACATTGCACTATCTCCACCAGCAGGTAGAAAGTTTGCAATTGTTGTTAAATTACCAGAGCTATCAAATCCCAATGCTTTATCTGCTCTTGTTGTAGCATCATCTGTAAATTCTGGTGATGCGATTGTATTAGTTCTTGAAACTTTAAACGATCTATCTAATTCCTCTTGCATCTGTTGGGTCGTCATAGTTGCACGATCCAAACCCTCTTCATGTGATTCCGCAGGGAATGGATCATTAGCGATATAATCTATCGCTTGAGTTTGCGGAACACCTCTTCTAATAACAACTGTTTCACCAGTCGCAGGAGTATTCCCAGATGTAAATGTAACATTACCACCTGACGCATCTCCAGCACCAGATACTGTGTAGTGCGTGGTTAGAGTTTTGGTTGTTTCAGCTCCTGTAGAGGATCTGATAATTACTTGTAAATCTGTGTCTGCAAATATTTTAAATGTGTAGGCAAAAGCTGTTGTGCTTGAATTACCCGAATAAGAATTTTTTACTGTTGTACTTGATACTGTCATGTTACTTTCCTATACCATATATATTCATATTTTAAACCTTTTAATATACTTTATTTATCTAAAAATTCCTTTAAATATTTTGCTGTTTTTTTATGTCTTTTGTTTATAGATTTAGATTTATCTCTAAAATCCATTAACTCGTTATAAACTTTATCCCACTCATTATTAGTCGCATATTGCCAAAAATCAAATGATAAAATTTTAGTATTACCATATTGAAATGCTATATTAGCTACAGCAGTAGCCTGTTCTGTACTTAAATCATCAAAAGAAATATCTGAGGAACTTCTTTCCCAATCCTCTTTTAATTTTGTTAATATTTTTGTTTTAATAAATTTATTAATTATATCAGATTCTTTTTGTGTAATTTTTAATGGTATTTCATTAAGTCTTTTTTTAGCATCTTTACCTTTTAATCCTAAATATGGTCCTAATTTATCAGTAATACTATCTGGTAAACCACTTAATTCACTAGCATTGTATTGACCTAAATCAAAACCAACCCCTACAGTTACACCAGATTTATCAAATCCTTTTACAATATAACCTTTTAGCGAATCTCCACCTTCTTGTTTTTTAATAAAATTAAAATTTACATTTTTAAATTCAGTTGATGCAGTATCAACTTTATCTAACTCTATATCAATTTCAGCTGATTCTGCTCTATTAAATAAGTTAAATGAAAAACTATCTTTCTTTCTTCTAGGTAGTATCTCTTTTCCTTGTTGTTCTTCTGTGTCATAAGATGGTTCTCTTAAACTATACTCTTGTTCTTTTTCTTGTTGAATTGAATCTAATAAATCATATTCATCTATCATGTCCTCTTTTGCTTGTCTTTTAAAAGCATTAAAAACATTATCTATTATAATTTCTTTTCCACCACGATTATTTTCATCACCTTCTTGAGCAAATTCATAATCTGTAGATTCAATAACTTCTGATAAGGTGTCATATAAATTTTGACCATTAATTTCAGTTTTGCCAATTCTTTCTATCCAATAATTATGAGCAGATTGATTATTTTTTTTAACTTCAGTTAAATCAATATTTCCAATATTTTTATTTGGTTGAGATAATCTTCTTCTTAATCTCATAATTTCAACACGAACTTTATCTTCTTTTATATCAGATTTTCTACCCACCATTAAAGGTCCAACTGTTAATCCTAGATATGATAAACCGCCTTCTGGATTATAATATATAGAAGTTGGATTTTTAACTATTGGTTCTCCAGTTAATATGTCTCTTCTTGGTTCTAATTTTTCATCTTTAGATAAAAAGTAAGATTTTTTTACTATTTCATCTACAAATCCTCTAGCTTCATAACTTTCTGCATCAGCTTCTGTAATACCGGGAATACCTTGACCAACAAATGCTTGATAAGGTATTGAGTTACCTACAACTCTACCTAAATATTTTTCAATTTTACCGGGTTCATCACTTGAAGCAACTTCATAAGCATCAGCTAAACCTCTCATGTATGCCTTGTTTAACAATCCTTTAGCAGCAGAAGCTACAGCAACAAAAGCAATATTTTCTTTATCTACATCATTTATATTATCTGCATTTTCTGCAATGTCTGCCATGATTCCAAAAATATAAAAACGAGGGTCCATTCTGTTATATTGTTTATAAGTTATACTTCCATCTTCATTTTTTTGTGCAATAGAATAAGGTTGCCAACCATTAGCTTCCCATTGTTTTCTTATTTGATAATCTTTAGGTCCTGCTCCTGTAATTTTTCTATAAATATTTCCATCTCTATCTTCTATATCCATAGCAGTTAAGTATGACGCATATACCATGGTAGATATACCCCATATTTGTCTACCTAAAACATCTGCTCTAGCTCTAGGGTCTCCAGTATTCCAAGCATCTCTCATTGGTTTTGTAAATGCTCCATAAACAGGAATACGAGTTTCAAATTGTCTCCAAAGGTTTGTTGGTGTTCTAACAAATGGAGTTAAAGGTCTTAAATATGGAGCTTGTTCAATAAATTTTTGCCAAGCATATCCAATGTTAAAAAATCTACCATCATTTAAACCATTAGTAAAAGTTGATTCTCTTGCTCCTGCTAATGCTTTTGCCGCTATATCATTATCTACAACATTTGCTTTTCCATTTTTGTCAAAACCATTATCAAATATTTTTTTAATATTAGCTTTACCTTCTTTTGATCTTACATCTAATCCAAGTTCTAAAGTATTATCAGTAGCTCCAGCAAATAATCTTCCTCTGTAACCTAATTGTTTAAATATTTCATCACCTGTCATTAAAAATCTTACAGGCAGTTCAACAACTTTGCCTATAAAATCAACTGCGTTTCCAGTAATTCCAGAAACTTCTAAAGCACTTGCACTTATAGGTCTAACTGCTTTACCATCAACTATTTGTAAATTATCTTGTGTTCTTTGAAAAGGATCAAGAACTGCATCACCTTGTTTTAAAGCAATTCTAATAGCTTTAAAAGTATCACTAATTTGAAAAATCATTCCTTGATATTGAGAAAAACCTAATCTTATTGTTTTTGCATCCCCTCTTACAGCTGCACCAGCAACTACCTCTATAGGTTTTAAAAATAATTCATAAGCATTTCCCAACATATTTATTGTATGGGTATAAGTACCACCTAACAATCCATTAATAAAAAGAGAGTTAAATGCTTCAATGTATTTTGAAAATTTAGATTTTGATAGTTCATCTATAATTTGGTTAGGAGCTATGTTCTTTACTTTTTTTGCTAATACTGCAGGGTTTGAATCAAAATTTTTAAATAAAGTTGCAATTTTTCCTATTTCTAAAATTTCACCACCAGACCTTGAAACTTTAATTCTACCTGCTTGAGTAGTTCTTGCTGCACCTCTTATAATTTCTTTTGTTTTATAAAAAGTTTCTGCAATAACTTTTCCTCTTAAACCAATTTCTTCTTTTGCTTCTTTTGACCATTTTGAAACATCCTCTCCAAATTGATCAAGATATTTTCCTGATACTTTTTGATAATCAACAGCTAAATCTTGAAGAACTTGTTTTGTTGCTAAAATTTTAACTACACCTTCTTTTGAATCTTTTTCTTTAAATACAGTTTTTAAAACTTCGTTTTTATCTCTTGATAAAAGTTTTGCTAACTCTTCTGCAGCTTCATTTTTTAAAACATCATTTTCTAAATATTCTTTTGTAACATCATCAAAAGCATTATCAGTAACATTATCAATAGTATTTAAAACTTCTGTACCATTCTTGAATGCACCAGTATTAACAACTCTACTAATCCAAAGTTCAGATGCTTGTTTAGCTGTTTCTTTTGTAGATTTTATTGTTTTAATTGCTTCTTTTAAATTAATAGAAGCATTACCTTCAAATGCTGCTTTCTTTCTTCTTTTAGTTAGTCTACCTTTTTCAATATCATTAATAACTTCTGAAGTTTCTTTTTGAATTTTTGCTCTTTGACCAAGATCATTGGTTGCTTTCATTCTTTTAAAACCTTTAATACCATGATATATTTGTTCTGCTTTTTTAGGAGTTCCTCTTATTCCGGAAACTGCAACATCAACAAGTCCACCAAGAAACATTCCCTCTAATACATTTTTTAATCTTCCTTCCATTTCAGTATCATATTCGTTTGTTGCTAAATATTGAGTAACTGCATTATTTAATACTGGTGAATCAAACTCAATCAACATATCTGATAGTCTGCCTTCATTGGGATCAAACACAGTAAGATCAGCAATACCCCCAGCGATATAAGCTCTTGCTCTTCCTAATTTTTTATAACCTTTTAAAAATTTAGCTGGTCCTGCATATCCAGCAAGAAATCTTGTAATTCCTTCGGTAACTTGTCCTGCCTTTGTTTTCGGTTGATGAAATACTGGTAGGTTTCTTTTTTCTGAATATCTACCTTCTTTCCACTTTGTAGGTGTAATATATCTTGGAATAAAATCTTTAAATGTAAGTGATCCATCTTGATCCCCAAACTCAAGTCCGCCAAGAGAAATAATATTTTCATCTAAAAAATCACCTTGAGCTTCAACTGTATTTACAACACCTTGAGGAACAGACAATGCCATATCTTCTAAAGTAGTCCACCAATTAAAATCTTTTTCATCTGGTTTTTTATTTATACCAGATTGTATAGGAATTATTGGTTTTGTTTCTTCTTCATTTAATTGTAAAATTCCTAACACTTCTTCAGATAATTGTGTTGTCATATTACTCCGCTATTTCTACTGCTTTTACTTGTCTTTTTAATACTGGCAGATACACATTTAAAAAAGCACCAATATCACCAATCTTTTGTTCCTTACCATCTCTGGTAATAGTTGTTATAAAACCATTTGCTTTTGCAATTTTTTCATATCTTGTTCTTGTAGTTATATCTAATTCATCTAATGCTAAAAGTTTAACATCTTCCATAACTCTATTTTTTTCAGCAATAATATCAAATGTATCTTCTGTAAATGATCTTGATCTTATTTTGCTAATTTTTCTATCTTGATAAATATTTTGTAAACTAAATGTTAAATTTCTAACAAATGATTTTTTATTTATTAAACTTGCTTCTGGGTCTGCATCTAAATAATCTCTAAGCATTTGTTCATATTCATCTTCAATTTCATTTGCTATAAGACGATCTTCAAGAGTTGGTGGTATTCCCGATCTATTATCAGTAATACTTTTTAATAAGCTAGTTTTAGAATCCGTAGCAAAATCTAAAAATGCTTTATTATCACCTTGTTTATTTAATAAATTTTCATGTTGTATTTGTTCTACTAATACTTTTTGTTTTAAATCTGCAAACTCAATTTCTTTTTTTTCAGAAATAACTTTACTTCCATTATATCTTTCAAAGTTTTCTAATTGTGATAACAGTCTTATAGCTTCATCATAGTCTGCATTAGGATCACCTTTAATAGTTAACTCGTTTATTTTTTGATTATAAGAATTAAAAATATTATCGCTAAACAAATCATTACTTATAAAAGAATCTCCATTAATATCAGAATCTATTTTTGCTATTTGTTCTGCAGTATTATCAAAACCTAACCCAATAGTATAATCAGCATCAGTAAATAATAAACTTGCATCTATTGTTTGTAATCTTTTTTTTAAATCAGCAGAACCTAATTGATGTTCTTTATTAAAATCTTCTGCATCACGATATATTTCTTGTCTATATTTAGCTTTTAATATAGCATTGTCTGTGCTTTTGTATTTAGCAACATCTATATTAATTTTATCATTATATACTTGCACACTTTGTTTTTCGTATGCTTTAAAAGAATTTGTTTTTAAATGATAAATACTTTCTAAATTTTCCAATTCTATAGAATCTTGAACAAGTTTTTTAATTCTTGGGTTTTTAATATTAGCTAATTTATTATTAGATAATTGTTTAAAACTATTTTCCCAATTACTTATAACTTCTAATTCATTTGGGTTATCTTTTTGTGATTCAATAATTTTATCTGATTCAGCTTTTAATTCTAATAAAGTTTTTTTAGCTTCTAATTTTTCTTCATTATCTCTTTTTTTTATTGCGTATGTTTGAGCTTGTTTTGCAGCGGGTATTAAAGCAGATGCTACAGTTGATGTTGGTGATAATTTTATATTAGAAACAACTGAAGATGGTTCAGATGTAATTGATTTTTCAGGTGTAAATGTAGGTATTTTTGGCATTATTATAAAACTCCAGCAGATAATAAACTTGTTCCAGCACCAGCTACATAGCCTATCTGTGCTTGTCTTGCTTCCATTCTTGCAAGTCTACCTTTTACTCTTGCAAAGTTTGCTCTTTCCATAGCTTGTGATTGTGCTACCTTAGTATTATATTCCATAACATTTTTTTCTATTTCTGATTGTTCAGCATTTGATCTTAATATTCTTAAACCAGAACCAGATAATTCTGCACCGCTAGTTAATATTGCAGTTGTAGTTTTTCCTTGAAATCTTCTAAATTGATCATCAAATCTTTCAAGATCAAAAGATAATTTATCTTCTAATCTATTTTTTTCTTGTTCATAAACTAAAGCATTTCTATTTTGAACAGCTTGATTATATTTTCCTATTGCACCTGCTTGTTTTGCTGCTAACAGTTGAGTTCCTACTGTTGCTCCTACTGCTACCTTTGTTCCTAGAGATGCTGCTGCAAAAGTTGGTCCTGCTAATGTTAATGGTCCTTCGTATTCGTAAGAATCTTCTTCTATAATATTATCATTTATATCATAAACAATTTTGTTATAAATTTTCATTAAAATATCCTCGCATATCTGTAATGATCTGTTCCATCAAAACCATAATGTTTCATTAAACCTTCGTTCTCCAAACCTAACCATTCTGCAAATCTTTGACCTTGAGTAAAATCTTTTCTAATTGCAGTTTGAACTCTTTTTATATTATTTTTTTTTGCAACTTTAGCAAAATCTTTTTTAATTGCTTTAGCTACACCTAAAGGATATTTCCACATATCATTTGATGCTATAACCCATCCTTCTGCAACTTGACCCCAAATCATTTTCATACCTGCAGCAAAAATAGGTTTATTATTTACTATACCTGTAAAAGCTAAATTAGCTTCTTCTAAATTCATAGCATCACCTTCAATGTTAATATATTTTCTATCTACTTCTAATATTTTATGATTCATCTGATATGATAATATTATTTTTCCATGTTCTTTTGTGTAAGGTATTATATGTAGCATATTATCCATCATTTGTCTGTAATCTTGGGTATAACGATAAAATTGTAAAAGGTAAAGGTTGAGTTTGTCTAACAAAAATAAACCCATCTGTTTCATAATTTCCTCTAAACTCTACCTCTTTGTCTCCTGTAAATGGTGGTATACCTTCATCCATCAAATCAGCAGAACTTCTAAATGGTATTCTTTCCATGTTTGAAAGGTCTGGTCCTACTTCTACACCAATAGTTTCAAACATTCTAACAGTAATGTCATATATTCTTTTTGTTTTACCTTGTGATGTGCCATTTTGCGATCCAGCATTTAATCTCATAGTTTGTAGTAAAGATGTATAAGCTAAACCTACTTTAACACTTGTTGAAGAACGATCTAAAGTAATACTACCAGAGCTTACAGTTTTATCTGGATGTGATGCACCATTAGCTAATATAGAAACTGTTTGTCCTTCAAGGTGATCTAGTCCAGATATTGTTGTAACAGCACTACCACTATAACTTAATGCACTATCTAAAAAATTAAATGATGTATTATCTGTTTCGTCAAAATCAAATACATTTAATATTTCTACAAATCTTCTAGTTGCACCATTAATTGTTCTTTTAATAATTACATAAACTTGGTATTCAGTATCGTCTGTTGGAATAACTGCAACACTTTCACATACTGCTTTACCTTCATTAGTTTTAGTTAATCTAGTAGAATCATCTAATGATGTAATAGTTAAAAAACCTGTAGACAATGGTGATGTTTCTGTAATCGTAACTACATTACTATTGACTGTTGCTGTAAAATCAGAATCAGCATCTATTAATGTTTTTAAATTTGTTGCTGTTTGATTATTACTAGATGTAGTATGAAATTTTCCAGAAGTAGCAGATGTAGCGGATGTAAAAGTTGTAGTTGTGCCATCTGCTTTTGTTAAAATTATTCTTGTACCATTTGCTATGTTTGCAAAGTCAGTAACTGTAATTGTTGCATTACCAAATCTACCACCAAAAATATGTCTGTGCCAAGCAGTTACTTGTTGCTCTCTTTGATAAGTTAATCCTACTAACTCACCATCACCTCTTACTCCATAAACTATTTGATTAGGTTCTTGTTGATACGCAATTTGTGTTAAACCACCTTCACTAATATGTTCAGCAAGTATAGTCATGTCGGGAGCTATATAACCATCAACATCAAAGTTATAAGCTAGTTCTCTAATTTTTCTTTTAGCACGTTGTAAAAATAATGTTGCGTTACCTACAGCTATAGCATCTACGTTAGCTGAACCATGGTTAGATTGTTTTTTAATTAATATATTTGTTGGTGTAACTGCACTATCTGTACCACCACCCGATACAGTAAATTCACCACCTGCTGTACCTATAATTAAAGTTCTTGTTGCTGTCATAAATCTGATAGCATTAACTTGGTTAGATGCAATTGTATAAATGATTGCATCATCATCAGCTACAGTTCCGCCAATATTTGCATCCATATTTTCATAATCACCTGATTTTGAAAAAAATATTGTTTGTGGTTGGTTGGTTGTTCCAGCAAATACTAATCGTTGTTCAAAAAAAGTTACGCAAGAAGGATGACCTGTAGTGTCAGAAAAAGCTCCTAGTTGCCAATCTGCTGTGGCAGTTGAAGCACTTAATGTTGAAAGAATTGATATTGTTGCATTTGTTGTATCTGTTACTCCGGTTATTTTTGCATAGCCACTATGAAGAAAAACAAATCTTCCAACGTCTGTTGAAAGAAAACCAGAACCGCTATTAATACCAGTAACTGCAGAGGCTGCTAATGATACACCTGTTCCTATTGCTGTAGCTCCGGGATTTAAAGTTGTTGTAGTTGTATTCGCATCTTGCATTGGTCCATTAGTAAAATCTACATCTGTAAGTGTCCAAGCAGTATGACCAGTACGAGATAGTTTTTCTACTTCATGTTCTGGATGAGTTATGTACATTACGTCTGCCGACTGTGCAAATTTTAAATCAAAAAGTTGTGCAGTAGTATAAGGTGTTACTAATTCAAAAACTTTATTAGATACACCACCAGAAGTATAAGTAGTAAATGATGAGCTGTTTATATCAACACCATCTTTATCTTGTAGTTCAAATGTGTTTGTTGTTTTGTCTGCAACTAAAAATCTTTTACCATTAACTTCTGTCATACCGCCAACAGCACTAATTACTACTTCATCACCATTTTCATAATTATGTGATGTAGCAGTTACTACAGCAGGATTGGCTTTTGTAATTGCAGATATAGTTTTGTCTCCCTCTAATACAGCACCACTATCTTTGTAAACTCTCATTTTTAAATTAGAGAACTCCAACATATAAGTTTGTGTTGTAGAAAATTCAAAAGGTATTAATCTTGTTTTGTTTGCACTATTAGCAACTTCTGCTAAAAATGTAGAACCGGGTCTACGAGCTGCACTACCATGTGGATATACTATTAAGTTTTCTAATGTTGAACAGCCAGATGTATATTTAGTTAAATCAGTTCTACCATCTAATCTTGGCGATAGCTCACCACCTGTAAAGTTTGTTAATTCAACTGCAACCCTAGCCATGGTCTAAAACCTTGAGTTAATAAATGTACCTGCGTCTATAACATCTGCCATGCCTAAATCTTGTTCAACATTTTGACCTTCAGTTGAATCTACAAATCTAGCATCTTTTAATTTATCTTGAAACAAATTATACATATTTGTTGCTGTAGTATTATTAGAAGTAACTGCAAAAGCAATATCAGCAGCTAAAGAAGAAGATAAAGTTTCTCTTAATAATTCATCATACTCATTAGGATCTGTAACTCTACTAACATATAATATTTTCATTGTTTCTGTGTTGCTTAATATTTTTCTACCTTCTACTTTGTAGTTTGAATCATAATCTAATATACGAAGTAATCTTAAACAATCTGCTGGTAAAGTATAAGCATATTTAAAACCCCATGCAGGAGTTGTGGTGTCTTGTGCTAATTCAATTCTTTTTTGTAAACAATTCCAAGGATGTGATCTAAATACACCATCTCTTACTTGAGTAAATCTTGAGTTACAAAGTCTTGCGTTTTTTGAATCTTCTGTAAGTGAAAGGATAGTTGTTGCACCTAATTGATTTAATGCTCCATTACAAATTTCTACTGTTGATGCCATACTACTTCCTTATAATATACTTGCGTCTTATTTGTCTATCTTTTTCTAACGCAAATATTTCTTCTTCTGTTCTCTCTTGTTTAGTATCAAAACCATAATGATATTTAGTATCATGTTTAAATCTATCTACTAACACATACCTGTAAACATAATTATCTTTTTTAAAATGTAATACAGGTTTTAAATCTTGTATCTTTTTCATGCACTCTAGGCGGCTTCCACTCTCGCTTTCACCGCCTAAAATTTTATTTATTAGTCAAGAACGTAAGTAATTACTCCATCCACATCATCATCATTAGCCAAAGCGGCTATGCTTTTGATTTGAATGACAACTCCATCCTTACTATTAAATTTATGGTTACCGCCAAGCAGTTTTTGTGCAGCAGTATTACCTTCCATTGTAAAGTAACCAGCAGTATCTACATCTAATCCATCAACCATACTGTCTACATCTTCAGCAACTGTGTTGCCATCTGTATCAGTATATGCTTGATTTCCTATATCAATCGTTGCTGAACTAGCAACAATGTTACAGTAAAATCTAGATAAACCACCTATGATTTTTACTCTTCCTGCAGGAAGTTTTCCTAGTACAATTATAGAACCAGCATCACCGACACCATCTTGATTAAAAGAAAAAGCAAGTGTTCTTAATTTACCAGTATTGCTTCTTGCAGAAGCCTTTACTAAAGGAGTTGCTAATGTAGCAGCATACTCTGTACTATTTTGTGTTGTTACAGCCATATTGTCCTCCTATTATGCTTCTGTACAAGTTATACCAAGAACTTTCGCTTGTTCCATTCTAGTAGCTCCAATGCTCATGCAGTAGTAAACTTGAGTAGCATACGATTTGTCTGCTCTTTCGTCTATTCTTGCATTTACATCTTTACCTATTGCTAGAGTGATTCCATCTTGTGCGAAAGCTATGCAAGTTCTGTCATTGCCAGATTTTGCAAGTCTATTGGAAACTGTAAATTTGAAGCCAAGAAAAGTATCAATTTCGCCTTGGACTAATGCCTTAACTGTATTGAAATCAGAACTTGTTACTTCGGTTACATTTAAAAGATTATTGATCTGCTCCGGAGACACGATAATGTGTCTTGGGATTGAAGGATCAACACTAGCTAAATCAAACGTTTCTTTAGCTTTCGCTAATTTAGGAATGTTTAAGCCTGTAGTTGAGCCAACACTAGCTGCGATTGCAGTTTGTGCAGATTCACTACCAGAACCAGTTTCTCCTGTTGAAGCAGTACCAGTTGCAGCAGCAATAATCACATCATCCATTGCTCTACCCATTGCCATAGCAGCGGCTTGTGCGTAAGATGATGTAGGGTCTATTAAGAGCCTTACTTTGTCTTGTTGATCAATAAGATCAGCAAACTCATAGTCAGCTAAAGATACTCTTCTTCTTGAGTGAGGAGTGTCTATTTGCGGAGTGTCTGAGTGTCTGCTAGTTTTTAACTGAGCAGTTACCGAACCTACTTGGTCAAAGAAAGCATTTTTTCCGACAACACTTTCCTGTCTAACTTTATCTCTTAATAATGATCCCATTTGTTGAGATAACATTTGTATGTTAGCAGAATACTGCTGTACAAATGCTGTTGTTATTTGTGATGACATAATTGTCTCTCCATTATTATTGTTAGTTTAAAAAATCAGAAAGGTTATCTACTCACATGAGTAGGCGATTCTTGGATTTAAACTCTTTTAGAGTAGAAGTCTATTCCTTCTTGCCAGTAAGGTTCTTACGAATTTTCTTACCTACTATCCAATTATAATATTTTTCAGCGATTGGCAAGGGATCATTTTTTTGTTCGTTAGAACCGACCTCTTTAACCAACCGCAATACTTCTAACCGAATTTCTTTATCATTAAGATTATTGATCAGCATTAAGCATCTCTCTTAATGTATAAACTTGTTGTACTACTTTATCGTGATCTGGATGTTGTTTGTTCCAATAAGGTCCATCAGTATCATTAGTAATAGTTGATATTTCAGTTTCAATGTCGGCAACTGTATTTACGTTTTCACTTTCAGTTGAAACAATTTTATCTTCTGACATCATGTTTGCAATTTTTGCAAAGCCTTTTATTATTTCTGGATGATCACCAAGTCTTGTACCATTTGATAAAGTCATATCTAAAACTTCTGGATTAATATTAGCTTTAGCTAATGCACCAGCTTGTTTTACTTTACCTTCAAAGTCTCTACCCCATTCTTGCCTTAATTCTTGTTCGGCTTGTGATTGAGCAGTTTCAGTATCTATCTTTGCTTGTTGTGCAGATCCTTCCATATTATTTTTATAAAAATCTAATATACCTGCTGCTTGTTTATTATTTAAACCAAGCTTGTGTGATTGTTCTGCAAAAGATTTAATTGCATTTTCATCCATATTAACAACATCTGACTTAACATCAAAATTATATTTGTCTGCAGATTCTGGTCTACCTAATTTTGTATATGCTTCATCCCAAGTTTCTTGAGTAGAATTTTTTGTAGGTATAACTATTTTATCCTGACCAATCATTTTAGTTGCGTTAATATAAGATTTAGCTAACGCATCTATTTCTGTAAACTTTTCTATACTTGGATCTTTTCTAAACTCTTCACTAATAGAATCTTTCCAAGTAGATGTTGGTTGTGCAGTAGGTGTTACTGCTGGTGTTGCTGCTGGTGTTGTTGTTTGTGCTGTTTCTGTAGTCGCTTGTTCTACAGGCACAGTTTCCTGTGTTATCTGTTCATTTGACATTTTTATTTTTCCTTATCTTTTCGTAGCATTGATTTAATAAATAGAATGACACTACGTTGTCCTTCC
>WLWG01001199.1_pt1 | contig 24252 bp, 27 predicted proteins | sample 6712871 | NCBI WGS metagenome assembly WLWG01 (sample SAMN12718693, study PRJNA515312) | sponge metagenome | isolation source: marine sponge | host: Mycale hentscheli | place: New Zealand: South Island, Marlborough, Capsize Point | collected 2003-05-01
TTGACTTGCAACTGTCAAGAAACCTTGAACTGGCCTATGGACACCAAGCAAGCTCCAAGGTGTGACAAATGGCGGTTCGCTATAGGCAAGACAGGGACGTATGGGTCTGCGCTATCGAGACTCCATATGGCCGAGAGACAAAGCACTTTTCAACAGAGCAAGAGGCAACTCGATACGAGATGCTTCAATCAAAAGCTTGTTTGTTGAAACTGCACAGCATCTGCTGCGCTATGGACTGGGCAGGCAAGGCCAGGACGCAGCCTGATCGAGCACGTAGAGCGGTTGAGTTTCTTGGCTGTGACCTACATCCCAAACAGGTGACAATGCAGATGCTGGATGAGTATGTGGCCAGCAGGAAGGCGATGGGCAAAGGCAATTCAACAGTGAAATGTGAACTATCTGCCTTGAAGGTGATGCTGACCCGTGCGATCAGGCGGGGATGGATTGATGCGCTGCCTTTGTTCCCTGAGAATCGAACGCTGCCACTGCCAGAGCCAAGGGATCTTGTGATCCCCGACAGCTGGTATTCCGAGCTGCTGTTGCAGCTGGAATGGGCAGAACATCGGGTTGAGCGCAGCGTTGTTGTGTTCTGCCGGAGACTGGGTTGCAGGATCGATGAGGCCTTGTCTCTTGACTGGGATCGGGTTGATTTGAAAGCCAGGACGGTGCAATTCGTCAGGACTAAGGGCCTGAATGCAAGACGCTTGCCTTTGAACGATGAGGTTTATGAGCTGTTGACAGCACTCAAGAAACGTGCAACTGCAAACGTATTTGACAAGCCTTATACCACCTTCTACACCCGCTACAAGAGAGCAGTTGATCGCACATGCAACAAGTTAAACCTTGGTGTTGACATTCAGGATCAATGGGTTACGCATACGTTACGTCATACTCGCATTACTGAACTAGCTGTTAATGGTGCATCTGCTCCACAGATACAAGCATGGGCTGGGCACCAAAGTCTTGCCACATCTCAGAAGTACATCCACACTAGCGGTGTTGATTTAAGCCACCTTGCAGACCGTTGAACGGTGTCTCAGGCCTGAGATTCACTAGACAACAGTTGAACGGAAAAGGAACCAGAAACCACCAACATCCCAGTCACTTACTGCTTTTGGCCGTGTTAGTAGTGAATCAGAGATTCATTACAACGCTTGACACTGCTGAAATACCAGTCAGGAACTGGGGTCTCACCTGATGTCTCACAAAATGCAAAAGAAACAATCAAACGCTGTCAAATCACCGCGAGAAGAGCAGGTTGAGCTGGAGCAATGGTGCAGAAACTTAGGTGCATCTCGGGTTTTGGCCAATGGCTGGGAGAGAGCAGCAGAGGGAGCACTGATCAACAAACTATCTAGGGTTTACCTGGATATGGTCATCGAGACTTGGCAAAAAGCCAGAGTCAAGCCTTCCAAGTCATCACATATTTGGAACCTCATCGAGAAGGAAGATGACCTTGTTCAAGTGGCGCTGGAGTCTCTTGTTTATGTCCTTGGAACCATCCACGACAGCGCCTATGGCAATGGCCTAGCCAGAGTCCTTGGGAAACGTGCTGAGTACGTTCTATGGCTATGCAATAGCCAATGGGGTGGCAGCAAGCATCTTCAAGGATTGAAGCTCGCTAGTGGCAGTGATCTAGGCATGGAGTTGATGTCAAAAAGGCTCCGCGATAAAGGATTCAACAAAGCCGCCAGCTACAAACCTTTCAAGCCCATTGAACGCTGCGGTTTGGGTTGGGTCTTTCTTGAGTGCATCGAACACGGCACTCGCTTGATCGAGAGCTACATCGGAACCGAGCCCGGTGGCAGGAAGAAACGCAGAGTCAGAGCAACGCAATTGTTCTGGGAATTTCTCACCAACTACAAGGAAATCGTGCGTTGGTTGCGTCCCGTCAAGCTACCGATGATGGTGCCACCTGTGCCATGGACGGGACACCACGAAGGCGGATACCTAACGATTGAAACTCAGTTCACTCCTGTGCCATGGGAAGAGTTCAACCGAGTCATGGATCGCGCTTTGCCGTGCGTCATGGAGTCAACCAACATCCTCCAACGTCAATGCTTTTTGATTGATGTTGAGATGCGCCAGTTCCTTGAGGGTGTTTGGGAATCAGGCCATGCAATAGGCAAGGTGCCAAGCAAGATCAGATTGATTGCACCAAAGGACCAGGACTACAAGGTCAGAGGACTGGGGCCATCGGCTTACTGGAAAGACCTATGGAAGTTCAAGTCAGATGCCAGACAAAACAGCACTCGCAGTCAGGTGATCAGCGGGTTGGCATTGACTAAGCAATTTGACAAGACCGGCCATATCTATTTCGTCAACAAGCAGGACCACAGAGGCCGCATCTACACCTACGGGGGACAGATCCACCCACAAGCAGGTGATCACTGGCGATCAATGCTTCAGATGAAAGAGATGAGCTTGATGAAAGGCAACGAGGCCGCATTTGCTTGGTCTTTAGGTGAAGCGTTTGGAGTTGAACGCAACGAGAAAGCTCGGATGGATTTCTTGCATGAAGAGAGGGGCGGTTTGTATGCAGCAGGCAGTGACCCTCTTGCGCAGCTTGAGTTCCTTGACCGGGCCAAAGAGCCGTTCAGATTTACCCAGTTGTGCATGGACTGGGCCTGCTTTCAAAACAACCCTTGGTACAAGACCGGCACGATCCACTGGTTGGATCAAACCTGTTCAGGCTGGGGTCATGTGGCCTGCCTGACAGGTGATGGGCAGCTGGCTCAGTACACAAACGTGACAGGTTCAAAACCAGCCGATCTCTATACCGGCATCGGCCTACTGGTTGATCGTTACATCGATTCTCAACTGAAGCTGACAGAGGTTGAAGGCCGTAAGCGTCAGTGCTTGGAGTGGTGGGCATCACATCCAACACCTAGAAGTATGCACAAGAAAATGTTCATGCCGGTGATCTATGGCCGGAGCTTTCTATCCCTGACGCAAACAGTCAGGGAGTATCTCAGGGATGAGGTTGAAGACTTCCTGACTGATGAAGGATTGCGGGTGGTTGATCTGGCGCAGGTGTTTGCTAGTGCTGCACATGAAACGATCAAGTGTTGCTTTCCACAAGTCAACAATCTTTCACGTTGGCTGGGACATATCGGTGAGCTTCAAATGAAACAGGGCATCAGGCCTCACTGGTTGACGCCAAACCAGTTGATGGTTCAGAGCTATAGCAACGTTACCGAGAAAGATTACATTGACTTGCGGATTGCCAATAGATCAGTGCGTGTTGAGCAGCGTGATCAAGACAAGAGCAAGTTCAACGTGCAGCGAACTAAACGCAAGATGGTCCCTGACTTTGTGCACTCAATGGATGCTGCATTCTTGCAGCGGTTTGTTTGTCATTGGCATGAGACCTATGGGCACCCTCTCTCAACAGTTCACGATTGTTTTGGGACCACGCTGGATCACGTTGTAACGCTTAGGAGGGAGCTAAATGATCAATGGTGCCGCTTCTACTCCGTTGACCACTTAGAGAGGCATAAGGAAGCAGCAGGGGCTTCGCTGTTGCGTGAGCTGCCTGATCCTCCTGTCGTGGGAACGCTTGACAGGAACAGGATGGGGGAGAATCCATACTTGTTTTGCTAGGCGGTTGACACCTTGCGACTTTCTTTATAAACTAACGGTGTTGGTTCAACCAACGGTCAATCTATTCATTCTCATGGCGCAATTCAAAACAGCAGTAGGTCGCGTGGCCTGGAGCAACCTCGTTGAGGCTCGCACTTCTGACTACGGCAAGAACGAGTGGACCTTGGGTCTAGTTATCGGTGAAGACGCCACCAATCAAATGCTCGCTCGCATGGACGATGACCTTGATGCTTACCGCAAAAAGAATCCTCTTCATGCCAAGTTCCCTCCTCTCACACAGCTAAAGAACGGCATCAAGCCAAGTGAAATCAAGGACGAAGAAGGCAACAAGACCCCCGATGAAGGCAACTTCCTTGCAGTCTTCAAGCGTCAGACCACATGGAAGAGCAAGCAGGGTGATGTCAACAAGCAGACTCCGCCACGCATCTATGACTCAGTAGGTCGCATCCTGACTGAACCCGTTGATGTCCCTCGCGGTAGCCGTGGCCTTGCTGTTTACGAGCACGGGATCTACAACAACCCAGGCAATAAAGGCATCAGCCTCAGACTGGTTGGCTTTCAGATCGCAGAACTAGCCGAAGGTAACGACGTGAAACTTGAAGCCATTGATGGCGGCACGTTCGTTGTTGAACCACAAGAAGAAGCACTGATCTGATGCTCGAAAAGTTCAACCGCTGGAACAAACAGCGCAAGAACAAAGAGCATCGTTCAGGTTTGGAAGATCAGGTTGAAGATGCCCTGCGCGAGCAGGGTTTCTCTCCTGAATACGAAAAAGAATCCTTCCCATACATCCTTCATCGCAAGTACAAGCCCGACTTCAAGATCGGTGACGTACACATAGAGGTGAAGGGGTGGTGGCAAAGCTCTGATCGTCAGAAGTTCCTTTCTGTTGTCATCAACAACCCAGACCTGAAGATCTTTGTTGCGTTGCAACGTCCGCATCAGACCCTCAGCAAAAAGAGCAAGACAACCTATGGCCAATGGGCAACAAAGAACGGCATCGCATGGTGTCCCATCCCTATTCCTAAGGAGTTCATGGATCAATGGCTGAACGGGGAACGACCCACATTCCATGTCCCCGTCAAGAGTGTGAAAGCACAGACGGGGCAACGCAATACGAAGACGGCAGCATTTACTGCTTCGTCTGCGAAGAAAGATCAGACACAAATGGAGATCCCTGGAAGCCAATGAGCAAGCACACGTCAGTGGCTGATTTGTTGAACGTGCCACGCACGGATGAGATCACCAAACAAGTGGCCTTGCTACCTGGCAACCCACTCGACAGCCTGCGAAAGATTGCATCCAAAACCTTTCGCTTATATGACTACGTTGCTGGCCAGTTCAAAGGATCTGATGCACAGATCGCTAACTACAGAGACAGTAACGGACTGACAACAGCACAACACATCCGCTATGGCGAGAAGCAATTTGGTTGGGTTGGCCGTGACAAAGCAATCAAGATCCAACTGTTTGGCCAACACCTTGGCAGTGAAGGAACCCTCGTCTTATGCGAGGGAGAACTCGATGCGATGTCTGTCTATCAAGTCATCAGTAAGAACCGAGCAAGTCAAAAGTTTGTCTGCGCTTCTATTCCTGACGGGGCTCAGTCAGCACATAAGGCCTGCCAGGAACAGCTCTCTTGGATCCTCGGGTTCAAGCGTGTTGTTATTTTCATGGACAACGATGACCCAGGTAAAAAAGCAGCAACCAAGCTTGCTGAATTGGTTGGGCCTACGGCCTGCATTGCTTCTGGCTTTGCTTACAAGGACGCGAATGAAGCGTTAGTTGCTGACGATGAAGCTGCCATCCTTGGCGCTATCAACAACGCAACCAAGCATCGGCCTGACTCCATAGTCCACGCTCCTGATCTATTGGATCAGGTGTTGAATCCTGTTGATCGTATGGGTCTGCCTTTCCCATGGGAAGGATGGAATCAGTACACAGAAGGGATGAAGCCAGGCCAACTGATCATGGTCAGCGGAGGAACGGGGATTGGGAAGAGTTTGTTCACTCGATCTATTGCTTTGCACCTGGCAAAGATTGGTACTCGGGTTGCATACCTTGGTTACGAGGAGGATTGCGTCACCAGTCTGGAACGAATGTTGAGCGAGGTGCTGGGCTGCAACCCTGCCTTTCACCTTGACACCGTTGAACAAAGACAACGGCGTAATCCTGATGACATCAAGAAAGCTTTAGACATCTTTGCTGACAACATCTTTCTTGCAGATAAGTTTGGCAGTGAAGACTTTGATGACTTCGTTGCTGCTGTTAAACACTATGTACTTGGCGAAGGTTGCCGGGTCGTAGTCCTTGATCACTTCTCCCTATTGGCTGATGGTATTTCTCTTGCTGCTGACCAGCGCCGGGCTATTGACCAGTGCATTAAGAACCTCAAAACGCTCTGCGTTGAGCTGCGATTCACCATGCTTGTTGTCGCACATCTGTCTCGCACCGGAGGACTTGGAACAGCAGCCGAGTCGGGTGGGGAGCCGGGGCTGGAGTCGCTTAGGGGTTCGCACTCGCTTGCACAAATCCCTGACCACGTTGTCATGCTTCAACGCAACCCGTCGAGCCAAGACAAGGTTGAAGCGAACACGACTAATTGCTGGCTGAAAAAGAACCGAGTAAAGGGAACCCTTGGTCTGATGTCAAGGCTGCACTACCTGGACAGCTGCAGATTCCACGAGATCAACTACTAATGACAAGGATCATGACCCACCCATTGACCCTAGAAAAGATCTCTGATCTTTCAAGCACACGTCTATTGACAGAAGACATCTGCAATGACATGCGTAAGTCTGCTGATTGGCAGTTGGAGAAATGTGATGATGAGGTGAGTCACATTTTGCATTGTTTAGCATTTGCTGGAAAAATTACAGAGGAAGAACGGATACAGACTTATGTTCTATTCAAGCAAGCAATGCGCCCACTTGATTAACACTGCGCGTTGTAGCCGGGTAGCCAGGATCCCCAGTCACATGGTCCGTTGCTCATGTAAGCCGCACCCCACACTGCTCACTTGATAATTAACCCAATGACGTACAAGATCAAAGGTCCACTTGACGATGACACCCTTTACACAATTACAGGTGCTGCGCTCAACACCATGTACGAAGACGGGATGAAAAACCTAGAGCAAGCTGTTTGTGGTTACGAGCACAATCTCCCTTTCTCATACGCAGAAAGTTATTGGAGCGGCTGGTGCTGCGCGACCAATGGCATTCGTGACATCGTCCGTGACATGAAAATCAAATGACATTGATCCTTGACGCAGACATGCTCCTCTTCAGGGCGTGTTCCTCGACTGAAGTTGAGATTGAACTGTCTGATGACGTATGGACCAGACACAGCGAGCTGCCTGCTGCCCGTGAGTATTACTGGGACACGGTTGATCGTTGGCTGGAGCAGTACAAACTTGAACGCACTCAGGTTCTTCATTGCTTTACTGAACGCTCTGCGTTCCGGCGTGAGCTGGCACCTACCTACAAGATGAATCGCAAAGGACCAAAGCCGATTGGCTTTAAGGCTCTGAAGAATGAACTGCTTCAAGAGGAAGGGGCATACATGTTCCACCGCATTGAAGCTGATGACTTGATTGGAATCTTCGCAACAATGCTGAGTGAACAAAGTGATCAGCAGGTGATCATTGCGTCAGGCGACAAAGACCTAAACCAAATACCAGGACACCACACCTGGATCGACAAAGAAGACTGGGGAGTAACCGATGAAGAAGCAGAACGTTTCAGGTATCAACAGGCAATTAGCGGTGACACTACCGATGGCATCCCAGGCTGCAAGAGCGTTGGCCCAACAGGTGCCGAGAGAATTGTTGAAAAGTTCGATCTCTCGAACCCCGTGGAGTGTTGGGAAGAAGTTGTTCAAACGTATAGAACAAAAGGAAAAGCCGAAGAGCCAGGGGAAACTGCCCTACTACAGGCTCGACTGACTCGTATCTTGCGACATGGTGAGTACAACTTCAAAACACACGAGGTAAAACTATGGAATCCCCCGACAGCTTGAAGCGCATTGTTGTGCAAGGTATAAGTGATGAAGTGTTTGATGCACTTGATCAGCTATTCCCTGAGCACACTCCTGACTTGACTGACTCTCTAGACAAGATCCGATATTCTTCAGGGCAACGCTCTGTTATTCGCTTTCTCAAGGGGCTTAGAGCAGACAATTAAAATCTTTTCAATCAAGGAGAATCTCTGATGTCCGCAGAACTAGATGCGTGGCTTGCAGAACAAAAAGACCCTGGACTAGCAGCAAGGAAAGCCCTTTACGAGGAAGGCAAAGCGACAAGAGTAGTCACTGGATCCACGGTGGTGAAGATTGGGCCTGACGGCGGCAAGACAGTTCCTACTTACGATTACATCGTGAAGGAGCCAGTCGCTCAGGCTCAGTCTCAACCTCAACAAAGTGCTCCAGTACCAGATCAAAGATCAACAGGTGAATACAACGACGTCATGAACTCACTGCAGATTGATCAACAGGCTGCCGTTGCAAGGGCCGAGGAATTAAAAGCGCAGCAGGCTCAGGAATATCAAGCAAGCTTTGATGAGTTGACGACTGGGTTCAATCAGCAAATCGATCAACTAAATGCAGCTAACGCTGAGCAAATCAATCAACTAAACGCAGCTAACGCTGCAAACGTTGCATCACTTAATCAAAGGTATGAACAGCAGGCTGCTCAGTTCAATCGATTCCAAGACCTAGCAGCTGATCAGTTGGCTACAGCCCAAGCCAACTATCGAGACCAGCGCAAGATGACTGAGAACCTTCGGTCAGCATTCGTACCTGAACCAAATCCAAGTGCGCTCACTGCCTCTATTGGTGATCAGCGCACGGACAGCACTCGCAAGACACGGGATAACCGACTCTCCGATCTGTCTTCTCTCTCGATTGTTAGTGGCCTTGGCACCGCTAGTAATCCTCTCTCTGGCTTGCAACTCGCCTAATGAAAACAACAGCTCGCTCACGTTGGAACAACCTCCAACTTCATCGTTCCATTTACCTGCAGCGAGCTATTGATTGCTCTGCTCTGACGATCCCTGCTCTGATTCCTCAGAGTGATATGAATTGGGGCTACACCCCAGAGAACTACAACAACCTCCGGTCTCTTTATCAAGGGGCTGGAGCTACTGGTGTTAGTGGCTTAAGTGCCAAGCTACTGCTTGCCCTTTATCCACCAGCTCAACCCTTCTTCAGGTTGACCATTGATAAAGCCAAGCTGAATGATTACGTCGAGCAGAATCAGGTTGACCCTGGAGAGATTCAGTCACAGCTAGACATTGCGTTGGCGTCCATTGAACGCCAGATGCTTCTCAAGCTTGACGATCTCAACGCTCGGTCAGCACTCTTTGAAGCCGTCAAGCATCTGATTGTTGGTGGCAACGCTCTGCTCTATGTCGGAGAAGAAAGCGTTCGGATGTATAGCCTGCGTTCCTATGTCGTTGACCGGGATCCTGAAGGCAACATCAGTGAGATTGTTGTTCGTGAGCAGGTAGCAGAAGAACACTTGCCACCAGGCACTGACGTTGATGACGTTGGCAACAAGGATGATGTCAATCAAAAGCCGTATGACCTTTACACCTATGTGAAGGTTGACGCTGATAACGACCGGGTTGATTGGTGGCAAGAGTATTCAGACAAGAAGATCCCTAAGACGGCAGGCTTCAGTCGTTTAGACAGCAGCCCATGGATCTGTCTGCGTATGCAATCAATTGCCGGTGAGAGCTACGGCAGGTCACTGGTGGAGAACGTCTTAGGTGATCTCCAATCGCTTGAATCGTTGAGTCAAGCAATTGTTGAAGGCAGCCTGATTGCAGCCAAGGCTCTGTTCCTTGTTAATCCCAACGGGATGACAAGAGCTGATGTTGTTGCCCGTGCTGAGAACGGTGCAATCGTTGCGGGTAACGCTGCTGACGTTGAAGCCCTGCAAGTTCAGAAGAGCACGGACTTCTCAACTGCATTGCAAACCATGCAGATCATCGAGCGTCGGTTGAACTTTGCCTTCCTATCTAATGAGGCAATTCAACGAAACGCGGAGAGGGTGACAGCCGAAGAGATCAGAGTCATGTCACAGCAACTGGACGCTGGATTGGCCGGGGCTTACAGCCTGCTATCTACTGAACTGCAGCTGCCCTTGGTGAAACGGATCCTTGCGTTGATGGAACGAGATGGTGAGATTCCACCTGTTCCTGAAGGGTTGATCTCTCCACAGATCACGACTGGTGTTGAAGCGATTGGCCGTGGCAATGACAAGGCCAGGTTGACTGAGTTCTTGCAGACAATTGCAACAGCTCTTGGGCCGGAGCAGTTCTTGAACTTCATCAATCCAACTGAATTGATTCGTAGGTTTGCAGCTTCGGATGGTATTGACATCGCTGGATTGGTTAAGTCAGAACAAGAACTACAAGCCGAACAAGCACAAGCGCAACAGGTAAACTTAGAAGAACAACTCGCACAAGGAGCTATTCAAAATGGAGCAACCGCCCCGCCAGAGATCACGGCGCAACCCTCAGCCGGAGCCCAGCAACCTCAACAAACAGCAGCAGTCTGATGATGCGCTGCCATCAGGCACTCGTTACAAGCCATTGCCTGATGGTGGCCGGATGATTATTAAAGACAACTTCAAGAAAGCAAAAGGTTCCTATGACTGATTCGTTAATTCAAACCGGCAACGACGGCAGCTTTGAAGCTGACTCTGCTGCAGAAGAAACAGCAAAGGTTGATGCTGCTCGATCTGAACTAATTGATGAAGCGACTGGTGATTCAGGCGAAGGCCTGATCATGGGTAAGTACAACAGTGTTGATGATGTTGTCACTGCTTTCAAGTCCCTTCAATCTGAATACAGCAGACTCAAGGGTGGGCAGGAAGAGGCTCCACCATCTCCATCTCAAGAGGTTGCTCCCGTACAGGAAGAGCAACCTCAAGAAGAACAGCAAGCCCCTCAACTAACAGCTGATCAAGCTGCAGTCATTCGTGACCAGATGTTTGAACAGGTTGGTGGCGCTGATCGCTACAAGGCTGTTGCAGGCTGGGCTAGTACCAACCTGCCGTCTGAAAGGATTGCAGCATTCAACAAGAGCCTGGAGTCTGGTGATCAAGCGCAGATCATTAATCAACTGAAAGGCTTGCAATACGATTACATGCAAGAAAATGGATACGAGCCTCGACTTGCTCGCGGTTCAGCTGCACCTCAAACAAGAGCACAACCATTTGAATCTGAAGCGCAGGTTGTTGCCGCGATGAGTGATCCCCGTTATCAGAACGGAGCACAGATGGACCCTGCTTATATCAAAGAGGTCGAGCAGCGTATGGCAGCAAGCGCAGGTGTGTTCTCAGGTAGATAGGTTTGTTGTATAAAGGAGGCAGATAAGACGCCATAGCATCTGCTTCCTGGCCCTCCACGGAGACACCCAGGTTGAGACATTGGGAGCCAAACCAGCTCATTGTCTATCAACCACAAACTTATCTAGGCAACAATCATGGCAATGGATCCAATCTCCCTGACTAGGGGTGGCGTCATCAATGGTGATGGCGGAACTTGGGCAAAGGACAATGCACTTTTTTTAAAGGTCTTTTCGGGTGAGGTTCTGACCAGCTTCAAGAGGATGTGCGTGTTCGCCGATATGACGCAGAAGCGTTCTATCAGCTCAGGCCGCAGCGCACAGTTCCCCGTAACTGGTCGCTTCACAGCTGACTGGCAATCGCCGGGAGCTTTTGTTGGCGGCCAAGGGGACATGGCATCCAACGAAGTAGTCATCAAAATTGATGAGTACCTCACTGCAGCTGCTGACATCTTCGACCTTGATGAAGCCAAGGCTTCATACGATATTCGTTCGATCTATTCGACTGAATTGGGTGAAGCTCTTTCCCGTGCTTGGGACAAGCGTGTTGCTCGTCTGCTTGCAATCGGTGCTCGTACATCTACGGGTGATTTGACTGCAAACCTTCCCACTGGTCTGAGTCCTGACGATCCTTATCGGACAGGAACGACCATAGACATCAACAAGGCAACTCCTACCGCCGATGATCTTGTTGCTTCTGTATTTGCAGCGGCACAAAGCCTCGATGAGAAGGACATCTCCAAGGAGAATCGCTGCCTTGTCTGTACGCCTGAATCCTTCTATACGTTGATTCAGAGTTCACGCGCTGTGAACATGGACTTCAACCAACAGGGTGCTAACGGCTCCTATAAGGAAGGTCAGATCGCCAAGCTTGCAGGCTTCAACATCTACTCCAGTAACAACATTGCCCAAGGCAGTGTGACTGCAGGATCAGGTGAAGCTGGTTATGTATTCAACGGCAGTGACGTTAAGTCAACTGTTGACATGACCCAAACCAAGATGCTTGCATTCCAGCGCAATGGCGTTGGTGTTGTTACCTTGAAGGACATCCAAATGTCATCAACTTCAAATGACTATCAAGTCATGTATAACGCAACCAAGCTCAAAGCACAGTATGCAGCTGGCTTTGGCGTCCTTCGTCCTGAGTGCTGCGTTGAGATCTACAACAGCCTGTGATCTTCACAGCTGATTGACCGGTGTCAAGATGGAGGGGATGAAACCCCTCCTTTTTCATGGCAGCTATTAACCCACCAGCCGAGTGGTCAACTGATCAGGCTCTGTTACCTGAATCACCAGTTGATTACTTCTACTTCAACTCGCACTTGATCAAGGGCATTCCAATCTCAACAGCCGAGGGATCAATCTGGCAGCTTGACCTTCTTTCTCCTGGCAGTGGCTACACCAACGGGAGTTACAACGGCGTTGAGCTGAGGGATACAGGCACTGCAACAGGGTTGTTTGCCACGATTGACATTCAATGGCTGGCCGGTTCAATTGCTTTTGTCATTGTTCAGAACCCAGGTCAGGCGTACAAAGTCGGTGATCAGGTGACTGTTGACTCTGCTGATGTTGGTGGTACTGGCAGTGGGCTTCTGTTTGTCGTCTCTGCAGTATCGCCTGACCCTGACTTCACAAAGGCTGCTCCGGCACTGAAGGTTGCTCCACTTCCAGCCCCTGCCCCAGCAGGAATTGACCTGTCAGGTTCCCAGGATCTGATGAAGCTTTCGGTTTCAGGGTTGAAAGATCTTGCTGCAAGGCACGGCATCGACGTCTCTGGGTTGCCCGACAACGACAAGCAACTGTTGGCTGATTACATCGCAGCCAACCTGAACCTGAACAAAGGTGGTTGACACCGTTTGATGGTGTCGTGTATGAAGGTTGTGCGGCAGCGAGTTACAGCTCCTACCGCGTGACCAATTCAATAGCACTTGAACTGATGACAACGATCTTACATGCCGCACCCATTTGTGAGAAGCACGGGTGCGAGAAGAAGTGGCAAAAGAACAAGGCTCATCGTTCAGGAGGCCAATGGATCTGCATGGATTGCACGAGGCAAAGGAAAAAACAGTGGAGGAAAGACAATCTTGAAAAGGCGCAGGCTTACCATCGCAATTGGCACAAGAGAAACCCTGGCGTCAGATTGAAATATGACAAGAAATATTCAGAAGCCAACCCTGAGACCAGACGCCAGTCTGCAAATGGTTGGTATGAAAGAAATAAAGAGCAGGCACGCGAAACATCTTCCCGGTGGCAAAAAGCCAATCGTGAGACCAAGAATGCAACTTGGCATCGCTACTATGCACGCAAGCTTGCTGCCACAGTCCCTGGCCAACCCGTCACGGCTGCAGTGATAGCAGAACGGTTTGCTCTATTTGATGGCTGTGCCTACTGCGGTGCTGACGAGAAACTGACTGTTGATCATTTCACTGCACTCAACAATGGTGGCCTACATGTTGCATCTAATCTTGTTGGAGCTTGTGGATGCTGCAACAGCAGTAAGAGGGACAACCCTGTTGAGGAGTGGTTCAGATCCCAGCCCTTCTTTTCTGTTGAACGGTGGGAACGATTGAACGAAGTAACATGTGCCTAGCGACTGCTAGGTGCTTTGACCGAATTAGACAGTATCAACACTTTGCTGGCTGTCATCGGTGAAGCACCGATCAGCCAGTTCAGCGACATACTCGCCAACGAGATCACTGACGCCGCTCTTGCCCAGCGGACGTTGAATGAAGTCAACACTGACGTTCAAAGTGAGGGATGGATACTCAACACTGACCACGGTGTTGACATCCAACCTGATGCAGCTGGGGAATACCCACTGCCTGGCAATGTCCTACGGATCACATTTGCTCCGAGCCGATACGCTGATTGCCAATACGTTGCTCGGGGCAACAGGATCTGGGATCGCAACGCAAAGACCTTCAAGATTGCTGATCCCCAAAGCCCTCAAGTAATCACAGCCGACACTGTTGTTAGCAAGCTGGAGTGGGATGAGCTGTCACACAACATGCAGCAATACATCACTATTAGAGCGGCAAGGATTTACTCAGATCGCTTTACATTGTCATCAGTCATATTCACTTATAGCTCCCAAGATGAGGAGAACGCAAGATCGCAACTGATCAGGACAGAAGAGTCCTCGCTCTACAACAACTTGCTCTGGGGCCAAGATCGCGGCATGGGCCAAGGCCTCGGCTACGTCCCAGCCCAAGGCCGCATGTATAGGAGGAATTAGAAATGAGACCCAAGAGCCGGATCACACCACGCCGTAACCCAGGCAAAGCCACCTCTCCTATCCGGGTGTCAATGGACAGCCTGCGGCAGGGAGTAAGCCAGCAGCCACCACACCTACGGGTTGTTGGCCAAGGCAGTGAACAGATCAATGGTTGGAGCAGTCCCGTTGAAGGACTAGCAAAACGCAACCCAATGCGTTTAATCGATCGGATCAAGAATCATCCATTAGATAATTTTTATCTGGAGATGTTGGATGTCACAGCAGCTGAATCTTATTCAACCTTGTTGTATCCCTTAGATGCCAACACTACGGCGCTAGAGATTTTACATAATGGTGAACCTATAGTCTTGAATGTTCATGGCCAAGGGATGACGCTTAACAATGGCGTCATTGAGATTGACAACACCGGGTACTTGTGGAGTTCTGGTGATCTTTACAAGAACTACGTGTTAATCAACAATGGCCCCTTGGGTTTGCTGTTGAACAGGACTCAGGTTGTAGGGATGGATTCTGCCCTGTCTCCAGCAAGGGAAAGGAATGGCTTGATCTTTGTTCAAGCGGTTGGATACGAGATTACTTATGTAGTTACAATCGACGGATCTGAAGTCGCTTCCTATAAAACGCCTAAGGCAACTGCTACCAACAATACAATTTCTACATCGTTAGTTGCGACTCAACTCGCCTCTCAGATTCAATCAACTACTGGCCTTAGTGCTGTAGCAAATGCTTATGTTGTTGAAGTCACAAAGGATAATGGAGCTAACTTCACGATTGAACTAGATGACAGCAGGAGCAATACTTTCGCTCGTGCATTTACCGACAAGGTTGGAAGCCTTGCGGAGTTGCCAAGCATTGCACCTAGTGGCTACATCGTCAATGTCGTCAACGATCCATCGACGTCTGTTGATGACGCATACTTCAAGTTCACGACCAACGATGGCGGCTCTTTTGGTGAGGGGGGCTGGAGTGAAACTGTCAAGCCAGGTATTCAATACAAGCTTGATGCAAATACTATGCCGATAGTTATTCGCAGGGAAAGCCCTGGAGTTCTATTTGTTGGGCCTGCTGATGGCTCCACCGAAACAGAAGGAAGCGACACTTTTACTTTTCCAACGTGGGCTGACAGGACCGCAGGAGATGAAGAGACTGTTCCTGATCCTGAATTTATTGGCAAAACGATCAAGGACCATGTGTTCTTCAGAAGCCGCTATGTCACTTGCGCCGGAACATCTTTGATCCTCAGTGAAGTCGATGATATTTTTAACTTTTTTCAGGACACCAGCGCCGCACTGACAGAAACTGATCCATTTAGCCTGCGAGCATCAAGTGAACGCAGCTCAGAGTTGTTATGGATGCTGCCTGTTGATGAATCAATCTTGGTGTTTAGTGCTTACAGTCAGTTTCAAGCAAGACCAGCTGACGCTGATGTGCTGACGCCAACGACTGCGATCATCCTTCGTCTCTCCAACCTGGAAAGCAATGGTGATGTCAGGCCAAGACTTGCCGGGCCTCAAGTGCTGTTCTCCACGAGAGAGTTCGGGTATAGCCACTTTCGTGAATTTACTTTCTTTGAAAGCACTCAGCGAAAGATTGGATTGAACTTGGGCGGAAGTAATGACGTTACGTTGAACCTGCCCAAATACATTGATGGGTTTGTCACTCACTGGACTGTTGGAGAGACAGTAGATACAGCCGTTGCGATTACTGACAAAGATCGTAAGACAATGTATGTATATAAATATCTATGGGGATCTGGCGCTCAGGGCTTGCAAAAGCAACAAGCGAGTTGGAGTAAGTGGGTCTTCAAGCAAGACATTCAGTGGGTCAAATTTATGGACAATTTGCTTTGGTTGGTTGTTAGCGATAGCAACGGAACCTATAGCTGCGTAATTGCCAGTGACGAGATTGAAGATCCAGCCGATTTGCAATTACACCTAGACAGGTTGATTGCCTATCCAGAATGTAATAGCGATCCTAAAGCCTTTAATGATGTTGTCGCTACTTATGACGCTGACAGCGACACAACAACGTTTGTCTTGCCTTACACGCCATCAGAAAAAGCTATCGCCGTCACACGATTTACTGGGAACGGTCCTCGCGGTCTTTGGTTGGGGGAAAGCGCAACAAACACGATTGTGTGTTCAGAGACTCCCGGCGATTGGACGGCAAGTGAGATCGGGTTTGGAGAACCTTACGAGTTCAATTATGAGTTCACCCCTGGCTATCTACCCGTGAAAGACCAGTCTCGACAAAAGATTGTTGGCGAGCTTGACGGTCGCACCCAAGTGCTTAGGTGGCACGTCCATCATTATCAAACAGGTGCTTACAACGTAAGAGTGAAACGTAAGTCAAGACCAAACGACACTGTGCATAAGTTCAGAGCACGGTTTCCTAACGTCATGAACAACGAGCTTGACACTGAAACTTCTTTTCTTGAAACTGGCAGCATTCAAGTTCCGGTATGCAGCAGGAACACTGATTGTGTTGTAAGTATTGAATCAGATAGTTGGCTACCATGTGTCATATCTGGAGCCGCTTGGGAAGGCTCTTTCAACGATCGCGCTAAAGGAGTTTGAGTAGATGCCATTCCCATTCGCTGCTGTTGGCTTAGGCCTTCTTGGTGTTGGTACTTCAATTGTTCAAGGCAACCAGCAGAGAGATGCGGCCAGAAGCCAGAACAAGGCAGCAGAAAAAAGAGCTGAAGCTCAATTTGAACGAGCAGAAAAGGAATGGGCTATTGACTATCAAACCAGACAAGCAAACTATCTATGGGATGTCGCAAAGCTTGAAGCTCAAAAGTTTGTCGAAAGGCAAGCAAAGACTGATTACGAGCGAAGGCAAGGTCAACTAATTGACTCAGCGATGCGGAACCTTGAAGTTAATAGTCAGGCAACACTTGATCGATTCATTACAGAGGAAGCTCTTCGCGGAAAGCAAGTCAACCTAGAGCTGACTTATGAACAAGCGACGCTGGCAAATGACTCAAACGAGCAACTGCGCCAGTACATGAACGCGATTAAGGATCGCGGGATGCAGGCCAATGCATTGGTTCAACAAACGCAAACAGAAGCACAGCAACTACAGACAGACGCCGTACTAGGTTTTCAACAAGAGAGCCTAGAAAGAGATATTCAAAATGTTGCGGCAGTTGTTGGAGCAGCACAGTCCAGGGCAATAGCGAGCCAGAGACAAGGAGGAAGCTCATCCTCCCGACGCTTGGCTCTTAACGCCATACAAGAGCTAGGCCGCACCTATGGCCTCTTGGAAAGTAGAAACAGAAACCGCACATCAAGGATTGGACTATTCAACTCTGCGATGCAAGGAGAACGTGCCACTGAATTAGGGCGTTATGCACTGGCCTCTCAGGACGCAGCTGACCGAATGAAGTACACCTCTAGTAAGTACAGCCAGGACGCTGGTTATAGCTTGGATGTCTTTAGGGACTTGACAGTGCCTTCCTTTGACTTAGCCAACCGTCAAGGGAAGCGGGAGCTTGAGTCTCTATACATCCAGACAGAAGGCCGAATCAACGAAGCTTCGCAACCATTCCGTGAGTCCATCTGGTTTGATCCTATTGCTCCGATTGCTGGATTAAAGCCTGAGTTTGAAGCTCCAACAAAAGTGTATGAGCCATCAGGATTTGACATTGGGTTGAACGCTCTTGGCGCTGGTGTGAATGGAGCACTGTCAGCGTCATATCAAAAGCCAGGTGGCGGTATAGGCTTCTTCTGATATTATATTGACACCGTTCAATAACTAACAATGGCAAGGCTCGTAGGTCAAGAACTGCTTGACTTCATCAAAGAGAAAGGCGGAGCGATGGATCGCAACAGCTTGTACGCTGAAGCTGGTTACGTTGTAACCCGCAACGGCAAGCCAAGTCTTCAACGCACAGACTTCATGCAAGCTTTCGCTGAAGCGCAAGGAATGACAATTGGACCCGCATCTTCTGGCCCCGGTCGTGGCAAAGAACCTGGCTTTGTGTTGAAGGTCGGCCCTAAAGGCATGGTTCCTGTTGGCGCTGCTTACACAAGCAAGATCAACCTCTCGCCTGGCGAACATGTTCAGGTTGAAATTGATGGGGATTGCATCGTTTTAAGCCCTGCTACCGTTTAACTTGGAGATGGGTTGAATGCGTCAAGAGGCTTGTGAGAGAGCCTCTTTTTTATGCAGTATTAAACGACAACCGAGTGGTAAATCACGACCGATTCAGACAGTAATCTGCGATGAACCTTGGTTGCATCTTTTCGGTCACAATCTTCAATCCAACTAACTCCGTTCCTGTAGCAGTAGAAGCGAGCAACATTAATCATCTGGCCGAGGCTTCGGGGATGGACATTCCAGGCTAGACCGTCCAACGTCAACCACCAGCCCGTAGGTTCACAACCGCACGTTCTAAACGCTCAATGCGAGCTTGCAGTTCCTCTAACTGAATCGCAGATCGCATCGCGCTGATACTTGGTCTGATCAGTCCGTCTTCATCGATTAATGCATTTTGGGTTGAATCCACACGACTCAGTACCTGATTAACCTGTTGCAGTTGAGTGAACATGTAGAGCAGCAGACTGCCTGTTGCTGTTCCACCAGCGGCAATGATTGCATCAACAGATCGAGAGCGCCTTCTCCTTTTCTTGGGCTTCTCTCCTGCTGGTGGTTCTTGCTTGTTCAACATCATTCCATCGTCCCTGTATCTGTTAGCAGGCTAAGGATTGTGGCCGTTGCCAGCGTAAACATTTCCTGAGTCCTGTCACCAATCTTCGGGCAGCGTTCAACCAATGCTGTTGGTTCGCCAGGTTGAATCTGACCACAACGATAAATCGAATATCCAATCACCAAGAACTCAGCAAGAAAAATCGCCCCAAGCAGCCTGAACAGAAACGGCTTGGGACGAAATGGGAATCTTGGTCGCGGCTCTGACATCAGACAGGATTAATGTTTTCAATCTGGTCGTCAGGGCCAGGCATTGGAACTGGAGGACCGTCAGGGCTAGGGGTGTAACCCTTTAATGTGCATTCAAATTCTGCTTGCTCTTTAGCAGCAGCAATTTGTGCATCAAAGTCAGCACTTGTATTTGGCAGTTGCTCAAGAAGAAAACCAACCAAAACGCTTTCGGTGCAATTTGCTAGTGGCACGTCACCATAAGGTTCCAGAAGCTTCCACTGATTACTGAGCTTGCCGTCAGCGTTTTCATAGGTCCAGTTAAGAGCAACAACCTTTTGGGTTGTGTCGCAAGCAATGATTTCAGAGATTGAAAAAGGCATAGCAATCAAGAGGTTTAGCTAGTGAAAACGTGAGATTTAAGATGCAGGCTCCGTAGGCCAAGTAACCTCCCACGGATACCCTGATTGCTGTTCGATCGCTCGCAGTTCTGTTCGATAGACAGCCCATGCTGGCTGATCTACAGGACTATCCAGCAATTGAGTCCAGTCGGAATCAGATAGCTTTTGGTCGCGCTGTTCCACAATTGACTGCGCTTGTTGAGTAGTGCGTTGTGCGATCTCTTCTGGAGTTGCATCCGTTTCGCTCCACACCTCGTTCCAGTTGAAAGCAGTTTTAACAGCAGTGCGTTCTACATTTTTGGTGTAATCGTATGCAGGCGGTTCAGACGACGTTACGGGGTAGCAGTCAAAAGCTGCTGCCATCTCGTCGGTGATGGTGTCGGGAAAGCTGGTTTGCGGGTTGTCACGGCGCAAATCAGTCAGGGTGTACGGATACACCACGGCGCTGCCTTGCCCATCAGTTTTCACATAGAACATTGGTTGGACTCCATTTCAGCAAGTTGATCCGCGATAACTTCACGGATAATGCTCGTCTTGAGTTGTTCTGTTTTGCTGGAAGCAAGCAAGCCAGACAGGTTTTCGCGGAACTTGACCATCTCAGGATTTTCTAAGTGTTTAGCGTCAATCTTTTCAATTCCACGTTCGTAGTTATCGATGTTGATCTGATAGGACTCGATCTCTTCATCGCGTGAAATAAGAGCTGCCTGGAGTGTTTCAAGTTTGTTCATAGTGCTTAAATCTCGTTAGGTGAAAAAGCAATACCCGTGCACTGACCACTGAGTTGTGTTGACGGTTCTGAGTACTTAGTCCCAAAGCCTGACGAAGACCAGGGATAAGCGTAAACGTATTCACCACCCGCTGATGCCACCACTATATCGCTCCCGCTAGGAGTAAATTTAACAGCGTATCCAGTGTTGTTTACTGCGACGGAAGGATCTGAGTATCTAGTACCAAAACCTGTTCCGCTCCATTTGTATACAGCGATTCGCGGATAGGTGGATACAGAGACCGCTATGTCATTCCCAGATGGACTAAACGCCACAGAAAGTCCGGTACCGCTTGGAATTGTTGATGGATCTGCAAACTTGGTTCCAAAGCCTGACCCCGACCATGCGTACACCTGAATGTATGGAGGGCCGTTAGACGATACTGCTATTGCTGTTCCGTCTGGGCTAAACGCCACCCCTTTTCCATCACCGCTAACACTTGTGGATGGATTTGAATACTTACTGCCATATCCTGAAGTAGACCACGGAAAGGCAGTAACGCCTGGACTGTTATCGTGCGCCACCGCTATAGCACTATTGTCAGGACTAAATGTCACGCCATTAGCAGTACCAGTCACATCATTCGGAATTACCTCATAACTTCCGAAGCCATTCGAGCTAGACCATTCGTAGGTGAAAACATATCTGTTGGAAGATGAGTTTGTTCCGAACGAAATGTAATCGCCGTCAGGACTCCACTCAATACACTCACCATGGTTGCGATTTGTTGAAGTGCTGAGATCAGAATACTTGCTTCCAAAGCCTGAAGCAGACCAACGCCAAGCTATTACAGTTAGGTTATTTGCTCCCCTATGTGCTACTGCTATAGCATCACCGCTAGGGCTAAACGCTATGCCTCTGCCCTCCGAAGGAGGAATGGTACTAGGGTTTGAATACTTACTCCCAAACCCTGTACCTGAGGCAAACTCGTAAACAATAGCGTAAGGGGACTCTTTCGAGGATATTGCTATGTTGCCGCTATAAGAAGACGCTAAAGCTGTGGAATAGAAAAATGAGTCTAACATTAGGAAATACCCTCCGTAGCATTGCCAAGTAAAACTATTGAAGCACTTTGCACATAAAATGGAATAATTGCGGGGAAATTGGCAAGTGCTGGTGCGGAGCCGCCAGGAAACTTAAATGCTGTATTCCAAGTCACTGGGCCAGCTGTGATGCGAATTACGCCTGACGTACCAGCAACGGCATTGGTTGGAGCTGGAACAGTTATCGAGCCGCACGTCCAATGATTGGCGGTGGCTAAATCAAATGAACCAGCCGTAATCGTGCGCTCTGTCGTCTGAATGGTCGCTGTAAAAGTGGGTGCGGAGTCTGATACCACGGTGTTTGCGTCATAGGACTGTACGGTGACACCAATGTCAACAGGTTGAAGTGCTGTACCTATAGAAGTCAGCTCAGCAGCGGTAGCGAACTTATGAGTAGTGGAAGTGTCGTCAATATCGTCAGCATCAAGGACAACGACACCCGTTTGAGTATTAACGCTATCAACGGCACCACCACCCGCCGTACCAGCGATAATGGTGCCGTTCGCGTCAGTTGCCAACACACTTTCTGATGGAAGACTGGGCAACTTCAGTCCCACAAAAGATCCGAGACCACTGCTGTCCAGAGTGATATTTGGCGCGGAAGGTAATGTGCCTCCGATTAGGACGTTGCCGGAGGAGTCGATTCGGGCTTTTTCAACACCCTGCTGATTAAAGACGTATTGTTTGTAGCTGTCAAAATTTGTGTCTTGGGAGGCAAAATTAACTGTTAAATGCCCGTTTGCATCTGAGCGAGAAAGTTGGAGGATGTTATTACTGCTTGAGGCGCTGACGTGCAGTGGCGCAAGGGGGGGCGTAACGCCAATCCCTACTCTGTCAGAATAGTAGGCCGAGCCATCAGCATTCAGCTGAATGTTTGGCGCGGAAGTAAGCGTACCCCCTACTTGTAAATTACCAGAGTTGGTTATAGCCGCTTGATTGCTACCATTGTATCCAAAGAACAAATGGCCTGAGGCATCATTGGTAAAAGTTCTACTTCCAGCGTTGCCATTCTCCAATGCAATCTGTACTCCACCGCCTGCGGCTGTCCGTTTAAACGTGGCTAGATTAAATTGACCTGAATTGTACTCAGCCGAGCCATCAGCCTTCAGCTGAATATTTGGCGCGGAAGGTAATGTGCCGCCGATCTTGACGTCAGACGTTGCAGTGCCTGGGTAAAGATCGTTACCTGCTTGCGTCCAGTAACTGTCTCCGCCACCAGGCAGTCGATCCCATTCCACTCCATTGAAAAATGCGCGATCATCAAGGCCGACGCCTGTCCCGATAAAACCCGGCCAAGCCCCTAAGCCTGCCGTATCGTTTAGATATAAGTCTCCAATGTTGGGATTAAGAGGAGCAGTAGAAGTGAAATCAGCCAAGCCCTTATAGACAATGCCGCCTCCTCCTGTTGCAGACAGTACGCCAGCCCCATTAATAGCTAGGTTTGCGCCTACCTTGACGCCACCGAGAATGCTTGCGGACGCTATGGGCAGTATGTAATCAATCGCTTCCTTCCACGCCGAGTTGGACCGAACGTAGTCTTTAGAGTCGATAGGAGCTTCGCTAATTCCTGGCGGTGGGACTTCCATCCAGGCCTCGCTCTCTCTCCCGTAAAGCTTTCCGTCATTAGGAGCTTCGCTAATTCCTGGCGGTGGGACTTCCACCCAGGCCTTGCTCTCTCTGCCATAAAGCTTGCCGTCATCAGGAGCTTCCGCCACGGAAGAATCACTGGCGAGCGCCAGCTTGTCAGACAACTCTTGATCAACATACATTGAAAACAGTTCAGCTGTATTCAGTTGATCCGCTGTAAGCAGGCTTGAAGATTGAAAGTTGACGTATTCATCTAGGTATGGCGTTTGACGCTCTACTTTGATAAACACACCATCAGCTATCCCGTTGACAAGAATGACCTCAGTGCCTGCTGTATTAAAACCGTATTCACTTGGCGTACTTAACTCAAGCCATGTCTGTCCACTGTCCGCGCTATACGAAACATGTATGTGCGATCTTTTTAAATACCCAATCGGATTCCCAGCCTCCGAGACCAACGGGAAGGCTGTCGTTCCCGCTGGAGAGGAGTTGTAGACGTTGCCGCTGTAAGTCCAAACAGGCATGATTTAGTGATCCAATAAGTGAAGCTTACCGTCAGTAGCCACGGCGAGCCCTCTGATACAAATCGTCCAACTTTTGATCCATCTCTCTTGCTTCTGAGATCCTGTTTTCACGCTTAAATACATCTGACGATTCTTTTACCATCACTCGCTCTTGGTAGCCCTTGTCAGATTCAATAAGCTGCTGTACTGCAATTGATTTGTGCTCTGATATTAACTTTGCAAATTCCATTTCAATCTTGGTCTTAGTTCCTGACAACGCACTACCTTTCTGTTCAACAAACCTTTGAACGTCAGGCCTCTTCCTGAATGCCAGGATCCTCTGCGCCAGCGTCTTGCCACCAACACGAGTCCCTGCCATCAACGTGTTGAACCTTTGCTGCTCAGGCTGAGTTACATCCCCTGCATCACTTGGCTTCACCTCTGTGTAAGCACCCTTGATGTCAAACACTGCCTGCCAAACAGCGTCGGCAGGGCTATTCCTAGGCATCACAGGAATTGCCATCTGCAACGGGTTCAGACCTGTCTTGCCAACACCAGGAACAATTGGCACTGGGTTGCCAGTTAATTGATCAACAAGCTGTGGAGCTGAACCAACACCAGGCAGGCGATTGGCCATCTGACCAAACATGCCTGTCCCAAACGCATCCTCATGAACACGCATCACATCACTGAATGTTGAACCCTCGTAAGCCGACTTAAACGGATCTACCGATCGCTCAACAAATGCAAGTAATCCACCAAACGGTGTCTGCGTTGCCCACCAAGACTGCACAGCCCTAGCACCTGAATACTCAGGGTCTTGAATAGCTCTGACCAAGCGGTCAACACCAGTCAAAAACGAAGCCTGATACAAGCCAGACA
>WLWG01001206.1_pt1 | contig 24164 bp, 39 predicted proteins | sample 6712871 | NCBI WGS metagenome assembly WLWG01 (sample SAMN12718693, study PRJNA515312) | sponge metagenome | isolation source: marine sponge | host: Mycale hentscheli | place: New Zealand: South Island, Marlborough, Capsize Point | collected 2003-05-01
AAATAGCGGGTGTAGATATGATGAGAGCACAAGGTGCGGGAGCTGCTGCCGCTGACGCTGCTATGATGCAACAAGCTGGAGCAGCAGGTATAGCATCAGGACTAGGCGGTATGGCTGTACAATCAGCTATTGCTGAAGGAGCTTATGGTAATCAACCTACTGCACGTAGTCAAGCTGAATTAACACCTATGCAACCTAGACAGGCGGCTGTATTAGAAACGACAAGTACAGTACCTGAGTTAAGAACAACTACAGCACAGGGATTAGGCGAATATCAAGCACCCATAAGAGGTATGCAGGCTCAACAGTCTCTAACACCTCAACTTGCTATACCTCAAGGTTATAATCCTAGTATGTATACTTTTGGTCAAACAAACCCTCAAGCATTTAACCCATACATAGGATTAACTTCTAACACCACATTGTATAATGAGGGTATAGTACCATTTCCTAGATAAAAATATATTATGGCAGAATACGCAGGTTATGTAAGAAGAGAAACACCAATAGACTGGAACTCAGTTGCTGGTGATATAGTCAATCAATTAGGTGATGTTAGAAAAGAACAGGCTGCTACAAGAAAAGCAAACGATGAATTAGCCGCTGACACATACGCACAAATAGGTAAGTATGAAGCGGGTCAGTCTCCACAAGTAAATGAGTTGGCTTACAATATGATCACCCAAGGTAGATCCACCTTAGATGGTATGATGAGAAAACTAAGAAGGGGTGAAATAACTCAGGATGCTTTTAATAGAGCTAATATGTCAATGCAAACCCAAAACCAAGAGTTTAAGGATATGTTATCTAGTTACAACACTAGTGTAATGGATATAGAAAAGGGTATTTCTGAGGGAACACTAAGCAATCTAAATAATTTCAACTTAAATAAATTTAAAGACTTATCCGACTTAAGTAATAAACAGTTTCAGTGGGTTCCTAAAGAAAATGGTATTGTTAATATGTACGTAAACACTATCGACAAAGAAGGTAACACTATTAAAAACCCTCAATCTTTAGGATCTATAAAAGCTTGGGAACAAAAAAGATACGCTGGTTATGATTTAGATTCTAACTTAAATGAGTCAGTCAAAACATTAGCAGTTTTTGATATAGGTAGAGAAAGAAATAAAAGATTAAACCCAGAGTATGAAAGAACTAAAGAAGCTATTATTGAGCAAACATTAGGTGATGATGAACGAATAGCTACAATACTTGCTGACTATGATGGGTATGCTGGTTATGAAGAGGGTCAAGAAGTTCCAGAAAAAGGGATTAAAATGGTTTTACAACCTAACGGAAGTTACAGGGAAGAGATTACACCTGAGCTAAGAAAAAGAGCTAGAGAAATAGTAGAGCAAGGTATTGAAAGAAGATTAGGTAGAACATTAAGAGAAGCTAAACCTTCTAAAATTCCTAAAGGTAAATACACAGATAGTCAGATAAACACATTTCAAGCTGGGTATGATGCTGCTTGGAAAGCTACTAATGCAAAAAGTGATGAAGATTTTAAATTCTTAGATAGAGATAATTACAAATTCAAATTAGAATCTGATGGTACTATTACAGTAACAGACAATGATGCGAAGATAATACATAAAAACTTAAAAAGAGGAAGTGAAGAAACAGCAGAAGTTCTTTCTAATTTTTATACGGAAAAATTTGGTCCTAGTGCTTATAGATATATTCACAAACAAGTGGGTAGAAAAGGAGAAGTTCCTCAAATGGAAATTACAGAGTATAGTATTGCGAAAGACCCTAAAGATATAGAAAAAATAACAAGCATACAAAGAACATCAAATTCAAATTTACCAGAAGCTCAACAAGAAATATCTTCATTAATAAACAAAATAAATCCTACTGCTGTATTCAACTTTGAAGAACTTGATGTTGGAGGTTATATATCTAAACTACCAATTACAATAAAAAACCCAGAGGGTATAGAACAAAAATTTATCATTCAAATAGATGACGAGCTTTCTACTGACCTGAATGTTCTTAAACAGAATGAAGATAGGTTTCAAAATATGGTGAATTATTCAATGGGTATAGATGTTAACGTTGATGAAGCTGGATCTACAAAAGTAAATCAACAATTAGCAGTAAAAAGTAGATAATGGATGAAATTGAATTAGTATTACAAGAATATGTTGTTACAGCAACTAACCCCGAATACAATGGGGATTACAACATAATAAACTCTAAATTTCCAGAGCTAAAAGATTATGACCCTATCTTATTACAAGAATATGTTGTTACAGCAACTAACCCCGAATATAATAATGATTACAGTATAATAAACTCTAAGTTTCCAGAGTTTGGTTTTGGAGAAGTTGTAAAAAAAAAAGACGAAACAGAGGATTTGGTTTCAACTACAGAGGAAGTTACTACTACTGTGGCTTCAGAAGAAGCTCCAATGCCTCAGCCTTCGGCATCTTTAGATTCAGACGTAGAGGTAATAGTTGATGATGTAGAAGTAGAGGAAAAGAAAAAGGGAAGAATATCTCAAATAGATAACGTACTATCTGAATCTTTCAAAATAAATAATCCATTATATCAGTTAAAAGAAGATACATCTATGCCGTCTGAACTGCTTGACACTTACGGTAAGGAAATTATGATGGCTGAAAATGATGTTGCAGCAGAAGGTCTTCAAAAAATATATAGAAATTTTGGTTTTAGTTTTACCGACACTGGGTTTGGAGAAATGAAAGTAAGATCTAAAGATGGTAAGGAAATTATTATTGACACTGATACATTTACAGAGGATGGTGCTGTAGAAGAGTCAACTAAACTAAAGACATTTCTTAATGCAAATAAATCAGAGTATGAAGATATTACTTTGGAAAAAATGTATGAAGCCACAAAGGGTGAAAGTAAAGACTTTATAAGATATTACGATGAGGATTTGGTTAACAAATCTATAGATGAAGTTAGTTATCAATTAAAAACATTTCAAGAAAGTAATATTACATATCAAAATAACCAGGAACAACTCAATAAAGATGTAGAGTCATTAAATAAAAGATATAGAAACGGTGAGTTAACACCTGAAGAATATCGTAATAATTTTGAAACTTTAAAAACAATTGAGAATCAGATATTACTAGATGGAAAAAAATTAAAACAACAAGCATCTAATGTTGTAGACTTGAGGGCTAAGCTTAGAGAAGTTACTGGAGAACATGTAGCAATAGAAGCTCAAAAAGGTAGCTGGGGTACATCTTGGTGGAAGTCAGCTGTAAATACTATTGATTCTAAGAACACCGCTATTACTGGGGGTATAATAGATGTGCTTGCAACAGTTATGCCTGAAGAAGGGTTAGAATCTTTATTGCCATTGAAAGATGAAACAGGAGAGTATGCTAATAAAAAAGAAGGTGAGACTGACTTTGAATTTAGAGATAGAGTTTCTAAAAGATTAAAATCTGAAATAAAACCAATGATTAGAACCGCTATTCAGGATGATATAACTGGAGGTGTGACTAATGAATACCAAGAAGAGTTTCAAAAAACCACGTGGGGCATGGTATCAACAGCTATGGTTGAGATGTTATCACATACATTATTGAGCGGTGGTAGACCTGATGCAACAGCTTTATCTTTTGGTTTACAAATAAACGATGCGGTATATAAAGAAATGGATTCTATAGAAGAATTTAAAAATATACCTGAAAATGAAAAAGCAGGTGTAGCTGGATTAGTAGCGGTAACTTCAGGTATACTGGAGTCTTTTGGGGTTTCAAAGGCTCTTAGTAAAAGCGGAATATCTAAAGGTATATTAGCAAAAGTGCTAGGTAAAGTAGGAACTAAAGCTAGTTATGAAACTATTGAGAACATGATAGAGCTTGAGGCTAAAAACTTATTAGCTAAAGGAGCTATAAAAGTGGGTAGTGCTGGCTTAGTTGAGGCAGAAACTGAAGTTTTACAATTAGGATCAGAGTCTACTATAAAAAGTATATACAACTTAATTAAAGAAAAAGAGTTATTTAAAGAAGAAAGTACTATTAAAGGTATAACAGGAGCTAAAGTTGTTGAATCAGCTAAATTAGGTTTTTTATCTGGAGCAGGTATAGGTGGTATGACAGCTACAATAAATGCTTTTAAGAAAAACAAAATAAATAAACTAAATGATAAACAGTTTGAACTTGCTGAAAGTTTAATGACAGATCCTGTAATGAGACAAAGTTTCGTTGATGACAGGAAAATTGAAATAGCACAGGGTGGTGTCAGCAAAAAGAAAGCTGAAAAAGCCATTAATGATATGAATGAAATGGTCTCTATTTTAAATGAGATACCTAGTGACATTGATATTTCTGGAAGAAAAGAAGCGGTAAGTTTAATACAAGAAAAAAGAGCGTTAGAACAATCTATAAAAGGGAAAAGTGAAAACTTAACATCGAGAGAAATAACAAAGATAAATGATATAAACACTCGACTTGATAGAATAGGTGCAACTAAAACCACTACAGAACCAGTTGCTGAAGTTGTCGAGGAAGAAGTAGTGACTCCAGAAGTTACAGAAGAAATATTAGTTGAGGGTAAGTTAGAAGTTGACAACTTAACTGAAGGTTCTGCCACTACAACTAAACCAATTAAAATATATAAAGGTATTGGTGGTAAGAAGGATTTAAAAGGTTTTAGAATTAATGCTCATGAAGGAGCAGAGGGAGTTTTCTCAGCGGTTGATAAGTCATTAGCTGAAGAGTATGGTAAGGAAGAGGGTCTTGCTGAGGTTGTTTTACCAGAAGGAACCACTATTGAAGTAGTGGAAATTGATGGTAAAGGAATGACGCTGAATCAATACAGAGCAGCTGAGGTAGAAGCTATTAATAATTCTGATGCACAAGTAGTCAAGCTGCGTACTGTAGATGGCGTAATGAAAAAAGGGGCTAAGAAACAAGACCAGTACATAATAAAAGACGAAACACTTATACAAGAATTAAAAAAACCTGAAGAAGCTGTAATACCCGAAGTTACGGAGGAGGTAGTGGTGGAGGAAGAAGTGACAGAAGAAGCTCCATCTAAAGAAAGAGTTGATAATATTGTAGATGAAATAATTACTAAAGTAGAAGGTAGAAATTTTGGTGAAGATACTAATCCAGAAGTTATATTAGAGTCTGTACAGGGTTATTTACAAGGAAGTAAATTTTATGAAGAAGCTACAGATATTGAAAGAGAAAATTCTATCAGAACTATAAATGAAAAGTTAGGAATTAAAATACCAAAAGCTCCATCAGCCGCTAAAATATTAGGTAAGCCTAAAAGAAAAAGAAAAAAAGTTTTAATAGATGAGGTTGCAGAAAGAAACAAATTATACAGAGAGTTAGAAAAAGTAAAAAAACTAACAACTAGAGGTGTTATAAAAGAAATTAATCAAAAACGTAAGGAATTTGCAAAACAAGTAAAAGAATTACAGAAAAAAGGAAGCATAACATCTAATCAATCATCAGTTATTATTAAAAAAGTTTTATCTACTAACATGATGAATCCAGTTATGGTAGATAGATTAAATAATTATATAGACTCTGTATATCAAAAAGCCGAATTAGCTGATAAAATAAATAAATCAAAAGGAAAATTAAAACAAGCTAAGAAAAATTTAAAGACTAAGATTGGAGCATCTCCAGATCTACAACCTGTTCTAGAAGAACTGTTTGCAATCGATCCATCTTTAATACCACTAGATAAGTTTGATTCTTATTTTGAACTATTAGAAAGTTTCGGGCAAAGAAAAAAAGTTCTTAGCTTACCACAAGCTGGTGAAGTTATGGATATAGCTTCTGATATTATTAATAGTGTAGATACGGAGATCAATGAAGAGGTTAAAGAATCTTTACCTAGTAAATTAAACGAAGAAATAGAAGCAGACTTAGACGGATATTTAAATGACATTATTTCAAATAAAGCTAGTCTTGAAAACACATACAACGAAAGAGGTAGGGAATTAGGAAAGTATTTAAATGAGTTGAGTAAAGAAGATTTAATTGGTTTAATTAAAGAAAAGAAAGATGGAACTAAAGACTACTCTAACTTAGAAAATCTAAAGTTAATAAAAGAAAATATAGCTAATGGTTACATACCTAAGTTTGCTATGGATTTAAAAATACTAGTAGAGTCTAACAACTCTTCTAAAGAAATAGATAATGTAGTATCTAAAGTTAAGGAGACTAGTATATTAACTGGGTTTTCAAGACTATATGGAAAATTAAAAGGTTTAATTACAGGTAAAAGTAAAATGACACAAGCACTTAGAGGAACTCCTACTTTTTACATGGATGATTTACTAGGTAATTTTAACAGTAAGACTATATGGAACAATACTTTAGGTAAATTAGGTAAGTTATATTCTGCATTTCAAACAGATTTAGCTAAAAATGTTTCATCTAAAATAGAAGCTGCTGATTCTTTATTGTACAAAACTAAAGTACCCACCATTCAACGAATGACTAATGCTGTTCAAAAGTCTAAGTATAAAATAATGACTTATAGATTACAGCGTGAGTTTGAATCTAACCCTGGAAGTAAACAAGTGGCATCTGCAATTGATTTTATAAATGAAACTATAAACTCTGTCAAAAGAGAAGAAGGAAGTAGTAAGTTAAATAAACAAGACTTAAAAATATTAGAAGAAATTAAAAAAGAATTTTCTGTAGATGGGGAAATTAGTTTAGATAAAATAAATAAAAGCTTTACTTCTAATGAAAAAAAGGCACTTAAGTTACTTGATGAGGTTAACGAATATTTAGAAGAGAAGGCTATATTTACTTCTTCTGTTTTAAGAGGTGATAAAATCAAACCTATAAACAACTATGTTCATCACAGTGTTATAATGAAAGACAAAGCGACTGAAATAAGTAAAAAAACAGATAAGATGGTTAACCCATCTACTAAAGCTGGTACACTAAGAGAGCGTACTCCTGGTGCTAAGGCTATAAACTTTGATCCTATATCTTCTACATTGAGTGGAGCTACTGAAACATTACTTGATTACCACATGACAGAGGGTGTTAAAACAGTTAATGCTTCTATTGCTAAAGCTAAAGATAAAATATTTAAAAATAAAGATTCTAGTGAAATAGCCGAAAAATCTATAAACGCATTACAAAATGTAGTGGAAGAGGTTTTAAGTAAAACTTTTGGGGATTCATTTGTTCAATATGATGTTGGTTCTGCGTTAATTAAAAAAATGCAGAAGTTAGGATATCAAGCAGCATTAGCATCATTACCTAGAGCTGGAGCTGAACTTGGGAGTAATATGATTTACGCATTAACTGTTAATCCAAAAGGATTTACAACAGGTGTAAAGGATTACGGATCTTTCTCTATGGGCAATGAAGGAATAAGTGCTATGGAGAATTTAGGAAGTTCTGAAACCATGAAGCTATATGATACTAAAAACATGACTGGTAAAATGGCTGACTCAAATGTATTGTATGAAGGTGCACCAAAAGCGTCTAGAACTTTAACCCCTGTAGTAGAAAAAGCAAAATATTTATCACAGTTTACAGGAGTTAAACAAATAGGTAAGTTAGCAAAAGGTGTAGCTGATAAACTTATATCTACTCCTGATAAAATGATATCAAGACCTCTTTGGTTTGGTAATTTTGCTGACAGTTTTAAAAAAGAAACAGGTATAAAATTAACAAGTAAAGACTTTCAAGAAATAGCAGAGGGAAAATCTAAGTACTTAGGAGATAAGTATCAAGCAGCCGTTGAAAAATCAACAAACTTTGCTGACGAACAAACTGTTAAGATGGCGTCTAGTACCAACCCTTTTAATGTTATACCAAAAAATGTAATATCTCCTAATGAATCAGCATATAAACAATTTTATAAAATAGCAAACTCTTATATGTCTAGGTTTTCTCAGTATGAATATGCTGCTGCTAGAAATGCTATTGTATCTATGTTTAAGTCAGGAAATATATCTAAATCACAAGCAACTTCTGCTTTAATAGGAATCACAACTAGAATGGCTTCGTATGTGGTTTTATATTCTGTTTTAACATCTGCATTTGATTCTCTATTTGGGATAGAAGAAAAAGAGGAAGAAGATGTAGAATCTTTAATTAAAAGACAATTAATAGGTGCTCCTTTATCTCTAATGACAGGAAGAGGGTTAGGTAATTTACCTAAAGTACCCATAAACTACGCATTAGAAATGATTAATGATGAATACTTAGAGGATTTAAGGGATGGTAAAGAGTATGATCCTTATGAACATAGTATAGTTTTTTCTCAAGTAACGCAAGAAGATTTAGAAAAGAAATCTCCAGAAGAGTTATTTTTATATTTAATGAGTGGACCATTATCTCCTTTGCTTAAATCAACAGCAAGAGCAACAAAGGTAATTACTAAATCTCAAACCTCTGCTAAGCCAGAAACAAGAAAGAAATACAAGGATGAACTTTTAAATAGAATAAGTATTGAAGCTCTTGGTAATTTTGGTTTTATCCCTTTTTATAAAGACATAAGAAGAATGATAATTAAGGATATGTTTAAAGATGTAAAAGGTAAAGCCAAAAAGGAGGAGGGAAAATCAGGTATGATAGAAAAGAGACCTGGTATGATAGAAAAAAGATAACTAAAACAAGTGCGTTAATCTAGCACATTGTCCATGCTTCTTATGGTGTATGAATCCCTCCACAGCTTTCGGTGCTCCCATATAACCTTTTCGTGAGTGCCATGAGTCTGCTCCCGATGGTGATCTAAGTGACTCGCAAGTCACCCCTATAAAATCCTTAGATGTCTTATGGTGTACGTGGTGTAGATACACATACCTATGATCAGTCTTAGCCCAATCCGCCTTAGCCTCGTGAGCCATAAGTAATGGTAGGTCTGAGTGTTTAGCAGAGTCTCCGTGACTAGTAGCAATTAAGTTAGTACCATACGTGTAGTATTTCCTATGCCTAATAGATGTATCGAAAGTAATATCCTTACAGTTTCTAAACCATGAACTTATTACATCCGCCAACATAAACCCAGATATATAGTCGTGGTTTGAGGGGTTAAATGTAAAGTGAACAGGAGCCACAGTAAGCAGCATCTCTATACAATCTATATATAATTTTTTAGCACTCAAGAATGCCTCATACCACATACCATCTGTATCCTGTGGTGTACCACTAGTAGTTGTTCTTCTTGGTGTGTCAATATGTAAGATATCATTACCACCTATAAATAGAATCTGATCTATATTAAAACCTACTGACTTATCTAAAAGTCCCTGTACGCCCTCCTTAACACGCTTCACGGCGATGCTAGTATTGTACTCCTCACCCTCAATTGCCTTAGCTAGTTTACCTATGTGCACATCCGCTGGGTCCACTACTAGCAAGTGCCCATCCTTTACCTTATCTCTAGTTATCTTAGGATACTGAGGGGCGTACTCCTTCATCTCGCTTATTATCTCATCCCTTAGCTCCTCATAGGTAGGTTGAGAATTTCCCTTAGCCATTATACTAAAGTGTTTACCCTTATGCCAATAGCTAGATACTGAGTCTACATCTATACCAATCTTTTCACACTCTTCTAGTAGTGCCTGGTTTTTTTGTCTGATATTTTCTCTTGATATTCTCTTGCGTATTGCGTTAACTGTATCGCTCATTCCGTAAATTTCCTTTACCATTGCAGCCGCAGCCATATTACTCTTACCGTGCTTATTAATCAACGATAAGCCATGTTTCATATATTCTTTCATTTTATTTTAAGTTCAAGTAACACATCAATTAATGAATCTATAGACCTCTGAAGGTCCTCTGTTTCTTGATCCATCAAACACTCGTATATATCATCAGCGTGATTATGTATTTGGTTTGTGATAAAATTTACGTAAGCTATTGTGTGTGAGTTATTTATTTTTACTGACATTTGATTTGATTTTTTGCGAAAGGATTCCTTGTACCAAGTATTTCTAATTGGTTTTAAAGATAGTCTGTATTTATTACTCTATCTCTGCAAGGTCTTTAATATCTACCTTAAATAAGCCCTTCTTTTCTGTCTTGTTGAAACTAACCAATGCGTAGTTACTATCTAGGCTTTTTATGTAGATTTTTTTGCCGTTGTATGACAATCTTTTCTTCATTATTTCTTCATTTACATTATTAAGTTCGTCTAAAATATTCATTAATTAAGTTGTGTTAAAATTTTTACATACCATTCTTCCTCATTCATAGGCTCACCCTCACCGAGTAACCTATCTATATCATCATCTATTATATAAATGTTTTGTAAAAAAGCTTCTAACACGTCGTCATCTGAACACTTATATAAAGACTTTATTGTGTCAACAGGCATACCTCTCTTAATCATCTCTGGTATATTCTCAATCTGTGAATCTGTCAACATATTAATCGTATTTTTTCGTCGTTTATTTTTAAAATATTTCCATCTAAAACTATGTCTAAGTATTTATCTACATCAATCTTGTGGTAGTTAAAGATAATATATTCTCCCGTATGAACACAGGAAGCCTGTATCTCCAGATATAAATCATTACCATCATCACCATCAATAATTAAGCCAAGTGATGTCATTTGAGTAAGCTCATTATCAATCATCTCCATCTTATTAAAAAACTGATCAGAAAAATGCTCACTCTCATAGTTTAGCTTTAGTATCACATCCGACGATAGAGATACCATATTATTCTTTTCCATATACTTCTGTGTTAAACCCATTACTACCTAACTCTTTTAGCCTGTACTCTTGTAGTTTTGACAGCCTACCTTTTTTTGTTTTTATTTCTGAGAACAATACATTCTCACCTGGTTTAACCGCTATAAGATCTGGTATCCCATTCTTATTGGTCTTCATTAATTTGATTACATAATACCCTTCCGCCTCTAGCTCCTTAATTCTTTTCCTTTGAATATCTTGCTCCTTCACTACTACAAAGTTAAAAAAAACAGCGGACATAATGAGGCTACCTACTCCCCCACTACATCCACTGCTCTTTTGTCTAGTCGCTGAATTATAAATGTGAATGTATAGGTAAGTGTTTATTAATGCAAGTTTTTTAACAATTAGTTTTTAACATATCCCAACACCATATAGGTGTTTTATCCCCCACATATCCACCACTCACATTAAATGTGAAATATTCTATAGCATCAGTTTCATTCATGTCTAGTTGTAATATCTCTAAACATTTAGATACTGAATATATCAACCTCATTGTAGCTTCATCTAACCCTATTACAGCATCATCAAATCCATCAGCTATTAAGAACTCTTCTTCATAATAGTTTTCAATTATTTCCTTTAACATAGTCTTTTTTAAAATGTGTTATTGTATAATTCTTTTTACCCTGTACTGCCTTGTATATCTTCTTCTCTATACCGCCCCTGCTAAATATCCAGTATACCTTATTGAATCGCCTGTTCTTAGTAGTCATTCTATCCCTGCTCTGCCAGTAACTAGTAGCACTAAAGTCAATATTATAGTACACTATATACTTAGCCTTACGTAAGGAGATACCCTCTCTACCACTGACTATCTGTAAGGCTATGTTCTTATCTGTGTTGTCAAACTCATCTATGTCTGTAGTTAAGTCATCGCCAAACTCCTCCTTCAACGCCTCTAACTCAGCAGTAAACTTATAGAAGATAGCTATTTTATCTCCCTTAAACTTCCACCGTATAAACTCAGCCTTAGATCTATCTAATACCATAGAGTTACCACTCTCAAACTTAACCGTTCCACTGTATATCTGGTGTAACTTCATCATCAACTTAACCGATGTGTCGGCAAGTATAACCTCCTCCTTACCCTCCACAACTAGATTAGCCTCAAGCCTTTCACATAGTTTATGTGTACTTGGTTTCATGTCAACATACAAAACATCCTCCTCTATCTGCGAAACAAATCCAGCCTGCTTCTGTGTGTAAGATATCATGTACGGCTCCATTACACCCATTATTTTTTCTTGGTATCCATTAGAGTAATCGTTCACTACATTACCTCCTATATGTCGTTGCGACACATTAACGTAGTGTGAGGCAAACTTGTAGAAGTTTTTGTATTGATTGAATGGACTCCTTGGGTGACAATACACCTGGTGGTATATTTGAGAGAAGCTCTCTGGTGTAGGGGTTCCAGACATAAGTATTAGCAATGGCTTGTTCATCACCGCTACTATTCGTCTTACATCTTTAGCCCTTTTACTTGGCTTAGGGAACGCTCCCATAGAGTGTGCCTCATCACATATAACAAGATCAGGATTAGCCATTGTTCTCTTGTGTAGACTCTCATAGTTTATAACCTCTAACTTAAAGTCTGGATTAAGTAATTCATAGTCATTTTCAATGGAATATATAGCCTTCTTCTTAGTTATAAATAAGACACTACCAGCCCCGATCTTCTGAGCAATACCGAGACTAGTAAGTGTCTTCCCCGTCCTCACCTCCATGGACAAATAAATTAATCCTTTCTCAGATAGCCTATTACTACCTACATTTATTATGCTTTGTTGGTAATCTCTAAACTTCATCTCTTTTATTTTTTACATCCGAACACTTCTCGTACTCTTCCGTGGTTTCAAAGTAAGATATTAAGAAGTCAAGATCATCATCTGTGATACCCTCATCTACGTCGTGAATAAACATAGGGTACTTGCCCTCAATTATTTCCTCATAGGTTTGTATCTCCATATACATAGCGTATGTATTTCTAATAGCAATATCAATTGCCTCATCAATGTTTAAATCATTCATTGACTTCATGGCATAGACATAGTTAACTGCTCATCCTTAGGTGACTCTATATATATATATCTACCGTGCTTATCTCTTCCTTCTTTAGGACTCTTACCCATAATATAGTTAGCGTAAGCTATAAGCCACTTACCAAACTGTATCCTAGTTAACTTCTTATAATAGTCTGGGTTATCTGCCACAAATTGATTATAGGCATCTGCCTTGTATACTGTAACATCTAATAGGTTATTATCTCTGTCTGTAACCCACTCGAAGAACTGGTGGTTAGTTTCTGCAATGAAACGCCTAGTCTCTAGGTTCTTAAACTTACTCTTAATAAACCCATTCTTCATAAAGAACTTAAGATTATTTAACATATAGTTATCAAACCTACACCATTCCCCTTCATCCCAGTCATCAAACAATAACCTACCAAACTCATCATAAGGAGTGAACCCATCGCCGTAGTATCTAGTTAACTCAAGCTCCCACTTTCTTCTATCAAATGAATTACCCTTACCTTTAATAGCGTAGTTAGTAGTAATAACAACCTTTGGAGACTGCTCATATGGTATCTTAATTGCGTCCTTGTTTTTCTTTTCTAATGTAATACCCTCTGTGATAACACTGAATAGGTTCTCAAATATAAAGTTCTTCTTTACATCATCAAAGGTAAGTACCTGAGTATCTGCTGACACTAGCTGATAGGCAAATGATTTGTCAAATGAAAACTCCTTGCCATTAATAACCACATTCTTCTTCATCTCTGTTATACCCTGTACAAATAAGCCCTTACCTGTACCTCCCTCTGGGTTGTCACTAATTACCTCATCATTAATAATTACCGCTGGACAAAACCCTTTATCTTTATATCCTTGGAGTAAGAAACCAATGGTACTATGCATTGAACGTATCCTACTAGCATCATTGTTTGATATATTAGCTATGAATGTTTTGTAGTCACACTCATTAGACTCACAGAAGTCAAACTCTCTGTTTATTATTTGATCATTCCATACATACCCGCCTAGGTTTTCGTACTCTACCTTCTCTACGTTATCTTTAGTAACCTTTACCGCACAGTTTCTGTAGTAAATATATGATGTATTATTGTCGTCCACTAAAAAGGGAACCTCAGTAAAGTCTAGCATAGATAAGAAGTCTTCCTTAAAAAACCTAGTCTTATCTGCAAAGTAATTGTATATACTTAAGTCATCAAGGTTCTGTAGGTATCCAAGTACATCGTCCTTAATCTTCTCCTCGTTGGTATTGTGTACCCTATTACTCTCAATTTTAATAAAAATAAAACTCTTACCTCCATCTGGGTAGTACCTATAGTATCCCCTATCCTGTAAGAACGCCTTAAACATAAAGTGAATGACAGACACCGCTCCCTTATCACTCTTAGTCCAAAATCTTAAGCTGTTGGATTCTTTCTCTTTCTCTTCGATTACAGCATCCGCTACATCGCCCTCAATCCCAGCATCAATTAATTGAGAACGGATTTTCTTTTTTTGCATCCCAGACCTTAACTTATCCCTAACAGAATTTACCTTATCTCTATCTTCAAAGTATTTTGTGTTAAAGTTTTGTACGTTTCTGTATGCACTGTCTAGTGTTATCTTAATCTCACCGTCAGAGAAGTCTTGCTGTGAGTAACCACTCATTACATATGAGGCTAGGTCTTTATTAATACCAAAGTCATTGAACGCAGAGGCTAGAATATATACGTTGTTATTTCTCTCGCCATCTATCATGCCGTACTTCTTCTCCCACCACGCCTTTAATCTCCTAACAATCTCATCCTGGTTAAACACCTTTATTGTTTTTATACCGTCGCTAACCTTTAACTGATCGTACTCTTTCTCATCTAAGGTATCCCATAACTTACTCTTAATATTTACATATACCTTTGGATCGTATGACTCATAGCATACCCTTGATATATTCTTGCAGGTCTTATCAAAGTACTCCGAGTTGTAGTGTTTCTCTAGTGCATTGAAGTAAGACTTATGATTATCTATTTCCTTTGGTATCTTAACCAATACCTTAAGTCCGTTGCCACTTGGTGAGGTGAATAGGGCAAATGTAAATGAGTCCTTCTGTAATTTTTTTCTCTCAGCTGATAGGTCTTTAGCGGTGGAGTATCCATCAAAGTCAAGACATATTAAACCACTATGGTTAGTGATAGAGGAGTCCTCTCTTTTATTAAACTCTCCAGAAAAACATACCGCAGGCAAGCCTTTCTTAAGTATATTTCTTTTCTCTTTGTCCTTTTCTTTTCTAATATTTTCTATTAGATCTTTTGATTTCCCGTCCTTAATTCGTTGTAAAACCACAGAGACATCACGAAAAAACGGGGTAGATGTGTCTCTTATGTTTTGAAATATTGTTATTTTATAGTCCATTTAATTAGATTTGGTGACAGTTTTTGTTAATTTATGACAAGATTTTTAATTTTATGACAACTTTATGACAAGACTTTACTTTAATAAACCTATAGTAACTTGTTCTTTCTCAGTTTGTTACGTTTTTTCATTCCTAGAATGACAACTTTCTTATATATATAGGGAAAAAAAATAAGTATAACACATAAATGTATAAAGAGTATAGGGGGATGCTTTTCTTGGTTCTTGTCATAATATATTTCACCCCCCTTAGTCTCATTAGAATGGTAAGTCTTCTGTCTTAGCTTCTGCTACTGGCTTCTTAGTCTCCTCTTGCTTTTCAGCTACGACTGAGTTACCATTAGTCCATACTACCTTTCCATTACCTACGTAGGTACGTTGAGCCTTCGCCTCACGCTCCTCTTTAGATTGTTGATGGAACATTGCGGCATTGTTGCCGTAGTTATCTGTCTCATCATTTACTGAAATGGTAAAGTATCCCTTACCCTCTTTTAGTTTAGACTTGTCTATCTTTTTAAAGTCTACGTAAAAACTTATTAATTGTGCCATTTGTTATAATGTTTCGTTTATAAAATATTGATTTATATCCTCCGTGGGACTCTCCCCGAAGAATGTATTATACACCTCAATCGCTTGAGAAACCTTGTCCTGTCCTCTACTTAAGAAGTCCTCAGAGCAGTCAAACATTCCTAGTCTGCCCGATGATTTCTCTATAGCTATGAACACTACAGGGTATCCAAACAATTGTTGATATATCCACGCCTGACTGTCATAGTTATACCTACGAGCCTTATACTTAAAATCATCCAACGTTGCCGTTGTCTTGATATCAACCACTAAATCTCGTGTAACTATATCCGCCTTGCCTTTCCACATCAAGCCACCGATCTCACCTAGTCCAGGTTCCTCGTACTTGTTGGTCTTGTCGTATATAATTTCGTTTAGGAACACATTAGCCCTAATCTCGTTCGCTAACCACTCTATATGGGTAGCCTCCTTATTTAAAAGGATAATATCCTTGTCTGTCTCCGCTAAGTCAGCCTTATATTTCTTAGTAACCCGTGATGAGGAGTCTGATATAATGAAATTATCTTTCTTCTCAGGCTCTAAAATAAGTGTGTGTAGGTAGTTACCCTCCAGCATAGCTAAAGATGGCTTAGAAGGTCTCTTAAACCCCTTAGGATTCATTAGCAAGGATCTTATGTCGCTGTTTGATAAGAAAGTTTTGCCATATGGACCATAATAGTTCTCATCATCACGAAGTTTTTTAAGTATTACCTCTCTATTGTCTTTCATGACTTGATTGCTTTAGAAATTTCTTTCTTAATCATTGGGGTAACATTATACTTAAGACTTAGGTTGTCTACAATCTTTTTAAGACCTAGGCTTTTATTCTGTACGATATAGGTTAGTACCTTCTCCCAGTTATCATCACCTAGTGTAAGGTGTATACCCTTAACCTCTGTCTTGTCGTGATTATTAGTAGCATCAGAGTCCTTAGTGTCATCTATAAGTAGTAAACCATTTAGTGCATACTTCCTAGAGTAAGATGACGAACTACCAAAGCACTGAGCAATGTCCATCCCTTTTCTGTTCGGATCAATACCTGCCTGTGCCTTAGATATTACAATATCTTCTGGCTTCTTAGCGTCATATATAGTAGCCGTTGACTCCACATATACTAGTCCAGATAGTTCCTTAATGTCATCGGTTATGTTTAGTACTAGACCATGCTTACTTAGTAGTGGCTTTACCGCCTCAAGTATGTCCTCACATGATCGATAGTTGTACTTACCGAAGTTATTTCTTTGTCCTTTTGGAGCCTTCAACTCCGCCTGTAGTTTTACTAGTTTTTCCATTTCTTAAAGTTTTTATTTAGTTTATTCATTATTATTACTCTTTCCTCTTTAGCCTGCCTTAACTTATTGGTCTTGTTAGTGTTAACATAAAACTTTACTAGGTGATTTACCCTATCTAACTCCGCCTCGTAGTGTCGTATGGTTAGTAAATCAGCACCCTTAAAGAATCCATTCTCTAAAAAGATTTCCTCATCATCCTCGTCTATTTCTATATATAATGAGTCCTCCGTCCTAGTGTTGAATATTAGCACCTCTCCCTTATTCTTTCTCTCTATTTTATATCCGTTATACACGGTGAATATAGAATCCTTCGAGGTGTAAGTTTCAACTTGGCTAAAGACTTGTTCCCAAATCTCGCTCATGCTGTTCATCTATTTGTTTTTTATATTGAATGTAATCATTGAGCCACAGATCGGTGGCATATACCTCCTGGTATAGTTGTTTTGTTTGTCCCATTTTATTTGATTTAATTGTCCGTAAAGCTACTGAATATATACCTCTTCTCCAACTTTTATTTCGAATTTTTTAACGTCATATCCCTTCCCTTCCATATATCCCATAACCTTTTTAAAGTAGTAGTTATTTGTCCTACCTCCGTTAGAAATAGACCTGCAAAATAATTTATTGTCGTAGTGCAATTCCATGTCTATTTTATTTCCTTCATGCCCCATATTTTTGATCACCTCTTCTTCAATTTTTTTAAGAACCTTAATGTGTTTACTGTCTTTTAGTATGATATTCTGTATCTCATACACGGCACACATCATTCCAGAGGCGAAGTTTTGCATGTTCTTATTTCCTTTTCTCATATATATTTCAGCCCTACTTGACATCTTTGCTAATTCTAGTTCTATTTCTTCCATAATTTTCTTATTTGTCTCCCTAAATCCTCATCGTTAGAGTACTTGTTAATTAATTCCTGTACGGTTGGCTTTGGTGGTTGAGGATCTTGGTACCCGTATGTTTTTTCTTGTCTAAGTTCGTTGAGTGTTCTTTTTTTTGCCATCTTAAAATAGTTTTAATGAGTATGATTTATTTACCTCAGCATCTCTATACTCTTCCTTGAATGAGTTGTCGTGTGATTCATATACTCTGCCGTGCTCATTGTTCACAACCATTTTATATTTATCTATATTTCTTAAGAACCATTTAGTCTCCTTTGAGTTTAACTTCTTGTCGTATACGTCAAAGTATACACTGTTTCTATGAAAAAAGGGCTTGTACTTTTGATGGTGCCTTGGCTTTGAGATGTCTTTCCTATTTATCATTATATAAAACTCTCTTACTGACATATTCCAATTAAAAATTGGCTTCTTATAGGATATGTATACGGCAAATGTTATTTCGTCTAATTGTAATTCTTTAAATATATTTTTCATCTTTCAATAGTTTTTCAATAGTTTGTTCTAATTCTGATCTAGTCATTGCAGATAAATAGTTTTTATTTAAGTGCCTGTTGAATGCATTATTTATCATATTGTATCTATGCTCTAGGTCGTAGTGTTTGTCAAATTTAATACTGTCATTATATCTTTTCATATAGTGAACAATAGTTGCGTGGTTACGATTTATGGTTCTTCCAATCCTACACATAGTCCACCCATGGTTTCTTAGAATTTTACCATATATCATCCGTGCCTCTACAACAGATCTTAATCTACTGTCTGAGTCTACATCAATATCAAATTCTTCTTGAATTATTTCTTTTAATTTGTTTGTATTTAGATTCATTTTATTTCCATTTATTTCTTCCTACTAACATTCCTATTATACCATAGTTTGCTATGTCTATTAGTGTATCCTCTTGACCCTCTCCAGGTACGTAGTTCTTACCACTCTTAATTAAGTTTCTAAGTCTACTTACCTTGTCGGTTAGTCGGATCGATAGTCCTGTTAGGGAGAATTGTTTATCTTCTTTATTGTTTAAGTCGCCACCCAGTGCTATGTTACTTAGTCCGTAGTCCATTTGTTTTTTAGCAAATAGTTCGTACATCTCTTGTTGTACTGCCTTGAACTCAGCAGATAACTCTGGGTACTCCGTTTCAAATATTTCTATATCACTCATTAACTAAGTCTTTTATTGTAGCGTTTAACACTACGTCGTTAATTTTCATTAGTAACCATTCATAATCTACATGATCTTTTGTAGCTAATAATTTAAATGATATCTCGTCTGCGGTTTGTTTTATTCTTCCTTCCATTTTTCTATTATTTGTTCGTTAGTTGAATCGTCAATATAGTAAACGTGTTTATTGATTGTTATGTATATTGAGTCGCTTGTTTTTACTTCTATCTTCATAGTATTAGTTTAATTAGTGCAATCATTGTGGCTAGATAAATTATAACTAAGCCTGCTTGCTTTATTTGTTCCATATTATTTCTTTACATTTTTTAGTACCTCTTCTCTGAATTTCTTTTTACTTATAAAAAGATCCATCATAGCTACTATTGTATTGGAATAGTTAATGTCTAGTTCTTGGTTAACATCCTTGAAGTCAAACATTACGTCTTCGTTTTCTGGTTTTATGTAAAATGTACGTGTCATATTTATTTGTTTTTATTTAAGTCATAATGGTAATCTATAATTGGCATCGCTGAGAAATCATTCCTTAGACTTGATACCTCTATTTTAATTACCTCTCCGTTTACTGTTATTGTATCTGTTATTATTTTTCCTGATAGTATACTATCTATTTCTCCATCTGATAGTTCTATAAATTCTGTTCTCATTTTTTTAGTAGTTGTATTATTATATACGATAGGTATATTGTTATTATTAGTATTACTGGTATTATTATTGTCTTCATAGCTTATGCATTTTTTTTACTATATCTATATATGCTCTTATTTCTTCTTTCTTTAAAAATTGGTACCACTTACACATTCTTAGTTGCCTGTGTGCAAACTGTATCTCTTTCCTCCATACGTCTTTATCACTCATTCTTATCGTTATATATAGTTAGTATTACGTTTCTTTTGTCTATAAAATCATTGAGTTTATTTTGATAGTAATCAATCCACTCCTGGTTTTCTGTTAGCATTTTATTTATTGTCTCTTCCATAGTTGTCTGTTATTTCATCTTTTCTTAATACTATATAGTTATTATCTCTTAATAGTTCTATAGCGTCTTGTATTTTCTTTTGATCCAGTCTATAGGTATCAAATATTTCATTATGTATTGGCATAGTTATTTGTTTTATAAGTGTTCCCTACAGGTAGGACATCTACCGTAGTCTATTAAATCTATTGTCATCTCATCTCCACAACAGGAGTATTGTATTTCTTCTTCTTCCATTACAAGTGTCCTCCGTAGTTTTTATCTGCGATATCATACCTCCACTCGCCTTGATCTTCTGTATATACTGTTTGTTTTAGTTTATTATATATTTCTTTAGTGTATATGTTCTCATTTTCTAGTAGGTAGTCAGATACATTTGACTCCTCCATATCGGGTATATCTACTATAGTGTCTACCACCTTGTGATATATTTTTTTTGTTGTTATTGTTACTTTCATAGTTATTTGTTTTGGTTTACTAATATATGTAATTATGTTTATAATTACAAGTTATTTACTGCCTTTTATTAAATTTTCTTTAGCCCACAAGGGTTGTAGGTTGGTATAGTGAAATAGTTTTTTAACATCCTCCTCTGTACTTGCTGAGGCTAATGGTATTATATGGTCTATATGCCACTCGCCATAGTTATCCCAACTCATGCCATCCTTAAATTGTTTTGTTAAATGACTCCTAACTTTACTATAAGAACATCCAAGTAGTTCGCTATTCCCTTTAACATTAAAGTTTTTTATTGATCTCCTTGTCATCTTTCTTAGGTTTAGTTTCATTCTATATACTGGGTCGGCATCCCTTTTTAATTTTTCTCTTTGGTTTATATCCTCTCTATGTTCCTTAGCGTAGTTAGAATTGTATGCAGATATTTTTTCTTTGTTATTTTCTCTCCATAATCTTTTAATTTCTTTCTTATGGTCTAAGTTTTTAAGTTTATTTCTTTCGTAGTATTTTTTTAAATACTCTCTTTGTTTTTCTTTGTCTTTATATCCCATGAATTTCAATTAAATTTTTCTCTACCTCATCCAAGTACTCTATGTAATAATCTGCGTATGCTTCGTCTATTATTCCGTATGCCTTGTCTTGGATCATCCAACCCTTCATATCCTGTACTGTGTCTATCGAGTCATCTAGTAGTCTATCCTTGTGGTTGTTACATGATACCATTAATACAAATACTCCTAGTAGTTTAACTATCTTCTTGAAGTCCTTAGCCTTGTATGTTTTAAGGTTGTGTTTTTTAGCTACCTTTTTAATTTGTGGCAGCATCTCAATTAATGTTTTATTTCCTATTGATTTCATTTTATTTGGTTTTTAATTAGTAGTTCATCTATTTTTCTCTGTCGCCAGTTTGCGTACATTTTAGATGCTATTGCTAGTCGTTGTGGTTTGAATGGGTATCTATTCTTTAGTCGTGCCATTGCTATTCTTACAAATTGCTCCCTTTGTTCTTTAGTGTTATTCATTATTATCATTTAACTCTTTTTTTAGTTCATCATTATACTCATACTTAAGATCTAAACTTCCGTAATTCATTTCGTCATCGTAGTAAGCACTTGTTTTACCTCTGCACGATACCCCTACCACTTTCTTTGTAAACTGTTCATGCTTATACCTTAGAAATTGTTTAGTTAGTCCATACTTTTTGCAAACATAAGGCATTGGGAAGTCTTTTAAAAGTAATAGGTGAATGTTTATTCTATCTTTTGGTGTTAGTACATGGTCGTACTTATAGTCACAGTTCATATGGTTCATAGTTATTTGTTTTTAGTTATTGTACTTTTTAATATTTCTTTACATAATTCTTGAGGAATTTTACTCCTATTATATGACCCTTTTTTACCTTGAGTCCCTGTTTTTGCTCCACGTCTAGCACTTTCGTGATGGCAATGTCTGTTTATTATATTTCCGTTCTTGTCGTATTTGTAGTTTTTGCATTGTGGTCTTGGAACCCAGGTTTTTGAGTTAGTCCATATATCTGTTGGCTTTGCTCTTGTTTCGGGATTTTCTTTTGTGTGATATTTACAATACCAAACTGTATGCCTTTTAAATTCTTGCATCCAATCCATATGCCTCAACATACCTCTTGGGTTTTCAATAAAAAATACAAGATTAGGATTTATTTTTAACCATTCTTTTATTAATTTTATCCAATGTTTATTAACAGTATCACATTTTAAGGCGTAGTCAGTTTTTGGTTCTTGTTTATTCCTATGTGTTGAAATTGCCGAAATACTATAAGTGGTACAGTCGGGGGAAGCCCATACTATATCAGGTATGAAGGGAACGTCTTCTTTTTTAAGTTTTCCAATATCAATTGTTAAATCTATTTTATCGTACTTAGTCCAGTCTACACTAAAAACATTATAACCTAACTTTTCAGCTTCTTTTCCTACACTCCTTGAGCCAGCAAATAATTCTAGTACATTTTTCATATTAATTCTAGTTTTTAAAATTATCAAAATATACCTTACCTATTTCCACCTCGTCAACTAAGCCACCCCAGTTCTCAAATGCTTCTAAGAATATTTTTTTACTAGTTGATTCTTTTCTTGATTTTTTCCAATCATCATATTCTTTACGGAGTGATTCCATTACTTGCGTTTCTGAGTTTCCGATTACAATCATACCGTATCCAAAAATCCCTTCTATTGTTCCTATCCAAATTGTTTTTTTATCTTTCATTTTATTTTATTTATTAACCCCATTGTTTTGCCATAGCTTCTGCAATACCAGGAAATGTTTTACTTCTTAATTTTGCCCTTTCTTCTTTTGGTAACTTCCAAGCTTCAGCGTACCATGCAGGCATGGTCTTACCACTTTTAAATTCTGTTCTTTTTGGTGGTTGCACTATTTTTGTTGGGAGTAATATCGGGAGTCCTTTTAACCATAGGCAAGTTTTTTTCTCGAATGGATCACCAAACTCATAAGGTTGAATAATTTGGTTAGGTTTCCTCCACTCTGTACTCATTATTCCAACAGGGTTTTCAATAGCTATCTTATCGCAATTTGCATTGGCAAACATCATAAAAAACTTAATTGCTTCTTCTCTGTCTTGATGTCTTTTAATTGCTTTGTCTCCATACTTTTCAATATTAAACCATCTATTTCCTGTTACTGTTAAGTAGGTGCATGGCGGGAAAGCTATAATCATGTCCCATTTTTGATTTAGTAATTCAATTACATCTTGTTGCATATGCCACTTTGGTTTTCCTCCGCTACATGGTAATATATCACAACTAAAAGATTCATGCCCTATTTTTCTAAATTCTTTAGTCACCACCTGGCTCTCTTCACACGCTACTAATATTTTCATATTAATTCTAGTTTTTTAATTAGTTCTTTAGATTTTTTACTTAACATTGAATCCATGTGACTATCTTCCAGCATTTTACACAATTGGGACCCTAGCTCTTGAGTTCCTAACATATGAACCGATCTACTGTCCTCAGTATTAGGGTGTTTTAAGTTGTAAAAACTTGCTTTGTTATAATTGTCTCTTAATTTTAATTTTATTTGGACAATAAAACTGTTAACTATTTCTTGTATTTCTGCCTTACATTTTTCTTTTAAGGCTTTCTCTATTGCGTTTGTATTTTTCATATTGTTTAGTTTATTGCTACACTCATCAAACAGAGTATATAGGTTAAAAATATTATTGGTATTGTAATCGCTATGTATCTATCCTTTGTCATTTGTTTTTATTGTATTGGTTTATAAATTCTACTACCTGTGCGTACACTATGTTTATATCACAAGTGAATAGCGTATCCATAATGTTATCCCATTCGTACGTGTCATCTCCTGTCTGAAAGCATTTCCTTACTACAGGCATCAACCAATCCCAAGAGGAATGAAATTTATATGATATATTGTTTGCAGAGATTATACAAACATCTTTAAAGAACTCTTTGTGCCACTCAGCGCCCATAAATTCTGCTATTAGTTTATTTTCTTTCATAATTTCTATTTTTTTATTAGTGAGTTTTGTCTTAGTTGCTTCTTAAAACCATACTCATCTTCGGTTAGTTTTACACCTCTGTATCTTTCTATGATTCTCATGGCTTGTTCAAAGTCACCATTTAAAACCTCTTGACACATATGGTCAATGGCTATCGCATCACAAT
>WLWG01001213.1_pt1 | contig 24037 bp, 23 predicted proteins | sample 6712871 | NCBI WGS metagenome assembly WLWG01 (sample SAMN12718693, study PRJNA515312) | sponge metagenome | isolation source: marine sponge | host: Mycale hentscheli | place: New Zealand: South Island, Marlborough, Capsize Point | collected 2003-05-01
AAAACGCAAAGGGTGAGATATATACTAATGACATGTTAACACAGGAAGATATAAAATTTCTCGCGAGAAAAATCAAACTGAATCCAGACAGAGCTAAAATTCTATTTGAAGAGAAAACTGACGCTGATCTTATGTTTGAGCAGATTAGTAATAAAAGAGTTACTAAAAAAGAAATATGGGAATTGTCATTTCCGGTTTTCATTAAAATCTTGGTAAATAGAGAAGTTAAAGACCTTGATCAAAAATATAAAAATTATATTTCTGATTTTGTGGGTGTTTTTTATCCTCAAATAATCATGGCATCCAGAATAAAAACAAAAGTCCCTAGAAAACCAATTGAAGAAAATGCTCAGTATTTTTTTACTTTAGCGTCTTTTTTTCCTGAGAATATGGCTTCTAAAATTTCTACTTCGCAAATTCATAGTATTTTAAAATACACTATGGATACTTTTAAAAAAACTAAAGGTGAGGATTATGTAGAGGCTGTTTCTGAAAGTTACGAACATATTGAGAGAATTAAAAAAAAATGGATGAAGTAGTTTTATAGTGTAATAACTGTTAGTATGAAATCACTTTCAGGTAAGAAAACATATTTTACTGCTGCTGCAGCAGTTATAACGGCTCTCGGCGGATATTTCGCTGGAGAGGTAGACATTACAGTAACTATTCAAAGCTGTTTCGCTGCATTAATGATGATTTTTCTCCGTGCAGGAGTTACTTCTGAGTCTAAAAAAACTTTAGGTTCTAGTGAGGGTAAATCGGAAGAGGTTGGCATAGGTACACAAAAGTAAATAAGTTAATAATGTCTTGGTTTAGTTATATTTTAGCTATATTTTCTTCATTATTTAAAATGATAGATAAAAAAACTTTGTCTTATAGTGAGAAAGTAGATAAAATAAAAAGAGAAAAAAAAGAACAAGTAGAGAGTGATTGGAAAGATTCCCAAAACGAAATTGATCGTGCTTTTCGCGCTGCTAAGTCTAACCAGCGGATGCAAGACGACGAAGACTAATTCTTCAATACCGCATGTCCCACAAGACATTACACAACGGATGTTGAATCATCCCCAGATTGACAAAGCTTGGGAGCATGTTCCAGAATTTACTCGAGATGTATTAAAAACAATTTCAGACCAAGCTGCAAAGCTTGAGTTAGAAAAAATAGAAAACAATTAATTATGAAAAATATTATCGTATTAGCTATGCTGTTAACACTTTCAACTAGTCTTACAGCAGCCGAGAAAAAAGAGAAGTGGTTTGGTATTGGTATTAAGCCGGATCCTCATCTTGTTATTCCATTTGTAGGTGCAAAGGTGCCTTTGCCTAGCGTTTGTGCAGGGAAAGATGTTTCAACTGCTTTTAATTTTAAATGCACGAAGCAAGGGATTACTTTTAAACTTCCTTATTTTAAGCTTCGTTGGGAGTTTCCCGGTTTATCTTTGGGTAGGGGAGACAAAAAAGTTACTATTGGTAAAAAGTAATACTTGTTAAAGTTTCTTGTAAGCAAGCTCTAGACCTAACCAGTCTAGGGCTTCATTTTTTTTCCATTTTTGTAAAAAAGCGTGTAGAATATATAGTAACGATGGACAATTTAAATAAATTAGATTTTGAAGTATCTTATGATACACCCTTCTCTCCTGAGGGGCGTGATCTAATAAATATTTATTCTAAAGAAGCGGAGATAATTAAAGCTGAAAAAGAAGAGGATAAATTAATAAAATTTTCTGTTAGTTTAGCTAATTGTTTTAAAGATAAAGTTAGAAAAAGTCCTGAACGTTTAAGGGTAGATTCACTTATAGCTACTTATAAAGCGGCCGGAGAAACTTATAATAAAGAAATGGATTGTTCTCTAGGGGAATGGTGCATGGCTAACGTAAATCGTTTTTTAAAAATAGCCGAAGGAAAAGAATTTAACTTAAATATTGATTCTGCAAAACAAGATCTACTTGATTACAATCTTGATGTAGATTTTGACTCAGTGGATCAATTATACATAGAAACCCGAAAAGAGACAATTAGTAATGCAATTGCTTCTCACTGGATGGGAATTTAAAAAGATGAAAAACTGGAAATATACCACTACGTTTAGCTCAGTTATCAAACCGGTAGTATCAGAAGACAAGGATAAATATTTAGCATTAGCCTCTATGGTCGAGCTTGAAAAGTTTTTGCCCAAAGTGGATGTCGAAAAAAATGTTGATCTTCTTCCTGTCGCTTTTAATGCATTTGTAGCTAATCGTGTTAACAAAAATGGAGATGTTGTGGATACAGAAACAGCTATTGCGATGTATGACAACTTCAAAAATAAACCAATCAACATTGAGCATAACAGAAAATCCGTAGTTGGGACTATCCTTACTGCGGGTTTTTCACGTTTTGGTAACGATGAACCTTTAACAAAAGATGAAGTTAAAGATTTAAAAGAACCTTTTAACGTTACCCTTGGTGGAGTTATATGGAAAATAGTGGATCAGAATCTCGCTGATAAAATTGAAAGCTCTAGTGATCCTACAAGTGAAGATTATATGGGGATTAGTGCGAGCTGGGAATTAGGATTTACTGATTATAATTTAGTTGTGCTTGAAGGAGAAGAAAAAAATATAGAAAACGGCCTAGAAATTTCTGACCCTAAAGAAGTTGAAGAGTACGCTTCTAGACTAAAAGGTTTTGGGGGCGAAGGAAAATTTGATGATAGCTCAAACATATATAGAAAAGTTATCAATAATGTAGTTCCACTTGGAATAGGTTTAACGGCTAATCCTGCCGCTGATGTACAAGGCGTCTTGACCGACAAAGGAACTGAAGAACACAAAGCTTTGGCGAAAGAAGGTTCTGAAAAAGAAACAATTTCCCAAAATACAAATAAAACTGTAAAAACAAGGAAAGTAGAAGCTATGAAAATAGAAAATCTAAAAGACATAACGGACGAGTCGATTCAGACTCTGACTGCTTCTGCTATTCATGAGTTTATTCAGGAAAGCCTCAAGCAAGCTTCGGAGGAGTATTCCTCTCAGAAGACTGAGCAAGAGGAATCCTTGAAAGATGCTCGTGAACAGCACGAGACGCTCTCCAAGGAATATGATTCCATGAAGACACAGTTAGAGGATATTAAGGCTCAATTGGAAAAGCTAGAAGCTGAAAAAGCTGAGGCCCAAAAACTAGAGGCATTCAACCAGCGAATGGCTTCTTACGATGAGCGTTTCAGTTTGACTGATGAAGACCGCAAGGTTATCGCAGGCCAGATTAGAGACCTTGACGCGGAAGCATTTGCTGAATTGGATAAAACTCTTTCAGTACTTCTTTCTTCTAAAGTTCACGCTGAAGAAGAAGTTGTTGCAGAAGAAACTACGGCTCCTGTCGCGGTTGAAGAAGCAGCAGTTTCCACTGAAGAACAATCATCTACTGAAGTTGAAGCTTCTGTAGTTAAGGAAGTTGTTGAGAGCGCAGTAGATAATGCAAAATCGGAAACAGTAAACATGCCGACTTCTGCACCCGCTGAAGAACCAACAATTCAAGAAAAATATAGCAAAGCTTTTGCTATGGATGGATTTGTGTTTACAAAATAATATAGAAAATACTTATTATGGCAAATGATAGACTAAGGCCCTTTAGGGATTATAGTGAGCATGATGTTATTAACTTATTCGCTTTTGGTGACCGTTCAGTGTCCCTTGGCACAACCGACGTAGTTTACGCTGGTTCATGTGTTAAGGTTCAGACTGGCTGGAGCAACACTAATGAGCTGGAGATGCTTGGTAACGTTGGTGCTGGATACAACAACACCGTTTCTCAACGTTATGGTGTTCAGGCGGACGTACAATATACGGAAGGCGGCGCTGATGAAGCTGCCCTCGGTATTACTCTTTATGACGTTCGGGAATATGATGAAAATGGCGAAAAACTCGCTTTTAACCCACGGAAGCAAGCTGAATTGCAAGCAAGTTTGAGTGGTCAGGCAGTTCCGATTGCTACTCGAGGAATCTTCCTCATGGCAACGGGATCATGGGCTAGCTCTGCAGGTATTTTGCAAGATCAAGACGTTTTCGCTACTGGTAATGGCCAAGTAACCAATTTGGGAGCTAAAGCCGTTAATAACAGAATCGGCAGAACTTTAGGTGGCCCCGATGCGGACGGCTCAGTTTTGGTTAAATTCGACTTCACACAGGGTTAATAGAAAAGGAGATTATTAATATGAAATTAAAACTTAAAAATACCCCGGAACAGGTTGAGCTAATCAAGGCAATGGGTTCTAAAAACCCAGAAATCTCTCGTCCGGCATCAGAAGCTTTTGCAGCTTTTATCGGACCAGTAGTTCAACAGGTACTAATGCAGGCTAATACAGCTGCATATGTCTACACTGATGTAGAATATGACGAAGACGACAACCCTAGTTATCCGCTTGATTTGTTTTATGATCAACGTGGTGTTGATAACTATGTGACTGTTTGGTCGCAGCAAATGGCAGGTGGCCTTCCTTCTTCACAAATCGCTGGAAACGCAGAATTGAAAGTCTCAACTTACAAGTTGGATAGTGCGGTTAGCTTTCTTAAAAAGTATGCCCGTAAGAGCCGTTTGGATGTTGTTAGCAAATCTATTGAGCGTATGGCTAACGAGGTTCTCGTAAAGCAAGATCGTAATGCTTGGGCTGTTCTTTTGAAGGGCTTGGCTGAAGGTAAAGGAGCAACTGGTTCTGGTTCTGCCGGTGACCATGTCGTCGATAAGACTGGGTCCAGTAATAGCGCATTCACTCTTGATTATCTGAATGATATGATGATCAAGATGAAGAGGCTTAACACTTCTTATGCCGGTGGAACTCCTGCAGAAGCTTACTCTAAGGGAATTACTGACTTGTTCGTTTCTCCTGAGATTGTAGGTGATATTCGTGCTCTAGCTTACAATCCGTTTAGTACTACTGCTGAACAGGTTGGAGATATTGTTAAGGATGAAATGTATAAAGCTGCTGGTGCTAATAGCATTTTCGGTGTAAACATTATCGATCTTATCGAACTAGGCAATGGTCAAAAGTATAATACATTGTTTGGTACTTTTTACGGTGGAACATTTACTGGCAATGACCAAGTTGTTGTTGGTGTTGATCGTTCTCGTGAAGCTCTGGTTCGTCCAGTTGCTCGTAACTCCGAGACTGGTGGAACATTTACTGCTCTTCCGGATGATCAGTTTGCTGCTCGTCAAGATAAAACCGGCTTCTACGGCGGAATTGAAGAAGGACGCGTCCTTCTAGATGCTCGTGTTTTGGTTGGTTTGGTCTTTGAACGTCCTTAATCGATAAAACATAACATTTAGAAACCTCGGCCCCAAAAGGGTCGGGGTTTTCTATTTTTTAGAAAAAAAGTGTATTTTTTACTAATATAAGGAATAAGATTATGGCAACAAAAAGAAAAGCTACCAAGAAGACTTCTTTAAAAAATATCTCCCAAACTCACGCAGAAATAGAAAAAATTGAAGCTACTACTTTAGATCAAATTTGGGGGGATGACGGTATGGGAATGTATGGCACATTGGATCCGGTGTCTTATGAGAAGAGACTAGATGACATGAACATGTCTGACATGCAAAGTCACGCCTCAAGGGTAGGAATTATACCTATTGATAATAGGAGCATGTTGAGGGAAAGACTCTTAAGGGAATTTAGAAAACATGCGTCTGGGTATAAAAAACCTGCTTCTGCTCCTGAACAAAATCCTGAGATTAATAAAGAAGCTGAGAAAATTCTTTCAGAAGGTAGATAATATTTTCAGAAAAACCCCCATATAGTGTAATAAAATTATATGGCAACGGTTTATAATTTTAGCGGGACACAAGGCTCACAGTTAAGTGTACGCTTAAAGCTACAAGATGCAGCTGGAGATCCTATTAATTTAAGTGGGTCTTCTGTAAGTGGGGTTGTAAAATACAGATACTCTAGTACTTCACCATTGGTAAACTTAGATCCAGTTATCGTTTCTGGAACTAACGGTTCTCTTTATTCTAGTGGGTATGTAGATGTATACCTTACTGCTTCTCAAACAGCAGCGTTGCCTGTCGGTGAGTTTGTATACGATATAGAAAAATATCCTACTACAAATTCAGAAGCTGTTGAAAAAATTCTAGCTGGAGATTTTTCAGTGTCACCTCAAGCCACTACTTAATATGAGTGATCAAACTATAGTCGACGTTGTTATTAATGACTCTACCGCAACAGTGGTAGACAATAGAGATTTATCAAATTTAACTATTGATTTAAACGCTACTGGCCAACTTTTAACAAATAATTTAATATCATCAGGTAACTACCTTGATTCTGAAATAGCGATAGTTTCTGGTATAGCTCAGTCAGGTTCAAACGAGTCTCTAACTGGTCAAATTAACCAGCTTAGTGGAAATTTAATTACTACTGGTCAAACCTTACAAACTCAGATTACGTCTAACGATTCTGATATTACCAGCCTTACTTCTAATCTAGTAACTACTGGCCAGACTTTACAAACACAGATTACTAGTAATGATTCAGATATAAATACATTAACCACTAATTTAGCGACGACTGGAGAAACATTAACTTCAGAAATTAATTCTATATCAGGAGTCGTACCTACTGGTGGTGCAACTAATCAAGTATTAGCTAAAATAAACAGCGCTAATTATAATACTCAATGGGTAGATCAAAGTGGAGGTGGAGGAGGCTCAGGTACTGTTACATCTAGTACTGCTACAACAAATTACCTTACAAAATGGACAAATGGAGCGGGGGAAGTAATAGGTAATTCTGTAGCTTATGATAATGGCTCTAATATTGGTATAGGCACGGCTACCCCAAGCTCGAAACTTCATGCATTAACCTCTGGAGGGTCTACGACTTCTGAAAATGTAGTTGCTATTTTCCAAGCTAATACTTCTAGCGCAATTTCATCCGGTGGCGGAACAGCCATTAAGTTTAAGGGGGTTAGTAGTGGTGGGAATCAACAAAATTACGACCAAGGCATGATTTCTACTTTCGGTTATAGTACCAATAACATGCATGGAATGAAATTTTACTATAAACCAAACTCATCAACCGCACTAACTGAAGGGATGAGGTTGAATAGTAGTGGGTTTTTAAGTGTCGGTGGTCAAGACGCTTCTGAAAAATTACATGTACATGGGGGTAATATAGCTGTTGACAATACTTATACTATAGGGGGTGTTAATGGGAGTACAGGTTTAAGTGTGTCTGGCTCTACTCTTACTCTAAAGACAGGAAACGTGGAGAGAGCTACAATTAGCAATGATAAATTTACTATAGGCGGTACAGTATACTCTTCTCTTGCTACAGTCTTTAACGTAAAAGATAGTCAAGACTCAAGTTTTAATAGCGGTATAGGTGTGTTTAGGAGTTCAGGCGCAGAAGCTACTTATCTTAATATGGTAGGTGGAAACTTTAATTTAAATGCCCCGACAGGAGCATCAACTCAATTTAAGGTCGCTGGTACAAATACGCTTACTATAGTTGCTAACGGAAATGTCGGTATAGGCACGACTAATCCAAGCTCAAAACTTGATGTTAACGGTATGATTAGTGCCGGTATTGCTGGTGATAATTCAGCGAATTATGCTGCTTTACTAGTGTCTTCGACAGGTACGGGAACACAACAGTCAGCAATAGCAATTCAACAAACCTACCCTAATGGAAATACTATTATTTGGGCTGATCTAGAGCCTTATACTGAGTATAACTTCTCCCATAATGGTCTTGATAATGCGTTCACCTTTAACTCTGGTTATTACGGAAGCTCTTTAAAAGCTGTAACTGTACGTAACAGATCAGGAACCCAAAGGACCTCTTTTGAAAAGATTAAAATTTGGCAAAACACTGCTACAATAGATGTCGGAGGCTCTGTAAGCATAGGGCAATTATCAGCAGGCGGAGAAGTTCAACCTACCATAAGACTAACGATAAAAGATGTTCAAGACTCAAGTTTCAATAGTGGTATAGCTTTGGTTCGAAGTACAAATACTGATACCGCTTATATCAATGTCGTAGGCGGAAACTTAAATTTAAATGCCCCGACAGGAGCATCAACTCAATTTAAGGTCGCTGGTACAAATACACTTACTATAGTTGCTAACGGATCTGTTGGTATTGGTACGGCTACCCCAAGCTCAAAACTTCATGTATATGGTGGAGATGCTAATATTAATACTTTAAATATCGGGTTAGGGGCTGGATCAAATAACAGTACTAACACTAGTATTGGTGTAAATTCTTTAAGCAATAACACTATCGGCGTACAAAATGTAGCCGTTGGTTATCAAACGCTTTTAAATAATACGGAGGGTCTTAGAAACGTATCTATCGGTTATCAATCTCTTTACACGAACACTGTAGGTGATAGTAATATATCTATTGGTTACAAGTCCTTACACTTTAACGTAAGCGGTTTACAGAATATAAGTATTGGTGATTTAAGTCTTTTCAATAATACAGGCTCATCCAATACCGCTGTTGGTTTTTCTGCTCTTAAAAGTAATACATCAGGTAATGGTAATTCTTCTATTGGGTTTAATTCTTTGTTTAATAATACCACAGGAACTCGAAACACGGCTCAAGGCTTTGAAGTTTTATACAGTAATACAACAGGCAGTTATAATGTTGCTAGCGGATATAAATCAATCTACGGTAATACATCAGGAACATTTAATCTAGCTAGTGGGTATTTATCTCTTTATGCTAATACAACAGGCAGTAATAATGTTGCCGTTGGATATCAAGCAGGACGGTTCATAACTGATGGTTCCACTGCTAACACAACTGGAGATTATAATATTTTTCTAGGTACTGATACGAAAGCTCTTGCAGACAACGATCAAAACGAAATCGTCATTGGTTATAACGCTACGGGAGCAGGGTCAAACAGTGCTACTCTAGGTAATGATAGTATCACTAAGACTGTTTTAAAAGGTAATGTTGGTATAGGTACAACAGACCCAAGCTCAAAACTTCATGTATATGGTGGAGATGCTATTATTAATACGTTGAATATCGGGTTAGGAGCTGGGACTAATAACGGTGCTAATACAAGTATAGGTCTAAGCGCTCTTTCTAGTAACACTTCAGGTGTAAATAACACAGCCGTTGGAGAATATACTCTCCGTGGTAACACAGTTGGTTATAATAATGCAGCTTTTGGTTCGAGAGCTCTATACAATTCTATTAATGGTAATCATAATACTGCTATTGGGCATTACGCTCTCTATTCTAACTTTTCAAGCCACAGTAATACTGCTGTTGGTCTAGGTGCTCTTCGCAATACTAATGGTAGCAATAATACGGCCATTGGGTTTTATTCTCTATATAGAAACTCAACAGGTACTTACAATGTCGCTAACGGATTTGAAGCAGGGCATTATATAGCTGATGGTTCCACTCCTAATTTAACAGGTGATTATAATATTTTTATTGGTTCTTCCACAAAAGCCCTTGCGGACAACGATCAAAACGAAATCGTCATTGGTTATAACGCTACAGGAGCAGGGTCAAACAGTGTTACTCTGGGTAATGATAGTGTTACCAAGACTATTTTGAAAGGGGCCGTTGAATTTAAAGTTTCTGGTTCAAATACGTTTGCTGTAGCTACTAACGGATCTATCAGTTCCTCTACCGGAGCTAGTTTAAGTTCAGGGGGTACATGGACCGATGCTTCTACAAGAGAATTAAAGCAGGATATAAAAGATTTAGATTATAGAGAGTCTCTAAATATTATTAAACAGCTAAATCCTGTCAAATTTGCTTATAAAAAAGACCCTAAAAATAAAAAAATAGGATTCATTGCTGAAGATGTCCCAGACTTAGTTGCTACAGAGGATAGAAAAGGTCTATCAGCTTTACAAATTGTCTCAGCTTTAACAAAGGTTGTGCAATCTCAGCAAAAAGAAATTCAGCAACTTAAAAGAATGGTAAAACGTTTAAATAAGATTAAGTAGAATTTTAAATAATCATGGCTCAAAGATTTGGTGGAAAAATAGTTACTGATGGTTTAGTATTATGTTTAGATGCACATGATGCTAAGTCGTATGCTGGTGAACCTGCGAACAACTTGAATTCAGATACAAATGATTATACTGGTACTTCTTATTCTTATTTTGGGGAATGGACATCTGATCCAACAAGATTATCTAAATCATATGATTCTACTATTAAAACTCCTATCGGTACTGGTGCTACATTAATACAAGAATCAGGAACAAATGGATATCATCATTTATCTCGTATGGGAGGAAGTGAAACCGGTAATCATACAATATCTTTTTATTTTAAACCTGTAACAAGTGATATTAATAATCTTAAAATAGGGATGTTAGGGGATAGTAGTCCTATTATTACGTTTGATTTTACTCAATCCCCTGCTACAGTAACTCAAACTGGATCGTCTATTTCTGGTAAATTAGCTTTATTAGCACCATTAAATAATGGTTGGTATTTTTGCGCTGCGGATTTTAATGGTCGTTCTGGAGGTTGGGTTGGCTCTGTAGGATTTAATATCAATGCAGCATACACTGGGGTGTTAGGTAGCAAAAAGGCTTATATATGCGGTTTAAATTATAACAATAAAGCCTATGCAGTACCGTCTTTTGATCGTTCCGCTACTAACGGTTGGGTAGATAGATCGGGTAATAGTAATAGCGGCACATTAGTAAATGGAGCCGATACGGGGATATCTCATTATAGAGAGGGGGAAGTAATAATGCCTGTAAGTGCTAGTTATTTAGATTTTGATGGGAGTGATGATTATATCACTATTTCTTCACTGTTAAATCAGGAGACTATAAATGGATCAACTACCAAAACTATTATTTTGTGGCTGAAACCCGATAGTCATGGGCCAATGATGGCATTTTCGACAGGGCAAGATGGTAATAATAGAATTTATTATTGGACACAATACAGTTTAAATACTTGGCGAATTGGTAACTATACTAGTACATCAGGTCATTCGACTTTGCCATCAGCTGGAACATGGTTTTGTACTGCTATAGTCATAAATGGGCTTAGTGTTACAGGATACCTCAACGGTACTCAAGATTATACAGGAGCTTACTCTGCTTTTACAACTCATGAATACGCTGTATTAGGTAGGCATGGCACCGGCTCTTATTATTATGATGGGAAAATAGGTAAAGTGTCAGTTTATAATAAGGCGTTATCAGCCGCAGAAGTATTAAATAATTACAACACAGCAAAACCAAGATTCGGATTATGATAAAAGGTGGGCCAAAAATAATAAATGATAGTCTAGTAGTATGTTTAGATGCACATGATGCTGATTCGTATGCTGGTGAGCCAACCACTAACCTAATCTCTAACGGGGGCTTTGAAAATAACACTACTTCAGGTTGGTCATTTGACCCAAAAACAACCGGATCTTTCTCTGTTACTTCTGACGACAAAAAAAGTGGTTTATATTCGGCAAAATTAACTAATTCTACTTCTAGTGCGATAGCTTTATGGAAAAGTATAAGTATAACTTCTGGTCAACAGTATACCATTTCTGCGTGGATAAAAAATGTTAGTTGTCCTACTACTCCTTATTTTTCTGTTAGCTCTGGAGGCACTTTTAATGGCACCTCAAGCGGAAGCTCGACAACTGGAGTAACAGCAGGAAGTGATTGGGTATACATATCAAAAACATTTACAGCTACAAATACTCAAACAACTAACCCTTATATAAGGACATCACATTCCTCTACTCAAGGGTATTTTTTAGTAGACGATTTCCAAATTGAAAACAAAACATACTCAACACCTTTCGCAAACACAACTAGGTCAACCACGGATGGCTGGAAAGATTTAAGTACAAATGACCACGATGGCTCTTTGCTAAATGGAACTGTCACGGGAGCAACTCATTACAGGGATGGTCAAGTAATAATGCCTATTGGTAACAGTTATTTAGATTTTGATGGTAGTGACGACCATGTAAAAATAGATCATTCAACACAATTAAATAATGCAAAAACTTGGGAAATATGGATAAACATAGATTCTTTTCCTGCTTCAAATGCAAACGACTCTGTTTTTCAAAAAAGTGCGAATTGGAATAATTTTGGCGGTATATTATTAAGTATGATTTATGGTCATTTAAGATTTTCTTACGGAGGTTACTGGGCGGATGTATCTATAGAACAGCTCAGTAACATGAGTACAGGTACATGGTACCAAGTCGTTGGGACAGGTGAATTTTTGGGGGCAGGATTAGGGGTATTAATGAAAGGGTACTTGAATGGTGTTTATAAAAACAGCTTAACACGTACCGAAGCTTTCGTTCCGACAAACTCAAATGCTCTTTATCTTGGGGATGGCAACGGTGGTACCATGAATGGCAAAATAGGTTTATTTAGAGTTTACGAGGATACATTGACAGCCGCAGAAATATTAAGCAATTACAACGCAACAAAAAATAGATTTACATAATTATGAGTTTTCACAACAGAAGATGGATATTTTTAGATTCTGAAAATATATCAGGAGTTAATTTTAACCAAGTGCAAGAAACAAGCGCCGAAACAGTTCGTTATTCGGCGGATAGCGGAACGTTTTTCGTTAAGTATAATGTCGTCGAATATCCCGTTGATCCAACTGGCGCTAATGTAGACGCCAGCGGTAACACTTGGCAATTTTATTATAACACAGGAGTAGAACCCCCTGTTATTACAGGGTCAGGAGAACTTTACCCTTCAGGTTATGAAGCTGGCAGACCTGACTGTTATGACTTAGCAGAAGAAATTAGCGGTAAAATCGAATGGCACCATGAAGAAATGCTGGATTATTTATCAACACCAGAGTGGACACCAACAGGAATAATGTAATATGTCATATCATAATAACCCAAGAATAGTTACTGATGGTTTAGCATTGTGTTTAGATGCTAATGCTGAAAGGTCGTATTCAGGCTCTGGTACTACTTGGTATGATTTAAGTGGTAATGGCTATAACGGAGCTTTAACAAATACTCCTACATATAATAGCTCTGGTTATTTTAATTTAGATGGCACAGATGACTATATACCAATACCACAGTTTGATTTTACATCTACTCATTCATTAGAGTGGTGGTTTAATACTGATAACTTAACTGAAAAATATTCTGGAGGCGGAGGTTACGCTGGGCATATGTTATGTTGGGGTTATAGCCCCTCTGAGAGGGTATATTTAAAAACAGATGGGTCGATAGCCGTATATATACATAACGGTAGCAGTGGGGCTATTTTTACTACTAGTAATTTTAGCGTTACAGCTGGAGTTTGGATTAACATAGCTGTTACGTTCGATTGGCTTAGTAAAAATGTTAAGTTTTATCAAAATGGAGTATTAAAAGATACAATTAGTTTTTCATCTTTAGGTAGCTGGAATTATACAGGAGCATCAAATTCATATGATTATATAGATTTTGGACGCAATGTAAGCAATAATAATCTTTTCTTTGACGGTAAAGTCGCTAGTATAAAAATTTATAAAAGAATACTAAATTTAACAGAGGTGTTATCGAACTACAACTCAATGAAATCTCGATTCGGATTATAATACATATAGATAGCTCTTAATAGGCAAAAAATGTGTAATTTTAGGAAACGATGAAAATTGTAGACATAGCTGATGAAATTTATAGAGAACTGGGAGAGCCATCATCGCTCTCTATCCCAGCCATATCCTTTTGGATTCGTAGTAATGTTGGAGAGCTAAACAATAGACTCAATACGGCTTTTAAGATTTACGATCACGGTACTGAAGCTTATGAATTTTCTGGAAGTTTTAAAGAATCACAATATGTTCCTCAAGCTTTTAATGAAGCAACCGGCGCTGTTGGTTTAGGTGATCCAGCTTCCGTAGCTATAGAACCCGAGGAAGCAGCTATCTTGAAAAAAATGTATTTCGTGCATTATTACGACAAACAAATACGAAGTACAATTGGAGCGGCTTCATCCGATCCTGTTGTAGAAGTAGCTTCTGATGGATCAAGAGTTCGAAAAATAAATAAGAATGAATTAAGTAAAACCTATCTCGCTTTGAAAAAAGAAGAGTATATGGAGCTTACCGATTTAATAAATGCTTATAAATTAAGAAAAACTTCACCTCTTCAGGTGGCTGGAGATGATACTGTAAGAGCAGAGTTTCCAAGTAATAATGAAGGTTACCCATATAATCGGGTTCCAAACTATATAGGATAATGGCATCTTTAATTCCAGATTCTGCATTGCCGGGTTTAAAACAAGCCCTCGCCGATCATTTTGACACGTTTAAGGGAACTATAACGGTTCATAAAGAACCTAAAAGAACAGTTACCTTAACCGCTGATCAAAATATTTATGCTGGTTATGGAGCGCCGAAAGAACAGGTTAGCTATACTACTGTTAGTCAAGATTTTAGCGCAATTATTAATTATAAAGAAGATCAACCCTTAAACTATCAAGAAGAATTAAAAGTTGATATAGAAAAAGGTGAAGTGAGAATAAAAGTCGAACTTGACTGTAAAAACTATATAGAGAAGGGTAAGACTGAAACTGTAGAAATAAATGGCAAAATGTTTAATGTTATAAGTTCTGAAGGAACAAGATTTTTTGTTGGCCAGACTTATTACGTTTTCTATCTGGAGGCAACCACTTAATGGCTCTTAGAAAGAAATTAGATATTAAGCAGCTTTTGAAGAAAAACTATACTAATTCAAAAGTATTACAAAATTTAGCTTACGGAGCAGCAAAACAAAAATCTGATAAGCTTAAGAAAGATTTTTTAAAAGATTTCGATGCTCATCCAGTTACTAGAGAGATAAAACAGGGGCCAAGCGGAATGGCAAGCTCTCTGTTAGGAGGAAGAGGAAACTTTTTTGGTTTTTTGGGGTTTAATTCGGGCCAACAACCAATAGAAATATTAAGAGATCAGATAGAAAATAATATTACGATTTTAAATAAAAAAGGTAAGATAAAGAAGATTTCTAGCACCTCATTTGTTTGGCAATTTGATATTTCTGTTCCGTCTAAAGCTGATATATATAACGTAACACCAATGACATGGAGCACCAAAAGCTGGGTAAAAGGTGTTGAAAGAGGTATAACTAATTATAGTAATACAATTTTTAAAGAGTCTAAAAACAGTAGGTCTGGAGTAGCTATACAGGTAGAGAGTAAAGTCGGTTTTATTAAATTTAACGCCACTCCTTATGTCACTCAAATGTTAGATAGATTAAAAGCACAACTGAAATGAAGCCACAATTTGACAATCAAGTACTTTCTAGTTTTTTGCTATGGTTTGACCACACTTTATTAAAAGATGGTGAAGCATACCAGAATACTACGGGTCAATTTTATAATGTTCTGCAAGAATTTGCAGGCTATCAGACTTTTGCGAGCTCATATTCACAAATAGTATCTGACGCTTCAATTACTGGAGCTACAATTCCCACAGGTCTTTATGTTGGTAGTAATTTAGTAGATGTAGGTGAAGGTGGTTCAACTGGTTTATATGCTATTGATTATAATAACGGCCGCTCTTATTGGTCTGGAGATCAAGGAAGTGATATAACTGGCAGTTTTGCCATAAAAGATTTTAATACATTTCTTACAAATAGAACCGAAGATGAAATTCTATTTCAATCTCAGTATACCAATAGAAATAAGATATCAAATGTAGTCCCTACAGGTTTGGAAGCAAATACAAGGACTTATCCAGTAGTTTACATTAAAAACGACGGTAGTTCTAATGACCCTTTTGCTTTTGGAGGTCAAGATAACACAAGAATAAATGTCAGGGCTGTAGTAATCGCCGATAGCCAATTTGAAATTGATGCGATTGGATCTTTATTTCGGGATAAAACTAGACAGTACTTTTCTTTATTCGAAGCTTCGGAGATGCCTTTTAACCAGTTCGGGTATTATAGAAATGATGTCCAATACAATTACAATACTGTGACTGCTGGAAAGAGTGAAAGTCAAAAATGTTTCTTGGAAGAAGTCAATATTTCTAGATTTGATCGGGCTCTGGAAAATGAAGTTAGAAAATTTAACCCAAACGTTTACTCTACATTAATTGATTTTGAAATTAGTAAGGTGAGAAACCCCGGATGTTGAGGATTTTATTTCTCTTTTGGGTTTAGTAAATGTAATTTAAGATAAGAAAACTTAAATAGAAATTTAAAAAGTATGGCAAGAACAAGAGTAATTTACCAAAGCGAAGCCCTATATTGCAGTCAAGATGTAGCTTATAACATTGCTCAAACCGGTGACGGTGGCCCAGACTGGTCTCGAGCTTTTAATATTAAAGACCTTAACCGTGTTCAGAGCGTAAATTACTCTTTTAACGTAGCTAGGCAAGATGTAAATCAATATGGGGATCTTGCAGCGATTGATCAAATTATCACAGAAGCTCCGACTGTTTCTTTGGACGGTACGTACCTTTTATCCAACTTTACAAACGAGCACCGTTTAGGATTTTTTGTTACTCAGAGTGGGGATGGTACAAAGTATACCAACGGTTTAGCTACCGCAGACACTTCTGACGTTAAATCTGCAATTACGAACTTAATAGATAGTTCGAATAATGCCTACCAAAAAAATTATTTTATACTTACTACAAAAGAGGGTAAGGATGCTAATAAAGTAAGTTTGACGGGAGTACCCTTAAATGCTTCCGGTAATTACGAAAGTATAATTGGAATAGGGAATGGTTTTCTTAGCTCTTACTCTACCGAAGGGGCTGTTGGCGGTATACCTTCAGTTTCATTTAACGTAGAGGGGCAAAATATGAATTTTACCAGCATACCTGATACGGGAAATAATCCTACTCATGCACAACCTGCAACAGGCGCTGGATTTAGGACATCTGCAACTAAGGGTAACGGTTCTCTGATAGGTATTTCTGGGGTTACTCCTGCAGTAAATCCAATTGATGGAAGTCAGTACGGTTTTCCTGTTTGTTTGCCTATCCCTACTGGAAACGCAACTGGAATTTCTGGGAGCTTAATGGGAGATATAAGTACTTTGCTCCCCGGTGATATTACAATCAATATTAATAAACAGTCAGGAGATGCAGGAATTTACAATGCTGCTACAGGAACTATCGGTACTGACGGGTTTCAAGAAGGAGCTAGAGGGATGGAAGATCCTAATTACGCAGGAGTAAAGATAGAAGACGCTCACATTCAAAGCTATAGTATTAATTTTGATCTTTCTAGAACGCCTGTTCAAAAATTAGGCGTAAAATACGCTTTTGCTAGACCAGTAGACTTTCCAGTTAATGTAAATTTAAGTGTGGATGCAATTGTGTCTGATTTAACGTCTGGATCTCTAGCTAGCATGATTAACTGTGACGATGCGTTTGACGTTAGAGTTAGTTTGAAAGATCCATCATGTGAGATTAGCCCTAAACCTATTGTTTGTAACTACGTAGTAAAAGGAGTCAAGCTAAATAGTCAGTCATTTTCTTCTGACATTGGGTCTAATAAGACAGTTACGTTGGACTTTTCTACTCAAATTGGAGGACCAAATCAAAAAAATAAAGGAATATTCATGAGCGGTTATCATGACAACACAGGCAACTACTAAAATTTAAAGGATTAAAAAAATGGCAAGAACAAGAGTAATTTATCAAAGTGAGGCAGTATACTGTACTGTAAATGCAGCTTTCAACACGGGAGCGCTTAGTGATGGAGATATTGAACAGTTAGCTAGAGTTCAGAGCGCAAACTATTCATTTTCGGTATCTCGTCAGGACGTCAATCAGTTCGGTAATTTGGCCGCAATTGATCAAATCATTACGGAAACCCCTACGGTTTCTTTCGATACGAGTTACTATCTGGCTAACTTTTCAAATGAAAATAGACTAGGATTTAGCGTTACTCCAAGTGGAGGAGCCACACCAACATTTTCTTCATGTATTGAGAATATTATTGATAGCACTACAAATGATTATCAAAAAAATTATTTTATATTAACAAGTAAAGAAGGTAAAGACGCTAATGACAATACTACGACAGGGGATTTTTCATATGGCGCTAGTATAATCGGGATAGGTAATGGATTTTTGAGTTCTTACTCTAGTGAAGGAGCTGTTGGTGGTCTTCCCACGGTATCTGTGAATATGGAAGGTCAGAATATGAATTTTGTAAATCTTCCTTACTCGGGCGGAGTTACTGATTTTCTTGGTTGTGGTTTAGCGATGAACCCTACTAGAGATGAGGTAACTTATATTTCTGGTGATAGCCCTGCTGTAGAAAGTAGTAACGGTAAAGCGGTTGGTGTGAGCGTGAAGCTTCCTGTTCCGGTAACTGACTTAAGTACCGCGGATGGGGATAGTATTAGTACCCTGCGCCCCGGTGACATTACCTTGACACTTGCAAAGCAACTGGGGGGAGAATGGAACGCTGCAGGTAACACTGCAACAGGACTTTATCAGAGCACAGAAGCAAGCAATATGACTAATCCGGACTATGCTGGAGCAAGTATAACTGACGCTCATATTCAAAGCTATAATTTAAGTTTTGATTTAAGTCGGTCTCCGATTCAGAAATTGGGTAACAAATTTTCGTTTGCTAGGTCGATTGATTTCCCAATTAATGCGAGTTTGAGTATAGACGCTATAGTTTCGAATTTAACGACTGGTTCTCTTGCTTCTATAATTAATTGCGATGATAAATTCGATGCTAGAATTAGTCTTAAAAATCCAAAATGTTATGATGGTGCAGATGCACAAGATAACACTGATGTATGTAATTATATCTTGAAGGGCGTTAAGCTAAATAGTCAGTCATTTTCTTCTGACATTGGGTCTAACAAGACAGTTACGTTGGACTTTTCTACTCAAATTGGTGGGCCTGATCAGTTTGATCACGGGGTATTTATGAGTGGTTATCACACCCCTGACGCCTCCTGACGCTTAACTTTAAAATATATATAAACAGCATTCATAAAACGGCCACTGCGTAGCGGGGGTCGTTTTTTTTATACTTTTACGACTTTCCCTTATATGATATAAGGTACAAAGGTATAAGGTATGTCTAAGGAAGAAGGTCCGGAAAAGGATATTATTAATAATTTTTTTGCGTTTCAAACAAAACGTAAAATTACCAATCTTTACAAACAGTTTTTCTTCATCTTAGAAGACCTCGAAAGCGATGGAATAAAAATTCCAGAAGACCGTCACCAAAAAATAAGAAAAAGAATTCTCGATTTAGGTAACGATACTATTCGTGAACTAGAGGATTATTTCGACAAATTTATAGAATATAACAATAATAATAAAAAATGAAACGTATATACGAATTTACCGTTGATAGGGAAGAAGTTGTAAAAGAAGAAACCGTAGAAAAAAAGAAAGACGGGACTGAGGTAAAAACTTCAAAAGACGTAAAGAAAAGCGTCCCACATAAATACTTCTTGCGACGACCTAGTCGCGCTATGACTGATGACGCCGAACTGTATTATGGTGTCAGACTTGCCGAAGGAATAAAAGCAGGACTGTTGACAAAAGCCCTTCTCGAAAAAAGATTCGATAATGATGGGGGTATTCGTAATGACAAGCAGGACGAACAATATAAAGAAGCTCTAGCTACATTAGAAAAACTACATAAAGAGCAAACTAAAATCCTTGAGGTAGAGGAAAAGAAAAGATCCGCCGCTCAAAAGAAAAAACTTAAAGAAATCGGCGAAGAAATGAAACCAGCTCGAAGAGCTCTCAGGGACCTGCAATTGAAAGAAGATGGTCTTTATGAAGAAACTGCGGAAAGCCGAGCTCGAAATAAAGTTATTCTTTGGTGGATGCTCCATTTGGCTTATTCGGAGAAAGATGGTACTGAAACCCCATTTTTTGGTACAGGTTCATTTGATGAAAGACTAGATAAGTACGATGAAATTGATGAAGGAGAAGACCTTCATGAACTCGTTGTGGCTAGAAAAGTAGCTTATTATGTAAGTTTTTGGTTTGTAGGAAGGCCTAATAGCCAACAGGAGTTCCAAGAAATGATTGATATGGCTCTTAAGATTGATGAAGAAGAAAGTAAAGCTGCCGAAGAGGAAGCAAAAAAAGATGAGTCTTAAGATGTGGAAGATGCAAGTTTAAAGGTTGTTTTCTCTGAGATATTAAGAGGTTTTACCTTAGTCGATTCTCATGATTATGGAAAGGTTCGGGTAAAGCATTTTACTAATTTCGATTCTGCGGAGTTAGATATAAAAAACAAACTGTTCCTTGATAAAGCTGTAAATCAAGGTCTGCCGACTCGAGATGATCGAATAAAATATCTATTAGAAGAAAATATTTGGACGGAGAAAGAAAATAAAGAAATTTTACAGTCTAAAAGTATGCTGGCAGGGCTTAGAAGCTCTAAAGGTAAAGTTTTCTTGCAGTCTCATATCAACCAGCTTAACGAGCAAATAAAAGAAGAACAGCTAAAGCTCGCGCAATTAGAAGCCAAAAAAGAAGAATTAATAGGATTTTCCGCCGAAAACTACGCTTCCCGTAGGATTAATGAACATTACATGTTTAATGCTATCCTAAACGAGGATGGCGAAAAGTTATTTAGTGAGGAAGATTTTGAAGATCTCGATGAAAGCACATTGATTGACTTTATAGGTATTTACAATGTAAGTACAAAAAAATTCAATGCTTCAAACCTTAAACACATATCCCTCTCCGGTTTTTTTACCAATTTATTTTACCTTTGTGAAGACAATGCTCATATTTTCTTTGGAAAACCTTTGGTTGAGCTAACTTTTTACCAAATAGAGCTTTTTGGTTACGCAAGGTACTACAAAAGCTTAATGGAGAATTCTGAGAGTAAAGTCCCAGATGATATAAGACAAGATCCTGAAAAAATTGTTGAGTGGTTCAGTTCAACAAAAAATGCCAGAGAAACCCTTGAAAAGTCCAAAAACGCAGGTCAAGACGGTAGTGCTACATCTTTGGTTGGAGCTGGAAAAGAAGACTTAAAACGCCTTGGGTTAGACAGTCCTGAAGAAACTATAAGCCTAGCCAAAAAAGCTGCAGAAAAAGGCGGAAGACTTAATATGGAAGATATGATGAAACTTCACGGCATGTAGTGAAAAAATAGTGTAATATTCCTTAGGAATATGGCTAGGGATCAAATAGAAGTCGATTTATTATTAAACGCTAAGAAAGCGGAAGCCACGATTAAGCAGATGAATCGTGAGCTAAGTAAAATGGGTAAAACCATGGGACAAGCTTTCTCTGGCGCTGGTGGTGGTGCGGGTAACAAAGTTAGAGCCCTCGGCACCGGTCTGTCCAAAGCTACAGTTCGCGCAGACGAATTCAGCAAATCCCTAGAAGCTTCCAATGCTCGTGTTATAGCTTTCGGCGCTTCAGCAGGATTGATCATGAATGTCGATAAAGCTCTGCGAGCTATGGTTAGAACTACCATTCAGGTGGAAAAAGCCATGGCTGACGTAAATGTCGTCATGAATGTTTCTAACAAACAGCTTGAACAATTCGGCAAAGGAATGTTCAAGGTTGCCAAAGATACTGCTCAAGGATTTTCTACAGTTGCAGAAGCTTCTACTGAATTAGCTCGTCAAGGTTTGGGGATGGAAAAAACCCTAGCCAGAACCAAAGACGCTCTTATCCTGACTCGACTTACCGGAATGAACGCAGCAGATGCTGTGAAATCACTCACTGCTGCTGTAAACTCATTTACTAAAGAAGGGGTAACTTCTGCTCAGGTTATTAATAGAATGGCTAAGGTTGACGCCGCTTTTGCTGTCAGTTCTGAAGATTTAGCTAAAGCAATTTCTCGTGTGGGTTCTTCGGCCGTTGATGCTGGAGTAAGTATGAACGAGTTGATGGCTATAACTACTGCAGTCCAACAGAAAACTGCTCGAGGTGGAGCAGTTATTGGTAACGCATTTAAAACTATATTTACTAGAATTCAGAGGAGTGATGTTCAGTCCAAACTTAAAGGTTTTGGTGTCGCTACTGAGGACATGAGCGGAAAAATGCTTAATGGAATTCAAGTTATAGAAAACTTAGCTAAAAAGTTTGATACCCTAACTAAATCTCAACAAGCCTCTTTAGGGGAAAGTGTTGCTGGAGTATTTCAGATAAATATTTTAAAAGCTGCAATGTCAGACTTGGCTACTGAAACTTCACAGTATAAGCGAGCTTTGGATACAGCTAATTCCGCCACAAACGAAGCTTATAAAAGAAATGAACAATTAAATAAAACTTTAGACTCTTTAGTAAATAGAACTTTAGCAAATTTAACGCAAGTAGGATCAGCTTTAGGCGGAGACATTTTTGGACCTGCACTTAATAATGTTTTAAGTACTGTAAATAATGTTATAGAAGCCTTTAGTGAAGGTGGTAAGTTTGAAAGTTTTGGGGAAGGAATAGGCAAAAATTTAGTTAAAGGTATAGGTAAATTTATAGGTGGTCCCGGTTTAATTATAGCTACTGCAGTATTTGCTAAGTTAACCTTAAGTTTAGGTAAATTTGCAGCCACAGCTTTTAAAGATATAATGGGGATAAATACCGCTGTTAAACAGAGAGCGGCGTTAGAGCAAATTGTTGTAAACACTTTAGCCAGTGAACCTGCCCTATTACAAAAAGTTAAAATGGGAACATTAAGTGTTCTCGATGTTGAAAGACAAATACTTGCTACAATAAAGCAGCAGCAAGCTGAAAGAGCCGCGCTAAAAGGGTATGGAGGAGCTGTAGCAGGTTCCTTGTACCAAAGGGGAACTCGTGTTGGTTCTAGCGGTAGAGCTTTTAGTAGGGGTATGGGTAGAATGGGTAGAGCCTCTGGGTTTGTACCGAATTTTGCTAACGCTAATGGAGAAAGAGCGGCGGCAGCGGCGGGAGGATATACTGCCGGAGCAATCAAAACGATGAATCAGCCCGGTGCTGGTACCATGATGTACAACTCTGCGGAAACTGTTAAACAGTTCCCCGGTATGAGTCAAAAAGCAATCATGCCTCCAAAAAATAGTCCCGCTGGAGCAGGATATAAGTCAGCTTTCGGCGCTGCACATGGATTCAACCCTTATGCTGCTGAAGGATTTATCCCTAATTTTAACAAGAATCCGGTGGCACCTAAAAGACGCGCTAGGAGAAAAAGCGGAGCTGCTGGAAGAGGAACGAAAGAGATCGTAGATCTTGAGCTTACTCTACCTAATACAAAAAATGATGTTGGTATCATCACTCAAGACTCCAATACTAAAACCAGTCCGCGTATTGATGCTACACCTCTTAGTTTTAGCCAAAATGCAATGAGGCCAAAAGACGGTATCCCTAAGTTAAGAAGAGAGCTAGAGAAATTAGAAGGGGTTGACGGGAGAGTAGTGGGGGCAGCTAATCTTGAGGTTAAAGGGGTGCCTATTGTACCAATATTCCCATTCTCAGATAAAAATGATAAAATGGCTAGAGCTGCAAAAGCGGGGTCAGCATTTAATTATTTAGAGAGTAGCCTCACCAAATATGCAACAGATCTTTCAAAAATGATGTTTCAGGGGACGGGAAAAGCTAGAAAATTTAATATGGATTCTCTTGGTAGGGGGACCGAGGGTGACCTATTCGAAGAAGGCGTTAGGGCAGCTATTGGTGGAGCTATGAATGAAGATAAAAATTCATTTTTTGATTTTAATGGTAACGCTTATGCTAAGTCTGAGTTAATTGGTTTTTTTAATGAGCGAGGAGCAACAAATTTAAAGTCTAGGAGTAAAATAGAGAGCAAAATAGGATATGAAGCTGCTAGAGATGGACGTATTCCTAACAAAATGATGAACGACGACTCAGTAGGGTTAAACTACTCGACAGTGTTGAAACAATTTGAAGAACAATTTGAAGCAAAAACAGGAACGAGAAAAGGAACGAAAAAAAGAACTAGTTCCAAAGCTCTTGGTTATGTTCCTAACTTTAGCCCTTTGAGCTCTTCCATTTCCAGAGAAAGACAGGCAGGAATCCCAGCTTCAAAAATTAGAGTAGGATCTAGTCCTGCTTTACGTTCTTCTGGAAACCCTTCTGGTTTAGGTGTTTATAACACGATAGACGAACCAAGAGGTTTAAA
>WLWG01001216.1_pt1 | contig 24008 bp, 43 predicted proteins | sample 6712871 | NCBI WGS metagenome assembly WLWG01 (sample SAMN12718693, study PRJNA515312) | sponge metagenome | isolation source: marine sponge | host: Mycale hentscheli | place: New Zealand: South Island, Marlborough, Capsize Point | collected 2003-05-01
TGGCGGTATCCTGAATGCTGTCACCAGAAGCAAGAACCTCTGTGGGAACAACGAGAGCACCCACGTTACGCTGTAGAATAACGTTGACGGTATGACCAACGGTAGGAGTAAACATAGTCTTCTCTGCATCAGTAGAATAAAGTTCGCCAAGGATAAACACGGTGTAGTCTTCGTTTAGTGCTGTGATAAGCCAACCATCAAGGTTGTTAACAAAGCAATAGTAACCTAACTTGATGCCGCCACCAATCTCGTTACCACCAATGGACTCTGCAAATGCAGGAATGTATTGTGCATTACCCTCAAGCACCCAACGCTTCCAAGCAGAGTAGAGTTCGACGGCAGTTACAACGGTAGGGTCACCTGTATGCCCGATGGTGATGATCTTATTGGGACCATCAAAGACAATCTCTGGGGCCATTCGTGTAACAGGTGTACCACCAATGCCTTGTATCTTCATAGTATCTCCTATTATACCACTTTCTATGGGAAGAGTAGGGGGTCGTTTTCATATTGTCGGTCAAATACTTGCTGGATAGGAATCTCTCTGTTGCCTACCATCTCAATGCCTTTCAGAAAAATATTCTGGTAATCTAAAGCGATAACTGCAATGTCAACTGTTGGGTTTTGTGCTGCGTCAATGCCCGTGATGAACTGCCCACCTTGCACATCCTCGTCCCCTGCGATTTCAATTTGAGTACCGCCCCTAAATACCCTGACTTCGGAACCATCGACCAACCCAGTTAGTTTCAACTGCACGCTATTCACAAAGTCAATGGGGCCACCTGTGGAAGTGCCTGCGTTAGAACCAACGAGGTTAATCGTCACAGGGCCATCGGCATTTACGTCTGTAGTGTTACCACTAAACTGCAAGTCATTAAAGGAGATAGTTCCTGTTGCGTCTGTGTGGATAGCAACGTTATTAGAAATAAAGTTACAAGACTCAATGGTGGTGTCGTTGGCAAAGTGGAAGGCTGCTCGTGGTGCTTCAATGAAGTTACAGTTCTTGACAACGTGACTGCCTGGAATGAGTTCGCCATTCACCGTAAAGGTATTACCAAAAAAATTCCCTGTGCCTTTATCTAAGTTTAGATTAGAACGGAAGTTGGAGAAGGTGCAGGCATAAAGATTAACAGTAGGAGAGTCATCTGTCCTAACCTCTGCGTTTACGATGTTCTCACCAGAGGGGTCATTGAATGCTGCTACGTCAAAGGTAGATCCAGAACGTCCACCGTTACCTGACTGCACCCCAAAGTTGACGGTAGTGTTTGTGCCTGCGAAAGCAAGGCCAAACTTGTTAGAAGCACTAGCATTGTAGCCAAGGTGGTTGGGGGATAGCAAAACAACATCATCAATAAACTTATTGAAGTCAAAGGGTTGTGAGGAAGATGAGGGAGACAAACAACGGTCAGTCAAGAACACAACGCTCTCACCTTGCGAGTCAAAGTTAGTTGCTGTTGATCCGTTTCCTATTTGAATCTTACCTTTGACAAAGATAGTGCCTGCCTTTTCTGTAATGATACCCCATCTGTTTAGTCGTGCGTCATCAAACGCTACCGCCGCAATCTCTGAAAACCCAGAGGTAGTGTCGGTAGTTCCTGTAACAGTAAGCGTTCCACCAATAGCAATCTGGTCAATGCCGATGTTATAACCCTTTGCCTGTGTGGTGGTAGTAATGACGGCACCAAAGTAACGAACGTCGGCAGGGTTAAGACCGCTACCGCTAGTAGAAGTGGGCACACTATTCACAGGGTCAATGACAAAACACTCCCATCCCTCTGTAGGTTTGTTGTAGTCAGAACCGTACACATGATAGGAGTTGTAGTTGTTAGATGAGGAGCCGATAAGAATCTCCTGACCGCCAACCACAATAGAGTTCAACAAACCAGGGGTAGAACAACGCACCCAAATGTAGATGAGTTGTCCTGCATAGGTAGTGTTGAAGTTGTAGGGGCCTCCTGTGAAGGCGGCACCCTTACGGTTTCTACCTGAAACAGCACGAGAGATGCAACTATCACCTTGCACATAGTAGTCAGGCTCCACAGCAAAGCCACCACCAGAACCAATGTCTCCCCAACCTGAAGAGGATTCTGCGGTGGTAACGATGGTAAAGTTATCGCTTACGTTAAGAGCCATTCTCGCTAGTCTCCTTGATGTAATTCGCTACGGCCTCACTTGCTTGTACCCGTGCGTTGTTCACTTCTAGAGATAGTCTATTTACTTCTTCTGTTAGGTCTGCGATCTGTTCGACATAAGTAGCGATGATAGTATCTTTACGGGAGTTCTTTTCCTCACTTTTATTAAGTAAGACTTTGTAGGACTCAATAGTAGAGTTCATGTTGTCCATCTTTTCCCATAGGAAATCAATCTTCTCTGCGGGAGTCATCTCTGTGATATCGTCGTTGAGTATATTCATACCCCTATTATACCACGCCTACCCGCTACTGTCAAGGCTTATGGGTTGTCATAATTGCGTTCCAAGGGAGCAACTAAGGAGAGTGCGTTCTGCTTGGATCGGGTCATACCTACCAAGTTTGCTCGCACATACTGTCCTGTGTCTAGACCAATGGAGATACCTGTTACGTTTACGTCTCCACCAGGGGGAGCCGCAGGGACTCGTCCACCTTGGGTATTTCCATCGTAGTCATAGGTACGAGAGATCTGGGGGGCAGTAACCGCACCAACCATCTGGATAGAGTCTGCGTCCTCAACGATGATAGCGTTGTCTGCACCCCAGTTAGCACCTGATGGTGTGTTGGTGTAGTAGACCCAGTATTCTGCGTCGGGGTCATTCACTAGGTTGTCGTTGAAGTTGAGCACGAGGACTGCAACGTATGGGTAAGTGTGTGGGTTCTGGTCACATGCTGTGAAGACCACGTTGTTCTGGTCAGCAGCATCAAAGTTTTCGATGAATACACCGCCACAGCCACCACAGGGGTTGTTGACGTAGTTAGTGTGTAGAACGTCACCGACCCAGTAGAGTAGTTGGTCTGCGGTTGTACCGATAACTTCACAGCCAGGTTCGTCGTTGATGTTCTCATTCTGACGCAAGGCATACTGTACAAACTCGTAGACCTTGGAAAGTCGTTGTCCGTTACCGTTGATGATAACGCCAAACTGCTGGTCGCCACCAGAAAGACCGCTAATGGTCTGGTCTGAATCGTAGTATGAAATGCTCATACCGTCGTATGGGGACTTGTCGGGTGGGTAACCTGAACCGTCGGTGTCGATATCTGTATCGGGAACACCAATGTTGAGGTCGTCACCTGTAGATAGTGGGAATCGGTATGCAATGTTAGCCATGAAGGACACACCGATATCGTCAATGCTTGCGGAGGCGTAGGTCTGGCCTGACTCACGAACAAACATCTCAAAGTAGTCACGGTAGTCAAAGTCAGGAGTTCCGTCACCGTTGTCATCACGCATAACCTGAACGGCCTGGTTTACCTGTCCTGTAAGTTCGAATGGCACAATGCCTGGTGAGGTTGGTCCCTGGTAGTAGTAGATCTGGTCGTCAGGCTGGATGTTACCCAAGCCGATGATGCCTGACCAAATCTGGGTAGAGGCACCTGAAGAGTTACGAACCGTCCAACCTGCGGTACGGATAAGGAAGCGGGAGGCATCGTCTGCAAAGTCCCAGCCATCAATGAATTCAAAAGACTCGTCGGTAATAGGCACCATGGGGAAGGGGAAAGCGGGGAGGTTCTTGTTGAAGGGGTCGTTCTTCCACTCTTCTTTAAGCATAGAATAGACGGCCTTGAGGGTTGCACCATCATCAGATAGGCTGCCTACCTTGTTAAGTTTAATTGTTTTTGTTGCGGTGTCAATAAACACCTCTGAAACGCCGTCGCTTGATGCGTCGTTCAGAAAGTCTGGGTCAACGATAAGTGCCATTTAGTTAAACCTCCAATAAGATGTTCTTATTATACCATACCTTTATTGCGGCCCGTAGATATATGTGCGTCTATCGTCCCACACAAAGGCAAAATCATCTGTGCCCTCACTCCACACCACAGCGGTATGTGGTCCGTTCTCTACCACACGCTTGATACGCCATAGGGGTGCTTCATCAGGAGTACCTGGGGTAGCCTGTCCAACATAGGTAATGCCATCGGGGGCATCATCTGTGTCTACTCGTACTGCTAGTTGCATCTCTTCATCCTCCCAAGTATCTATGTAGATTATATCACGGATGTTGACCTTGACGATCTGCTCATCCATAATAGCATTGACTTGATCGTCTGGAATAATGATGTTTACATTGCCTTCCCCTTCACCAGGGGTAGTGTTGTTTTCCCCGCCTGTGACAACATAGACAGGCTCTTCAAAGTTAATAACATGTCCACCATATTGAACATCATCTATGGCTTCGCCCTCATTGATAATGACCTGATAAATGTCGGTATTGACCTGTGTTATTTCTTCGGTATTCTCAACAACGATATCTCCGTTGTTTTCTACTACCTGCCCTTCTGTTACATAGACAACTTCTTCGGGGGCTATCGCCTCAGTTACTTCTTGTATTACATTTACCTTGGTCATAGCACACCTGGGTTAACAGTTAAATTGCCCTCCAACAGTCTATCTCTTTTATCGGCTGGTGAGGTAAGTTCTAAGTTCCAGAGATACACGCCTGTGGGCCAGGTGTCTGTGACAGCCCAAGGAACGGTAGCATCAATGCGGTTGCCTGTGACGGTGATGGTTCCTTCTGTTGTGCCACCAGAGGTAGCGATGTTCATAAGGAAGGTGCTAGAAGAATATGATTTCTTTGCCGCCATCTGCACATGATAACCTGTGAGGTCGATAGGGTTATTAGCCTCGTCATACAGTTCAAACCTTTTAGCGAGGGTAGTGCCCTTAGGCAACACAATGTTTAACACACCTGGAATCATAGGTCCATTATACCATAGATGTTCTCTTCAAGATAGTCATACAACAGGGGAGACCTGTCTGCTATCTCCTGCCATTGCTCTTTCATCCTGTCGAATACCGCCTTGTTGTGGGCGGCTGCTTCTTCGCCGTTGCCATTGAGGGTGGTAGTAAACTGAGCACGCCACTCATTCACAAAGTTATATCCCATACCCGTAGCAATGATACCCTCGCCTCTGTTGGGGAAGTGCGACCAGTCTCTCATAAATTTTTCTGTAAATTCTATCCCAGGCCACGTTCTCTTAGCACAGTCCCGCCAATAGGGGGTATCGGATCGAGAAGTCATAGCATAGTGTAAGAATATAAACCTAGCAAACTGGTCAAAGAATCTAAATGTTTCTTCGTTGAACATCTGCTTATCAAAGTCGGTCACCCAATCCTTTTGTAGCACATCAAGTAAATAGAATAGTGTTTCGTGAACGGTAAGCAAACCATTTGATTCCAATGGCTCTAGGAAACCAAGTGCTAAACCAATGCCAACCACATTCTTTACGAAACCTCGCTCGTGAATACCAACACGCATCCGTATTGGTCGATACTCCAACTCATCTACCTCTTGTCTGGTGCGTAGCACAACCATAGCAGGAGACATAAGATACTTCTTAAACTCTTCCAAGGCTTGCTCATCAGTTACATACTTATCTGAGTATACATACCCCGTGCCTAAGCGTGACCACAAGGGAATGTTCCAACACCAACCGTTATCAATGGCGGTACAGTTAGTAAAGGGTTCCAACTCTGCTTCCTTGTCAACATAGGGCACAGCACACGCCCACGCCTTATTGTTGGGCAACTTGTCGGAGTAGTCAATGAAAGGCTCCCCCATAAACTCACCCAATAACAATGACTTAAAACCTGTGCAGTCAATGAACAAGTCTCCTTCTATTTCCCCCTCAGTTGTTACAAGTGCTTTGATATAACCATCTTCATCTGTGCGTGCTCCTGATACATCAGCCACGATATGCTCTACACCTTCGCAATGATGCTCTTTGAGATACTGCCCAAAGGCAATGGCATCAAAATGATACGCAACACTTAGGTCGCTATCCATACCAGGGCTTTGCTCTACATACTTATTGTCCTTGAACGCAAGGGCAGCACTAAAAAACGTATCCACATAATCTTCGGCGGGTAGGTCATAAAAATGCTTCGCACTATGCCAGTCATAAAAAGGATCAAAGTTTTCATATTGTGCTGACCCAAACGGGTAGTGAAAAGGAGCATCCGACCATCCAGAAAACTTAATGCTATGTTTATATGAGGCATTGCAAAAGGGCATAAAGTCTTTATCTTCTATGCCGATAAACTTTCTCCATCTGTTGATGTGTCCCAATGTGCTTTCCCCCACACCAACCAGGGGTACATTTCTTGATTCGATAAGTTTAATTGATTTGTGCGGCAGACCCTTTCTAAGGGTCGCCGCCGTCATCCATCCCGCACTTCCCCCACCTACGATGATAATTCTATTTGTTTGCATTGCAATTCCATTGTGCGTGGGTAATGCACCATACCTCATTGTGGGGCTTTGCTTTTGTGGGGCCTTTGTAGCGGGGTACTACAAGGGTATTACATTTAGTCAATTTGATCTACCTGCACATTATGTTGCGGGTTTGGACATGTGTGGTCATTGCACCATTCATGGTGTTTTAAGACCTTGTTTGTACTGCTCGCCGCCCGACCGCTGTCGCTGTCTTCCACCATTATCTTTAGTGCCGCCGCTATTACGATCAAGGAACGGGCCATGGATGCCTGGTGTTGTCCTGCGTCTGCGAACCTCTGTGCTTTCTCTAGGTTACTCATCAGATAATCCAAACAATGCCGACAACTAGTGCCACCCACACAACAATAATGCCTGCTGTCTGTAGCCGATACTTCCATTTCCACATTATGCTTTCACCAACTCTTCCATCATTAGACTTGCTTCTTCGTACCCTGGTACTTTGGTAAAGGGGATGCCTAGTTCTTCGGCTACCCCGCAAACTCCTGGGTGGTCATCAAACAAATGTACGATCTTGTACTCCAACATTATTCTCTTAAGCCTATCTTCCTTAAACTCTGGGGCAGAGCGTCGGTCACCTTTGCTCCGCATCACTAGCATATCATAGTCAATGTGATTCTTACCTAGCCACGAAACAGTTTCATTAAACCACTCAATATTACGAGAGGTCAAGAGGATAACGTGTACGCCACGGAACTGATAAAGGTGAAGCATAGACAATACATCTAACTTTACTTTAGCCTTTCCAACCGCTGTATGAAACCCTTCCCAATCCCTAGGACTATCAGGACGGTGAACAAGATGATGAAGAAACTCGTCAACATCTGCCAAAGTACCGTCGATATCGAATACGACCGCATCTCTCATTTCAACCTACTTCCGCAACAGGCACAATGGCCTACCTTGTATTTGCTTTCTATTCCATGCTCGCCTTCTTCGCATCGGTTACAATGACCAATGCGTTCGTCTGCGAATATGTCCCAGAGGGTGCGTCCCTCTTCTATCTTTGCCATGTGTCTATTATACCAAATACTCTTTCGGTTGTCAACTACTCAACTTCTTCTTCCATCATAAAAACTAACTCTACATTATCTTCGTTCTTGTAGATAACTTTACATTCTATGTCCAGTTCACTCAACCCTGTGATAATGGTAGCGGTTGCGTAGGAGTGGTCATCAATGTCCTCTACAATAACATTACCGTATTTAGTCTTTATCATGTCCCCTAGTTCTACTGCATAAACAGGGAACATCTCTGTTGCTTCGATCATTTTTCCCATCCTAGTTCATCTCTGCCGTACCGCAATATCCAAGCAGCGTGTAGCATACCTTTGTTAAACCAAGTAGTCTCTGTATCAAAGTCAGGTATCTGTCGCATCTGTGCTTGCTCTATCTGTTCTGCGAATCGTTCTCGCCAGAACTTCTCGATCTCATCGTTGAAGTCCCAGTCTCCTGACTCTATCATCGTGTTCATTGCAACTGCAAGTCCCAAGCATCCTCTGGTACATCGTGACCCATTGCCACATGTTGTTGCAAATGCATAATGAAGTTCTCTCTATACGTTGTCGTCCAGTCCGTAGTTGTTTTACCACCGCAACAAGAAGTGTAAAGTCTGTTGTTTAGTGTTGTAATCTTAACAATGCAATCACTACAAATAAAGTGAGGTGCCTTTGCACGGCTAAAAGCACTTATTTTTAGGTCGTCTACGGATACAATAACGTCTGAGACGCTATCATACACATCAAACATGTCGTCCATTATTCCATGCCTCCATAGTTATAGGGTATTGTCCTTCTACAAATGTTGCCACAGCATTAGCATACAGGGTTATTTCATCCTGTGCCGTTTCTCCTTGCCGTAGTTCCAAGAAACTTAAAATAGCATTTAGGGAAGCAGTCCAACGCCACCGCACATACATAGAGTAGGCGGGAAGAAACATCCGTGCCTGCTCTGGTGCGATGCCTCGTGCCATTGCTTCTACATACAACTCCATGCTCTTCTCAACATGCTTCTGCATCAGTTGCTTGGCAACAACACCTGTTTCTTTATCTACTGATCCACCGCTTCCTTGCTTGTTGTTCTCTGGCTTCTCTCGCCACTCGTCCCATGTGGGAATGTAGAACACAGGATGCTCTGTGATATATCTACGGGAAGATTCATTCCAACCATTCTGATCCTCAACGTGTGCAGATGCTACATGGTGCTTCCACCATTGACGAGCAACCATAAGAGGTGCATAGATCTCAAACGACATTACGTTATGACGCAAGGTGCTGTCGTGGCGATGAGAGATAAGAAAGTTAATCAGTCTCCTGTCGCTGTCTTGGATAGCATAGACTTCTTTCTCATACGATACCCTTGCGGCATTGGCGATATCAACCTCTGTGCCCATACTATTAACTAGTCTTACATATCCGTGGTCTAATACTTCTACCTTCATTTGATGAATCCTTTCGTCAGGCTTCTGTAACTATTCTTAAACTTAGTGTGTGAGTAGAGGTGAGAGACATTAAGTTTGTGTTGTCCATCATTATCATACTCTGCCGTCCATGGCTCCTCTTCTCTGCGGAACGGAATATGCAGAGCAAGTGGCTGGCCCCTCTTGATACTCACATCGAATGGCTCATCGCTTTTCTTATGAATAAACATCTGCACGTTGGTTTCATAGTACACATCGTTGTGTGTAACACCAGGCCAGACTGTAAAATCCTGCTGGAAATCAAATGGGTATTGCACCTGCAAGACACTAATACCAGGGTCAGTCTTTAGCATCCAGGGTGCAGATGGTTTGAGTATCTTAAAATAGTTATTGGTAGGGATATGGTCAAGCAACTGTTGGTCAGCGTGCTCAATAGATAAGTCAAAGAAGTTTGTTGGTCCTGCATACTCCCACCTATCTTCTTTGGGGAAGAACGAAAACTCCATATCACACCAGGCAGGAAGCACATAGGCACTTCTAAATAGATCAACAAAGGAAGGGCAGGCACGAGCAGTTACGTTGCCGTGCATATCCATAGGCATATCCTTAAACCACTTGGGCATCTTGTCCATCAACTTGTAGGGACGCAGTTCCTCTATCTCCTCTAGTCCATCTACAATAGCACTATATGTTAAGTTAGGCACTAATCAACCTCCGCAATACCTGTGTCTCGTCATACTCTGGTGCGTGGTTGGACACGGGCCAATAGTAGAGGCAACGTGAACAACACGGCTTATTAATAGTATCACGAAAATCAAAGTAATGAATAGGGTCTTTACGATATAAGTTAGCCTTATGGGAGTCGTGTACCCGCTGGTCACCCCACCACATAGGCTCAAGCCCATCCTCCCAGACATTAGCATTCTTGCGAATGTCCTTGATAGCATTCCAGTTGTTAGTGGTTTCGATCTTACGCTTGGTGCATTCCTTCTTGATCTCGTTGAGGTAGTCAAAGAACCACCCCTCGTAACCACGCACCATCTTACATGCGGGATGGTTTCGCCATGCAACTTTCTCTCTACCAGAGGCGTTGATGTTGAGTAGTTGCCTACCCTCTAGTAGTTGTTTGTTGAGTCGCTTGTTGTCTAGCGACTGTGCGATGAGTTTAGTGTCCTGAAAGGGGACAAAAATTTGCATCTCTAATCCTATCGTAGTAGTTGTGTATATTATACCTTATTGCATATTTTTTGTCAAGTGGAGATAGAGGGAGTCGAACCCCCAACTGTTGCTTGCAAAGCAACTGTTTTACCATTAAACTATATCCCCGTCAAGACATTCATCACAAAAAACTGTGCGGAAATATTGAGAGTGATGTAGAATAACTATGTTCTCCCTGCATTCCATACACAGGTATTTGTAATCAAGAATTACTTTTGTGGAGGATTCCATTTACGCTGTCCTTTATGGTCGCAGTCACACCCACATATACCAAAACTGAAAAATCGTGGGCAATTTTCGCAATGTCCGTCAGAGCACCAACCGCTTGGCTGTGTGCGTTGTCTATCAGGTGTAGGTTCTGGTCTATGATCTTCATGTTTTATTTTTCCCATCGTATGTCTTTGATCTCAACAAGGAAATCCATTTCCTCTTCTGTGGCATCCATAAAATATGTGCCACTATCTACCTTCTTACCTCCGTGTTGATTGTAGGGGTAGTTTCCTTCTTCGTCTTGCTGTGTAACAATATTCATTACATCTTCTTTGAGTGCCGCCCGAATTGACATGCGATCAGGGTAAACAAAAAGAAAAATAATTACATCGTAGTCTTGATTGCGAATCTGCTGAAACCTAAAAGTGTTTGTTCCTTTCCATAGAAAAGATCCTTTGATTTCTACATTGAGATCATCAATACTCCTGTCAGAATCAGAACCATTCACAGACTTATTGACCGAATGCCCCTGCTTGTTCATTGCTTCTCCTACAATCTCCTCAAACTTTGCACCCTTCGTCTTTGAGGACAATTGCTTGAGAGGAAGAAAAACACTATTGACATAGCGAGGGTCAGAAGAATCGTCAATTTCTTCTGCTACTTCGTACTTCACAAACTCTTTATCTTTGATAATCATTTTATTCCTTTTGTCGATTGCTTATGATACTATTATACTACACCAAAGATAGTTTGTCAACACTTTTATTTATTCTATCTAATGATAGGCGGTGGTATTCCTCGTCTGCTTCGCACCCAATAGTATTTCTATTTACATTATTCCCTGCTATTGCCGTGCTTCCACTACCCATGAAAGGATCAAGGATGGTGTCTCCTTCGTTGCTGTAGGCGAGTATCATACGCTCTAGCAATTCTATGTTCTTGGTAGTGGGATGCCAACCACAAAACTCTTTTGAAGTAGTGTGATTGTTCTTTTCCCAAACACAGGTGGGGATGGTGCCTTTGGTGTGCTCTTCTCCTGTGCGTAGATTCTTTTTTACTTTACGCTCTACCCGCACATCGTCAGCGTTAAACAAGAAGTCATTTCCCTTACTCCACACCCAGGCATACTCATGCTTGCGAGCAAAGTTAGTCTTTGCTCTGCCGCCCCAATTGTAAGACCAAACGATCTCATTTTGAGAAACCAAAGGTGATTGTGTTGTCTGCAACTTGTAACGCAAGAAAGTGTCAGTCTTTAGAGTGCCCCACACAATCAACATTCTATTTTCTTTGAGAACACGAACACACTCATCAGTCCAACGTTTACACCAATCAAGATATTCTTGTTCTGTCTTCCATTGACTATCCCATCCTTTGCCTCCATCATAACCAATAAAGTAGGGAGGGTCGGCAATGATTAGATCAACAGAGTTGCTAGGGATATCAAAAAGGTATTCTAAAACATCTTGATTCTTGATATCAAATGTCATCGTGTATCCGTACTCCACTTGGACTTCCATTGCTTGAGTCCAAGACGGTAACACTTGTCGTATGCTTCCTTGTAACGTGCTTCGATACCTTCTCCTGCCCTACCGCCGACATTCTTCTTGAGTGCGTCTGCGGCCTTGTCAAGGTCACGGAGAGCGTCAGTCTGTTGCTTTGTCAGTTCCATTTAACTTTCCTCTTATGTTTGATATTACTTGTTCCATTGTGCTACCCGTGATCTCAGCAGACAAACCAAAGGTTGCCGCCAAGTCTGCGGGGTGATACTTTTCATCAGGGTCAAAAGCATTAGTAGAAAGAACGTTGTAGTACAACACCTCACTAAAGTCTGCTACCGTCATGTACAGCGGGGTCTTTACCATTACAGCCACCTTACGTCTTGTGGGTCGTATTCAATGTGGTCTAGCGGAGTTGGTGCGGTCAACAGCGTTCCACAGATAGCACACTCAGCATCCAAGAAGTATTGACCAACATTGTAGTCGTCATCAAAACTAACCTGGATTGTGAACAACCTGTTAGCACAGGATGGGCACTCGTTTGTTGGGATGCCTCTAGCATCTAGTTTTTCTGTCATGGTTCTATTATACCGTTTCTGTTGTTGTTTGTCAAGAGCGAGTAGACGGGATCGAACCGACATTAAAACCTTGGAAGGGTCTTGTGTTACCATTACACCATACTCGCATTGCTTTATTCTCCTATTATACCCGATACCCCTGACACTTGTCAAGTCTTTTTCTTATTTACATATTGTTTAGGAATAAAGACGGGGTACAATACCCAAGACAAGAAGAGAAACAATAAAGATAATAAAAGGATAGAGAATCCACTTGTCTTGAGGATCGAAACCCATGCCTTCATTATACCACTACTCTGCCGTCATGGTCTTTTTGCTGTGCCCTCCATTTGTAGGCGTTACGCAAATAGACAGCGGCAAAGATAAACCCAAAAAACGCAAAGCCCCATTGCTGTGTAAAGTAGCCATAAAAGATCCACATAACTTCAGCGGCAACACCAACTAACCATGCCTGCCACAACTTCCTACCAGCCAAAATCATGGCGGTAAGGTTAGCAGACATGAGAATCCATGACCAGTACCATGCTATATCATTCACTAAAGTATGTCCATTCTAACTCGTGCGTCTTATGCTTAAGGATAGTTTTTTCTATCCATTTCTTTGCCCCGTAAATTGTGAAGGTACGACGGGCACTCACCCTTTCATCCAACGTGAGGCCGTCGTCCTCCATAGTCTTATAGACCTCTGCATAAACTCTACCTGTGGTAGGTTTATAGAAGCGTCCATAAAAACTCAACTGCATTTCATTCCTTATTTAGTGGGTGTGCGTTCGATTGAAGCGAGGTGACGACTAAAAATAGCGTCAATCTCGTTGGCGTGGCTCTCACCATATGGTAATGCCGCTGCTCGCTGCTTGTCCCATTCCTTGAATAGAGCAGAGATCTGCTTGTCTTGTGGGGACTTACGGAATTTTTTCACAAACTTCATTTACTTCATCTCCTTGTGGGTGATATGTTTTTGTCGCTATTAGGTAGGGTCTCCACCTGTAAGCGTTTCCATTATACCATTACTTTTTCTTGCGAATTTCTTGCATTTTGTATTTTAGGTTGTCTGCACTTAGCCCATCGTACCCATCAAAGATAGGTTGGATCATAACCTTCAAGCCGACAGCACTCATAGCCTCGTGCGTGTCTCTTAGCCAACGTGCTACGTCTACAAACTGCTGGCGGTCGCCTGCGGCAACCTTCTGATACTCGCTGTTCTTGAACAGAAGGTAGTAGATCTTCATAGGCTGTTGTGTCTCAGGGTTAGGGATAATGTCCTCTGATAGAGCAACGTCGAAACCCCAAGGGGGATTGCCCTGTGCTCTGAATATGGTCTGTGCCATCTCTGTGCTACTCATATGCCTGTCCTGTATCGTGTGTTAGTTGTAGTAGAAGTTCTTGCCAAACCTCATCTGTCTTATGGTTGTTGTATTCATCTGACTTCTCACCGTTCTCTAGGTAGATGCCTCCCCATACCCCCCACTCGTGGTGAGAGATGCCCCATTGCAAACATTCCTGTGCTATGGGACAACGGGCACACATCCTGTCGATGACTGCACGCAGACCGATATCTTCCTCATACTTCTCAAAGAAGATATCTACGTCCATATCTACGCACTTGCCGTCTTCTTTCCATCCTAGGTCAGCCATTGCTTTGGCACCTTCCACCCGTGCTCTGTGAGTTTGATGATGTTTACCTTGTGCCATGCTCCTTCGATGAAGCGTGCGTTCTTTTTAAGAACTGCGTTGGCATTCTCTCCTAGGTCTTCAATAACATTGAATCCCTCCCAGAAAAGATTGGGTGTTTCTGTGACCATCTTGGTCATCTTGTTTAGACTGTCAACGTACATATTCCACTTCACCTTCTGTTGTGTATACGATTTTTTTTATTTGTGCCTCCTGTATTAGGAGGCTGCACGGCAGGCAGGGGCGGCTGTCTCTATCTTCACCGTGGTTGTTTACCCTGGCGACATAGATAGTGGCACCCTTGGTGTTATCTCCTGCCCGTCGTATTGCTATTTCCTCTGCGTGGTAGGAGGTGTGCTCTCGCACAACATCTTCTGGTAGGTACGCAGGGTCATTACGATGTTTGTTGTACCCTACACCTACGACGCTACCGCCACGCACAACGACAGCACCGTGTCTCTTACGGAGGTCACTCTCTGTTGCGAAAGCACGAGCCACCGAAAGAAAACTCAAATCCTTTTTACTTAACATTAGTATCGAAAGATCCCTAACTCAATGCCATTCTCTTCTGCCTTGTTAGTCAAAGCAGATAGACGGCGGTTGTCTGGATGTGCTAGGTAAGCCATGTAGTCAAACCTATCTATCTTATCTTCTGCTAACTTTGCGGGTAGTTTGTGAAACTTCACCCTGATACCCCGTCCTTTGAGGTTGTCCTCTGTTAGGTTAGCAAACGACAACGCAAGGTCATTCGTCTTGTGTGGGCCTACTGAATAGATCTGAAACTCCTTGTCCCCTGGTGCCATGGATGATAGTGCAACACCCATAGCACGCATCAAGACTTGGTAGTCATCAAAGTCTTTAGTGCCCTGTACTAATAGTTTCATTCTTTTTCGCTTTCACGTTGGAGGCTATCTAGGATAGCCATATGCATTTTTAGTTCCTGAAAAGTCATATCCTCTGTGTCTATGGGACGGGCAGCAGAACGGTCTGGTTCACCTTCATCATCTACCTCTGTCTCCCACATAGCGTTGTCCCATACCCAATAGGCTTTCCCATTGACCATAGCAACAGTCACACGTTGGCTGTCTTCGTCGTCTTCGAACATAGATATATTATACCGCAGAAGTTATTTTTTGTCAACTGTTACGTCGTATTGCTGTATAATCATTCTTAAAGTATTTATTTCCTGTGGAGTCAGGCACTCATACTGCCTAACTTCATTTCGGCTGTCATCGTTGATATCCAACATTGGGTCACCATCATCATCGAAAACAACGTCAATCATCTCATTCATCCACAGGGAGAATACGTCATTGTTAAACATAGTCTCGTGTTGCTTTACAATTTCAGGAACAAACTCTTCTGCTTCTTCGGACAAGCGGTAGTTACCACCAGGCAGTTCTTCAATAGCCCCGATGGATTTCAAAAACTCAATCATGTCTTTATCCATGTGTGCCTCATCTCCCATTATACTACATCATTCCGATGCCCTGTAAGTAAGTGTCCCAAACGTTTTGCTCCTTGGGGTCAGGAGAGTCAAACAGAGGGTCGTGCTCCTCTTCTCTCCACTTCTTACGGGCACTCTTGAAATCGTGTACCTCAATCATTTGGTTCTGTTCACGCTTAGATAATGATACTGAATTGTAGATAGCACCACACACAGCATCAGCCAAGTCCTTTGACTTCTTGCGAGGGTGGTCTACCTTCTTATCAGATACGATACGCAACTCTGTTAGTTCATCAAGTAGCAGTTCGATCTGTGGCATAACAACCCTGTCCTCATACACAAGCATTGCCATGTCTTCATAGTGTGCCTTGCCTACGGATAATGTGTCTGTTTTAATTCCTACCTGCTTTAGTTCATTCTGAATGTCGAATGACTGCCAACGGTCAAAGGTTACTCTACCTAACTTGATACCCTGCCGCCGCAAACTGATGATCCAATTCTTAACTTCTGATAGGTCTACTGGCCCCTCGATCTTTGGCTCCCACCACGCAACCATATCCACTACTACGAATGGTACGATCTGTTTGTAGTCATTGAATGACTTTACTTCTACCCAACGGTCAACGTGTGCGAGAGCAACAGCACACTTGTCGTGCTTCTGTGCAAGGTCAGCGTGTACGAAATACTCTGTGTCTGGTTTAGGTTCCCACCTAGGTTCGATACGCTTAAACTTATCCACAGGGTTAGGGATGCTCATAGCAAGTTCTAGTTTGTCACGTTGCTTGAAAAATGCATCAGAGTGGAACATAGGCATACAGGCAAAACGCATAAGGGCATCGCCTGGGTCTGTGTAGAATGCTAACTTAAAGTCTTCAATGCTACGAGTAGGGTTTACATCCCAGGTAGGACGCTTGATAGCAAACACACCAGGAATCTTGTAACTTAAAATATGATCCTCTTCCCACTCAACGTCATAGATGTTGCCGTCTGCGTTTCCTAGTTCCTCATTCATAACAAACTGATGTGAGCGTGGGATAATTTCTTTCTCGTTGATGACTGCCTCGTAACGCTCAGAGATAAAGTCACCCTTGTAGCGGGGGAAGGAGAGTAGCACCACCTTTCCATAGTCAGGGAAGCGGCTATCGACTGATGCACGGAACGCTTTGTAGATAGCGTCTGAGGTCTTAGCACTCTCGTTGCCTGAGGATGAGGTCTGCTGGAAACCTGAGATCTCGTCAAGCACAGCAAGCATAAGGTTTAGACCCTCGTGTGACTCACGCTCTGAGTGACCAGAGTAAACTGTAATAGACTTATCAAACTCAAGGTTATCCATCTTGCTTTCGTATTTTCCTGCGAACCAAGGTGAGCGTTCGATCTTTGAACGGAAGCCCTTGAAGAAAACGTTCTTGGCCTGTTGTGCGTTGATAGCAATGTTGATAATGTCAATAGCGTCATTTGTTGGTTTGCCAAAGTATCCTGATGGATCTTTTAGACAAAGTAACTTATACACCATATAAGCCACACCAACAGTAGAGGTGAAGTCTTTACCAGATCCTTTCCCACATTGGAGGATAACTTCTGCTTTAGTATATTTAGCATGGTGTCTTGCTCCGTCCTTGTCGCCCATAAACCTTTGTAGATCTTCTAACCTGTAGATCTGACTCATGGTTTCTACTAATGTATACTGAATGTCCGACAACTCTGGCTGCCCCAAGTAGTCAGGGGAACGAACAAACTCTTTGATACCTACAGGATATTCCTCAAAGGGGTTCTCATCAAGAGCACCTATGAAGTCACCGAAATCAATCGACATTTACTGTAATCACTTCCTCTGGCCTAGCCACATCTGCAAGACGCTTACTTACCTCCACCTTGCATGTGTCGCATTTGCCTGAGACTTCCCGCAGAATCTTAACTAGGATCTCTTGCTTGTTCTCCATCTCCATAAGTTCTTCTGCAATTTCTTTATTCTCTAGAAGGCCAGCCTTCTGTAGCATCTCAATACGTTTGTTCTCAATGTCTAGGATAAGTTTAATTGCCTTTGACTTTTCACCTAGGTCTGACTGGCTATCTGCCGCATCAATAACCTCGTATGCTTTTTGGATAAGTCTGTTGTAGTGTTGGTCTGCTGTGGCTAGTGCCTCTCGTGCCCTTGCCCTAATAGCATCGTTGTTGGCGATCATTCCTCGCCACTCATCAAGCAAACGAACTACCCGTGTGCGTGGCATATCTAAAGTCTTGGAGATCTGAATCTCTGTGCTTCCCTTTACATATTCGCTTGCTACCTTGTTTACCTCGTCAAGGTGCAAAACAATGTCTGTGTCGTTCATACACAACTCCTTATGTTATAAACTATTATACCATAATGCGTGGTGAGGGGCAAGGTGTTGCCGCTGCCCTTGCCCCTCCACACTAACATCCTGTGCCACTAACAGTCGCACGCCAATGTGCTTTACCACTCCATTTGCCATTCCAGTTCAGGGCTGTAAAGAATGCTCTGTCCTGCCAATAGCGGTTCCACCTATGTATAGGCTTTTTATGTAACTTCTTTGCTCGTGTTTTTAGATAGTCATCTGTCTTCTTTGACTCTTTGACCATCATATGAACAAGTCCATCACGCCAGTTATTATCAAGGAATTGGTATGCACCTCTTGCACTTGATACCCTGTTTGCTGCCTTGTAGCGGTAGTTGCTCTCACGCTTCATCACACATTTGCGGAAACGCTCTTGACTTTTGTGGTAATACTTACCACGGTAAAGGGAACGTTCGTAGCCCTTCAAGTCTTTTGCCTGTCTTGATACCGCTGCCTGAAATTCTTCAGGCATTTCTTCTACTCTATATTCTATTGTTCGTTCTTCTAACAGAAAAGGTGCGGCTTGTGGCTGCACCTCGTTTACTGTCGCTACCTTAGTTGGCGGCGTTGCCTCTGCTGTCGTGCAAGCAGTCAATGAGATTGCGACTGCTGCAATGACGGCTATGGTTCGTTTCGTCATAGTTACCTCCGTAGCGGCAACGTGTTATATTATACCAGATTATATTTATTGTGTCGCTTTTTGCTTCTTCTTACGCTTTTTAGGCAAAACCTTGATACGCTCTGGCCTAAAAGACCTCTGCTGGGCAGGCTGTCCCTTGTGCAATTCAATGCAGTCAATCCACTCTGTCTCTGTCTTGGGGTTGTAAACGTGACGCACAAAGCGGAAGCGAGTGCCCCAGACCTGTGTGATCTTGATCTCATCACCAGGCTCTAACGTCCGACGTTCGGACACCTGATAGGAGGGAGTGCTTACCCAATGAGTGTTGATCTGATTGTGTTGGGGGACAAACTTACTGCGGTTTACTTTTTTCTTAGCCATGATACTCTTTCTGTAGTAGGTACTATACTATTATACCAAAGAAACCCTTAGTTGTCAACACTATTACTTATCTTATAAAGAATGAGATATCCGATAAGGTCATCAAGGTCATTGTCTCCTGGGTATGTTTCGCCATTCTTAATCCTATTTAGTTTATCATCAATGCGATATGCAATACCTTCGGATGCCCCTGACTTTGCAAAGATAGCAATGGGGGCTAGTGCTGAGTTGCCATAGGCAATGTTCTTCTCAAGCAACAGACGCTTGATCTGGTCACAGGCAACAGAGATATCTGGGCCTGATGGTGCGTTAGCAATGAGGTCTACGAGAGCAACCTGCTCTGTGTAGTCATCTACTTTCTTATTTAGCATATTGATCTCTTCCTCTAGTTTCTTTTGTTGGTTTAGTTTAGTTGGTAGGTCGATAGTGTTATTGTCCATAACTTCCTTCTTTCACTTTTAGAGAATGCTTGCCAGGGAAATAGTTAAAGTTGATTAGTATCCTTGTTGATGTATCTGTTTGTGTTACTGTCGTATGCTCCATCTCTGAATCAAAGATGACACACCTGCCTCGCTTTGACTGCACCGTGCCTTCCTTAAATCTAGTTCCTCCGTTATTGGTATTGACATAATAGACTGCCGTTGCCATACCAGGAAAGTCTGCGTGCCACCCCATCTCAAAGTGGTCTTCTCTTGCTGGGTAGAGGTTAGCACGAATGCGAGTGAGAGCAATGGGGTTGAGCCTGTCTTTGATAAAGGGGTCTAACATCCATATGTCTTCACTTACCTGTGTCTGCTGGTCAAAGAAGTCATACTTCATATACATATCCCTAACATCTGGGTTGTCCTTGTAGGCATATACTCCTGCTACGTTGTTTGATACAACCTGCCACTTCCTATCCCAACTGGAAAGGTATTGCTCAAGCAAGATAGCATCATCCATATGGAGGAAGTCATCAATGACAAAGATGTTGCCCTTGATCTCAGGCAGAGTCAGGGTCTCTCTATATTCTATTACTTCTTGTATCAACGTTTCAAGCCCATCTTTTTGATGGAGGCATACACAGATACCTCGCTTACTCCTGCTTCCTTGGCAATCTTCTTTACCGACAGACGCTTCTTGCAATACCTGTCGAATAACCAAGCCTTGTTGGTGTGCAATCCTGTACTGTGAGCCATAGTTCTATTATACCGTTAAAAGAGTTTTTTGTCAAGTGCGTAGCAACCGATGCCGATAGCATCACCAATGTCATTATCTTTAATATCTATTCCAAATCTATTATTTACATAGTCCATAGTGCGTTGCTTCCTAAAGTCTCTTTGTTTAGTCTTATACCAGTTTGCTGACTGACCTGGATTGTCTAACTTTATCTGTTCCTTTTCTTTCTTATTTAAGTTTGCGTTGCCAATGTGGGCGGCCCAGGTAATTGGCTCTACCCCAACTACCTCCTTAACACCAGAAACCAGGGCAGCACCCACGAGAGAGCCTTGAGCGAGGGCAAGGTTTGCGGCAGTCATAGGGCTGTTGGCAAAGATGGGCTTCTCGATCACCATTCTAGTTACATCCCAAGTGTCCAACAACTCATTTGTGAAGGCTCCTGTCCTCTTGCCAATGACTCCTACCTTATCATAGATGCCCTTAGCCTCGTGTTTAAATACAATCTTTCCCCAAGCCTCAAGGCGTTTAGTCCAGATAGCAAATGCTAGGGACTGCGTAGAGGAGTCAACAGATAAGAAAGGTGTCACTTAATATTCCTTAGAAATTTCTTGTAGTCTTTTTTACTTCCGATACAAGAAGAGCAAAAGTTTTCATCATTATAAACTGATAGTGGTTTTTCACAGGTGGTACAGTTTCTAGTTTTACCTACACGGGACTTTATCTTTTTCTCCCGTTGCTTTGCTACACTCTTTTCTCTGGTAGCAATTGTCCTGCATTCGACAGAACAATATATCTGGTAGGAAACCCTAGCATCATAGTCGTTACCACACCAATCACAGTTCTTCAACATCTGGTACAGTCTCCAAGGATTTGATACTGATTACTCCATCCCCAAGTGTATCACAAGTAGCCTTGACTGGACAGTTCTTACATACCCTTGAGTTTGATCGGTAGTTCTTCTCAGGCAACTGCTTGTTATCAAAGGCAGACCTAACCTCACGGAGCCAACCCCATAGGTAGTCCATGTAGTCACGGTAGGTGTCATTGATCTCAACAGGAAGAGCCAGCAACTCGTTAGCATTCTTAGACTCATACATGATGATGCCCTTGGTTGCTTTCTGGATCTTCATGTAGACTAGCAACTGAAAGATGTGATGCTTCTTTGGCTTGCCTGCGGCCTTGACTCTAGCAAAGCCTTCCTCACGCATGGTCTTGATTTCTAGAATAACATTGTCATCGTCAAGCCATTCCAAGATGCCGTCAGCATATCCAAAGATGGGTGGGTCTTCATTACGAATCTTGACCTCCATCTCAGCAGGGATATCAGATAGGTCTAGTGCCTTCTGGATACGCTCGTGAGATACTGTGCCGTGCTGCATGTTGGCTACTGCCTTTGCCTCACGCTCATCATCTACAAACTCTGCCCCGCTAAATGCGATGTACCAATAGCGAGGACACTCGCCCTGATTCCATGCAAGACCTGATGGAGCAAAGGTTTTCTTAGTTGTAAACTTGCTACCAAACTGTCGTAGGTAACCTTCTTCTAGTCGCTTAGTAAACTCTTTTCCGTTTAACCAAGACTTGTCATTATGTTTCACTATTAGTTCCTTAACTAGGTTCTTAGCCACGATAACCATTCCTTGTCGTATACTTCAAAGCATCGACAAGGCGGCGTGTGGAGTCGGTGATTGAATAATAAAGATTCTTCCTGGCACGATCACTTTTATCAATGTTCGTGTAGTAACTTGCTTGCATGTTGAACGCAGCCGCCCACGCTTCCAACCTAATGATAAGTGGAATAGCAGCAGTCGCAGGAATGTCAGGTTGGGCTATCAGTTTTACGATAGTGCCCAGCACCTCTGTTAGGTGCTCGTCATTCATATACTCTGCTACTTCGGTAAACTCTGAAACTTCATTTACCAATTCGATTACGCTGTCGCTCATTACAAGCCTCTCTGTTGTTAGATATATTATACCATATCGTTATCATTGTTGTCAAGTTGTTCAAGTATTTCTTGTTCTATGATTGCAAGTCGAACTATGTCGTTACCTTCGCCTAGCACAATGATGAGTGCAGGATTCTTTTCTTTATCTGATCTTAGTGTGTCTGTAACTACCTTGGCCCACACATCTTTATTTAGAGTAAAGGAACGCTTTGCAAATTTCCAATCAACAAGGAAGTTGTGCCAACGTCCATCACCTTTGACCATGCCACGACCGCTATTCTTGACAGTCTTAGCACCCATCCTCTTGGCTTCCGAGCGTTCTCGTCGGTTGTAATCCATGGTGCACCACCCTCACATGATTTTCGGGAGACATATCAGATCTGATAAAACCACAGACCTCACACATTATGTATGTCCCTGACTCACTTATATTTAGTAACCCTTCACCCATAAGTTCACCTCGCTAACGTGACCACACTTGCACTTCCAAGAGAGCAAGTATTGTTTAGTCCAGAAGCGTGCTGTAGGTACTGTGCCCTTGCACTCATGGCAAGCAAACTGTCCTTCGTACACATTGAATTTAGGCATCTTGTACCTTGGCAATCAAGGAGTCTTGTACGTCTAGGTCTTCACGCACTCCTGCGATAAGGTTATCTCGTCCTTGATACCGTTCGCCTTCACAGGTGTACCACGCACCACCCTTTTCGATAACGCCTAGTTCTACTGATAGGTCTACGAGGTCACCGATAGTGTCGATGCCAATGGGGTCACCACGGAAGTAGAAGTCATACTCTCCCTGCTGGAATGGGGGTGAGGTCTTAGAGAACTGCACATCCCACAGCACCTTACGTCCTACAAGTTGGTTGATAAGTTTATCTCCTACCTGTACCTTCTTCTCAATGGCCTGCTTCTGTGACTCAGAAGAGAATAACTTTACGATAACAGAAGAGTAGAACTTAGTTGCCTGACCACCTGTGGGTTGCAACTGTGTGTACATGGCAGAGATCTGGTTGCGTTGCTGAGAGATAAGAATAAGTAGTGTATTCTTGTTAGAGTAGTTGAGCATCTTTACTGCGTTGCCCATATCCTTTGACTCTGCACCGATCTGCTTTGTGTTTTCTAGATCCTTCAACTCTTCGTTACCCTTCTCAAAGTAGATAGCGGGTAGGAGTGCGGAGATAGAGTCAACAACCAACACATCAATGCCTGCCTTCATAAGGTCTGTGCCTGTGTTCGCCATATCATTAGTTGTCTTTGCTTCTGATACGATGAGGTTGTTTGCATCTACCCCCAACTTGTGTGCCCAGGATGGATCGAACGATTGCTCTGCGTCGATCCATGCACAGGACTTGCCTGCCTCTTGTGCCATGCCTACGATCTGCAAGCACAGGGAAGACTTAGCGGCACTCTTGCTACCCCAGATAAGGGACTGTCGTCCATAGGGTAGTCCCCCGTTGAGAGCACGAGTCAAAGCGTAACTAGGTAAGGGTTGACGGTCATACTGAATGTCACTACCAAAGTTAATTGCTTGTCGCATCTTTGGGTTTAGTTGTGCTAGGACTTGTTCTACACTCATGCTAAAACTCCGTGCATGTGTGCCCGTGTTTCATTGATGGCGATTTTTTCATTGAGAGCATCAGATAGTCTCTTCTTTGTGTAGCCTGTCACGTTGAGGAACGCCCAGAAATCAAGCACACGAACCAAAATGTCTGCTAACTCCATGACTACTTCCTCATCACCCCTATCCTTGCGGATAGCCTCTAGCACTTCACTCACTTCGCTATGCACCATAGCAAGTTGCTTGAGGTAAAAGATAACATAGTCTTTCTCTTCCATGTTTTCCATAGGTTCATAGAACCCCTTGGCCTTCGCTCGTGCATGGAGGGTGTGTGCTAGGTCGTCCATGTCAGTTAGATATTTCATTTTTCTCCTTATTTTTTAACTACGTCTTCCAAGGTCAAATCTCCTGTTTTAGTTTTTCCAAAACTCATGGAATAACTTTTGCCTGCTTCTATCCGTGTGTGAGCCATAGCAAACGCACTTGGGAATACTGTAATAGCACGCATCTCTCTGTTAGTGTTAGCAACC
>WLWG01001222.1_pt1 | contig 23930 bp, 16 predicted proteins | sample 6712871 | NCBI WGS metagenome assembly WLWG01 (sample SAMN12718693, study PRJNA515312) | sponge metagenome | isolation source: marine sponge | host: Mycale hentscheli | place: New Zealand: South Island, Marlborough, Capsize Point | collected 2003-05-01
GTACTGCTTTTTGGAAGTACAAAAAAACAGGATTAGATAATATAGATTTAAATGACATTGAGGCTCACAACGAAGCTTTAGAATACGCTGAAAACTTAGATGCGTGGGAACTTCAAACTGTAGTTGGTCACAAAAAAAATAGATTTTTATCTTATCCTTGTTCTCAGTATCACAGTAAGTATCCAAATACAACAGAAGAATCTAGAATAGTATGTGTAATATTTTATAAATATGAAGGAAAGTAAATTAATTGAAATGCAAAAAAAGATAGAGTCTCTTGGCAGAGTAACTCAGTTGTTATTAACTGAAATATCTTCTATGAAAACTTTATCTTTTGGTGTACATGAAACTTTAAAATTAATGCCAGGTTATGAACAGGCTATCGAACAAATTAAAGAGAAAGTGGCTGAAGAGCCTAGTGATGGAACGCCGTCTGACACCGACGGAAAGACTAGCTAATAGATTAGGATATATGGGGACTGGTTTTTTTGTAACTGCTCCCCATATGTTACCTGATACACCAGGTGTAATAATATATTTTTTAGCTGGTTTGTTTTGTACACCACAAGTTTGGGTGGCAAAGCAATGGAACTTAGTAATAGTAAACTTAAATGTAATGATAGCGTACGCGCTACTATTTTTTAAATGATGTGGAATAACGATTGGAAAAAAGGTGTCGACTATCCTGCTTGGGGTGACACCGATGTATACAAAAAAACTATAGCAGGAGGTTACTTATTACCATGGGAATCACCGCGTGACGCCTACATGCGTGTAGCTAGTACAGTTGCTAAACGTTTGTATAAGCCAGAACTAACAGATACTTTCTTTGATTACATATGGAAAGGCTGGTTGTGCTTAGCGTCGCCAGTGTTATCTAATACAGGTACTGATCGTGGTTTACCTATTAGTTGTTTTGGTATCGATGTCGGTGATAGTATAAACGATATAGGTACAAAGAATTTAGAGATGATGTTACTCGCAAAGCACGGCGGTGGAGTAGGCATTGGTATTAATATGATTAGACCCGCTGGCGCAACAATTACAGGAAATGGAACATCAGATGGAGTCGTACCTTTTTGCAAAATCTATGATAGCACAATCCTCGCTACCAATCAGGGATCTGTCAGAAGAGGAGCTGCGTCCGTTAACATCAACATTGAACATGATGATTTCGAGGAATGGCTGGAGATACGAGAGCCTAAAGGCGATGTCAACAGACAGTCGCTTAATCTACATCAGTGCGCAGTTGTTGGCGATAAGTTTATGCGTAGGCTTGAACAAGGAGATGCAGATGCAAGGTCTCGATGGAGCAAGTTGCTCAGAAAAAGAAAGTCAACTGGAGAACCATATGTTATGTTTAAAGGAAACACTAACAAAGCGAATCCAGCTGCTTATAAAGACAACGCTTTAAAAGTACATATGACTAATATCTGTAGTGAAATAGTTTTACATACAGATGAGTCACATAGTTTTGTTTGTTGTTTAAGCAGTTTAAATGTTACTAAATATGAAGAGTGGAAAAATACAAACCTTATACACGACGCTATATGGTTTCTTGATGGAGTGTTGGAGGAATTTATTCAAAAAGCTAAAGGGCTTAAAGGCTTTGGAAACTCTGTACGATCTGCTGAGAAAGGCAGAGCACTTGGCTTGGGAGTCCTTGGTTGGCATACGTACCTGCAGCAAAACGGTATACCCTTCGAAGGTTTACAAGCACAGTTCCAGACAAGACGTATATTTAGCCAAATTAAAATTGAATCTGAACGAGCATCAAGAGCGTTGGCTGAGGTTTACGGTGAACCTCTTTGGTGTCGTGGCACTGGCTTTCGTAACACTCATCTTAGGGCTGTTGCTCCTACTGTGTCTAATAGTAAGCTTGCCGGTAATGTTAGTCCTGGCATTGAGCCTTGGGCCGCTAATGTTTTCACTGAACAAAGTGCGAAGGGTACGTTCATTAGGAAAAACAAAGAGCTAGAAAAAGTTCTACGTAAGGTTGGTATTAATACTAAAGAGACATGGGATAAGATTATGGCTGACGGTGGAAGTGTTCAAGATATTGAAGAGCTTGATGACTTTGGTTATGTTAACAGTAAGCTAGTGCGTTTATCTGAGCATGAATCGTTAGATCTAACAGGCTTTGATAAGGTTAAAGATGTATTCAAAACCTTCAAAGAAATAAACCAATTAGAGCTAGTTAATCAAGCTGGTATACGTCAACAATATATTGATCAATCAGTTAGTTTAAACTTAGCTTTCCCTTCTGAAGCTTCACCAAAGTGGATTAATCAAGTTCACATGGATGCTTGGAAGAAAGGAGTTAAGACTTTGTATTACATGCGGACTGAGTCAGTGTTACGAGGAGATATAGCAGCAAGCGCTATGGATCCCGACTGTCTTGCTTGTGATGGGTAATAAAAAAAAAGGGCTCTCTTTCGAGGGCCCTTTCTTTATTAGGAACTGTTGGGTATGGTACGCCCATTTTTTATTGTTCCTATTTAATATGTCCAAATAACATTTGAAACTTTATCATTATCAATATCTATGTGTATGAAGTTCTTAGCAACACCTATTCTATTTATACCGTGTTTTAAAAACAACTGAATAAGATTAAATCGATCTACACTATTATTGCAAGCTATATCTACAGCTAAACCTTTTAAATGAGATGACGCTGGTTTCCCACCAACTTTTTGGTTATGTGCTTCTGTACGATACCCAGAATTGATACTTATAGGTTTACCGTACTCTTCACGTATCATGTCAAGCTTGCTTAACATTTCTTTTACCATCATCTGTCCACTGCCCTGTATATCAGGTGAGTCGAACTCTTCGTATTGAAAGTATTTCATAATCATTTTCCACAAGGCTCTCCCGTAGCCACATTAATCCAATTTTCTTTTTCAAACCAGTCACGTAGTGTTGCTCCTTTTTTACGAGCACCTTTTACATTTGACTTGCTAGATCTTTTGTAATCTCCTTTACCAGCAGCAGATCTTTTTGCTCTAATAACTTTATCTTTTTCTGCCTTGCTCATTGACTTTACTTTAGCAGCAGGCAAACAAACCTTCTTAGTGCCTCCGCCTTTTACTTTAGATTTTTTATTCAATGGAGATCTTAGTGTTTTAGCGCCAGCTAAAGCCTTATCATTACCGGTGCCTATGCCATAAGCAGAAACTCTTTGTCTCATTTTGTTAGTCTCAGGATTATGCAACACACTAGCGTAGCAATGAGCTAACGGGCTTTCGTTTAATTTTCTAACTTTACCCATTACTTCTTTTTCTTTTTACCCATCTTACCAGGTCCACCAGCTTTAGTACATCTTACTCCCCAACCAGAGGCATAAGCGCTAGGCCATACTTCAAATTTCTTTTTCGCTGCAGCTTTGCAGGGTCCGCTAATTTTTCCCATAACTAATTTGTTTTTCTTCTGTATATTTTCTGCTTATCTTCTCTTATAGCATAAGCTATTTCTTCAGCTGTAAGTACCAGCTTAAAGCTTAGGTCGGCTGACCATTGTCTTACGACTTTATTATCCTTCCATAATACTACAACAGGCACAGCTAATATTTGTTTTTGAAATGTCTTACTTTGATTTTCAAGTAAAGCATATTTATATTCAGCACCTTCAATACTGTAAGGTAAGTCTATCTTATTTTTATTATTCCACTCAGCATTTATTTGTACTACCTTGTAATCTTGCGCTGTAACTACTGATGAAATTAAAATTAATAGTAAATTAACAAGTGTTTTCATTTTACATTTCTTCGATTATTTCATATAATTTTTCATCAATTTTATCTAACTTATCACTGTTCTCTTCAACTTTGTTCTGCGTATTGATTATTGTTTCGCGAATAAGCTGATCTTTCAAATCGTATTCAGTTCGACTAATTGTAGGTTCAGGTAACTCTTTAGCTAGTTCTATATCTTTTTTCAATGTGAAATACATTGCAGCGAGAGACACAGCGCCAACTACTACCATTCCTATGGTCTTCAAATCAAGAGTTACTTTAGTATTTTCTCCAAGTTGTGTGGCCATAATTTATGTTTATCTGTTTGTAGTTTTTCTTTCTTTACTTCTTCTTTTTGTTTGTCTAGTTTTTCTAGGTTGTGGTTTACTTTTCTTTGTCTCTTCTTTTATTCCTATTTCCCAGTCTTGCCAACCACCAAGCAAAGCTAATCTTTCCCATGTTTCAAGCTCACTATCAGAAGCTTTAGTAAGGTTGTTTATCTTCTTAACAGCTCTGTCCATAGGTATGTTGGTTGTAGCTGATACTACATTACCTACGGCTAAGTAAGCTGGGTTGTCTAATCCCCAACCGCCATTAATCATTTCGTCTTTATCCCACTTAAATGATCTTGCAGCTTGATTTATTTTAGAAAGCTTAGAAGATATCGGTGGCGCTATTCTTTGTAAGTCAGCACCCACTTTTTCATAGTTAGGATTTTTCTTTTGAGATTCTTCTATTATACGTATTATAGCGTTTTTAGTTACTGACAGTACACCACCAGCTACACCTGTACCTCTTAACAAAGAGTCAGCCATACCATTAGCTATACCAATATACTTATCTTTTTTCTCTTTATCTTCTGGCTCTTCGTCATCAAACGCAAACGCAAACAACGCTTGTTGTAAGGCGTTAAACAATAAGTTCTGTACAGTAGAGTAATAAATTATTTTACTTATATTTGTTTTTCTATCACCTCTATTGTTTTTAAGATCACGTACAGATTTGTCTATTATTCTAGCATACTGAGATGGTGTGTTTTGAAAAGCTAGTATTAGTCTACCAAGTGGACCAGCTTGTTGCATTGATATACGATCTGGTCTTGATGACTGTTGCGACTCTTCAGCTGTCTCTCTAAAATCTTCAAACGCTTGAGTCTCAGCTTCAGCTTTAGACATTCCTTGTTTCATTAAAGATTTTATCCTGTTTCTGTAGAACGTAGCACCACCAGATGCAATAGCAAAACTATCTGCTACTTGTGTAGGTGTAAAACCAAACTGCAGTAATTTACTTATTACAGCTTTTGGCCCACCTTTCTTAGCCATATCAGCAATGTCTGCTTCGTTTACATTCATGCGTAAACCAGATCTTCTAGCTTTTAAGAAGTCAGAATTTATAAGCTTGGAAAAGTCTGACCAGTATTGTTTTTGATTTGCAAAAGCTTTTGCTGCAGCAAGCGGATTGTTGTCTGTGAAGTTTAAAAAGTTTATAGATGATAGGTTTTGTAGCAGCGATGATCTAGAGTTAAAGAACATAATAGCACCAATACTACCTTGTAACCAGTCTGTAAATCTAGCCGTTAAACTATCATCAGAGAAATTTCTATTTCGGCCAGTCTTCATTCTACCCAGCATGTTCTCCATAGCCTTACGCCATTTCTTACCATACACAGCTTCAAGCTTATTCATATTCTTTTCAGAGAATATAACATCAACATTGTTTTGCCACTGAGTTAAATACTTAGCTCTAACACCTATGTTTATACTTTCTTGTATATCAGTTGTTATTGTACCAGCTGGCCAACCTTCTTTAGGTTTAGTGTATTCGCCTTTCTGTATAGCAATAACTTGATCAGCAAACACTTGCAAGTCTGCATTGTCAGCAACATGCTCACTTAAATCTTTTAGATCTTGCTTACTAATACCAGGAACATCATAACCTAGTTTATTCCAAATATAAACACGAACAGCTTGTTCTCTTGTAAACGGTTCACCAGGTACTTTTGCTCTTAGGTTTTTAGGCACAAAGCCTAGTTGTTTTTTAAGAGCTCTATAGTCAGCCATAACAGCTAGTCTAGCGTTGTCAATATCATTTACAGCTCTAGCATAAGGATTGAGTAAGTGTGTTTTATACCAAGCCATTTGTGAATCACCAAGTTTACCCTTGCTTAGTGTTTCATATAATAAACCTACAAAGTCTTGAGCTGAGTATGGTATACCTCTAAACACTTTACCAAGTGAAGCTCCTGCTACTTCTGCTTTTACTTTCTTATATTCTTTTTCTGATGCAATACCAGTTGTTTCTTGTAGTATATCATTAAATCCTTTGTCTAACGCTTCTGAATTGCTATATTTAACATACGCTTGCCTTACTTTTGATTTAACGTCTAGCACGTTTAAAGCGTCACGAACAGCTTTAACATTTTTATAAGCGTCATCTGCAAAATAAAAGTCATTGTAACCTTCACTTGCTTTACTTACAACCCAAGTTGCTTTAGCCTCAGGTGTGCTGTTGCCTAGACCTACAATATTTTTAAGAGGTATATCTAAACCTATTGCTTTTAAAAACTGGTGTATAGGTTCTGCAGCTGCTTGTGTTCTAGCTGTAAGTATATATACGTTGTTGTTACCAAACTTTCTATTACGAGCTACAGCCTTTTCAAACATAGGACCTTTACCACCTTCTGTTACTTTTTCAAACTCACTAAAATCAAACTCAGCACCTTGCTGTAATAACTCTTCACCTTGTTTAGCAAATTGCTCAGCTGTTAATACACCTTCAGTTCCGTCAGGCATTGTATATAATACATTAGATTTAGTTGTAGCGAGTGTATCGTCAAAGTCCCAAACACTTATACCTTTACTTTCAGCATCAGCATTACGAGCGTTATCAATAGCTGTATCTGACATTTTCATTATAGCTATTGTTTTTTCAACTGGTGTACCAGGAACATTTTCTGCTACCTTAAGTTGCTGCTCTGGATCAAGCGCTTCGTAAGATGTAATTCTACCAGACTTAACATCGTCTGAGTTAGCTTGTTCGGGGAACATTTGCCTAGCAACAACATCAACCATACCAAACGAATCAAACGTGCTTGGGTCTTCTAGTCGTATACCAGCAGGAAGCTTCTTAGTGTTTGAATAAGAAACTTTTACTTTTTGATCTAGCTTAGTATACTCATTTAAATACTTTTGTGCGTTTTGTGGTGTTCTTTTACCGTCTATAACGTCAGCTACTAATTGGTTTTGCTTAGCAACAGTGTCAGCGTTTATTTTAGACTTGTCTAGTTTAACACCTAATTCTTCAGCTAGTGACTTACCTGTATCGTAGTTTATAATACTATTTAAATCAACACCAGCTTTTATAAAACGTATAGCGGGGTTTTGTAGTATAGTATAACCTTGTGGTAGTGTTGCATCTAGCTTTGCTAGGTCTAATTTAAAGTCATCAGCTTTAGATAATCTAGTTTGATAGTAATTATCTTTAATAGCTTGTGTTATGATATCTGTAGTGCCATTTGATAAAGCAAATATAATCGATGCACCTATAACAGACGCTGGTGGATTGTGCTCTTCTCTAAATTTAGCACCGGTTCTTTGTTCTGGTTTAGCACCTTTAGGTGCGTACTTTTCAGTCAAAGATCTATATTTAAATGGCGCTGCTATCTTTATTAATCCACTAGTTGCTTGGTAACCTTGAACTATAATCATAGCGGCTAAAGATTTTGGCATACCAGCTTTAACAGCTTTGTCAAGTCGTTTAATAACGTTTTCTAAAACCTCCATGTTAACTTTGGCTTGAGCTATACCATCTTCAGTATCAGCTTTTTCAACGCTAACCCTTGTAGCTTTAGGTTGTTTTTTACCTTTTAAATTTACCTCTGCTGCTTCTAAAGCTTCAATGTATTTAGGATCTGTTGTACCATAGTACAGCCTACCTCTTTGTGGTAAAAGATTAGTTACACCAGTTGGAGGTACAAAACTTTTTCCTAGCTTACCATTTTTTAGTATAGCTCTTTCACTTTTAACCCAATTACCATCAGTTAACTCATACCAGTAATCACCTTTTTTACCTTGTATGTTTTGAGATTTTAAATACTCATCAAGTTTTCTAGCTAAAGGTACTAATTTTCCATTTTTACCTCTGCCAACCTGAACTCTAGTAGAGCCACTAGAAGTAAACGCTCCGGCTAAAATGTCATTAGGTGTTAATCCGTATTTCTTTATAGCTTCAAGAATAGCTTCTTGTATTTCAGCTCTGTTTTCGTCGTTTACACTAGCGCTATCTAAACCTAAAAGATCTAATACTGTGTTAATGTTTCTAGCTACAGACACCTCTTCTAACACACTAGTTTGTTTAGGTGTAAGACTAAACTTAGCACCGGCTCTAATTCTTTTTGGTCTACTAGGTATAACATCTTCAACCATACGATTTCTAATACTAGTATTAAATAAGCCTCGTATAGTCTGACCGACTCTGTCTCTGTAAATAGGTTTAATAGGTTTTTCTCTAATAAGATCTAAGTAATCTTTTAGTGTACCTGTTAGCTCGCCATCTGTGTATAGAGCATTCATTACATTGTTAGGTATAAACGTAGCTTTACCAAAGTCATCTTTAGTTCTTGGTAATCTAGCAAAGTCGCTAGTAGCGTTGTCTATTAAATATTGCTTTATACGTGTTAAACCTTCGCTATCTTTTTTAGAGTAGTTACGTTTCTTATCATATATAGTTTCTGGATTTACACCAAACATTTTACCATATATCTCTGCAACAGCAACAGGTATGTTTTTAGTTTGTCCAAACCTTGTAATGTCTTGACCTTCAAATGCTTTATTAGTAGCATCTGATATTTGTTTTTCAGCTTCAACTTTATTCTTTACATCTAAGTTACCCAGAGCTGTATCACTAAATCTAGTTGTTTCAGTAGGCTTTCTTGGACCTCTAGGTTCTTTAGTAACTTCAGCAGTTACTTCTTCAGCCGCAACGCCTCTAGCTTCTGTAACATCTTCTGTAAACTCTGTACCTACCACTCCTTCAGCTGCGTCTATATATCTTTTAAAACCTGTTTTAGTAGAAAAACTTTTATTTATAAAACCAGAAAGCGGAGGAACTTGTTCTCCAGCTTCAGCTTTTTTGTTGTAATCCATTATAACATCAAGCATTCCACGCTTACCTGTTAATATAGCGTCTGTAACTAATTGCTCGTCATAATCTGGTCTATTCTCAAAACGTCTAGCTAATCCTCTAGCTGTTGGTTTTAGCAAGTTTAATATATCTTCGTAACCAGCTATACCCTGCTCCGCATATATTTGGTTTACTTTATCTGAGTCTTGAGGTGTTAATGAAGCTGCTGCTCTAATTTCTACATCTTCAACTACTTCTGGTTTACCTTCTTGTATTTGTTGTACGTCTGTAACACTTAAAGTACCTTCCTTTAGTTTAGTTCCTAGCGACGTAAGAAAATCTACAACATCTGTTTCACCTGTTAAATTAAAACTGGTTTGATTATCTGTAGCGTTTTTAATAGAGTTGTTTATACCAAAATTTAAAAAGCTTAGTAATCCTTTATTCTGTTCAGCTTCTAAATCTAATCTACCTGAAGAAACTTCTTCTAAGAAATTAGTTAAAACTTCGTCCGCATCTTGGCCTTTTGTTCTACGCTTTATTCTTCTGTAAGCAGATGGGTTTGACTTTTCAAGATAATTCATTACTGTTCCCGCTAAGTCTTCAAAAGCTTTAGTATTAGAACTTAATCCTTCTGTAAATAACGTGTGACCAATCTCATGTATATTAGTAGCTGTTTTACCATTTGCTATAGCATTTTCTTTTACTATAACTATATCGTATGTATTTTTACCTGTTTCGGTATTACGTAATGTTAAGTTAACACCATTAGCAGAACCAGATTTTACGTTTTTAGTAAACTGCGATAACTGCTTTTTAGCGTCTTCTTCTGTAAGTCCACTATTTGGATCTGCAAGTCTAGCATCTAGCATGTTACTAAAAGCATCTATAGCTTCGGCTTTAGTTTCAGCTACAAAAGAATTCTGATCAACACCAGCTTCGCTTAATGCTTCATTTGCTTTTAAACTTTGCTCTATATTCGCGTCAAACGTATCTGTCTGCCATAGCTTTTCAGCTCGCTGCTTTAACTGTAGATTTGTGAACTCTCCACCTTCTTGCTCTAACTCAACTTTAGCTCTGTCAATATATTTATTACGCTCAGCTTTAGGTAATAAATCTATGTTAATCTTATAGTCTTTTCTAAAGTTATCTCGAGCCAATTGTTCAAATTCAAACTTAGCGTATAGCCCTGCTAATACAGACTTTTTTTCTGCGTCACCTAATTCATTACTTTCAAGTATTTCTTTAGCCTTAACTCTTAATTGCTCTTGCCTTTGCGTTGCTCTTGCGTATAAATCAAAGCCTTCAGTAGTTAAATTAGCTACAACTTTTTCTTCTACTTGTTTTATTATTTCGTTGTTATCATCGTTTAACTCTGCTATTTTTTGCTGTATTATTTTATATTCCGTAGTTCTTTTGTTTAGCTTTGAACCTATCTCGTTTAACTCAACCATTTCATCTAGGTTCTTTCTATAGCCTTCAAAGCTATTATAGTCAGATAAGTTTGACAAAACCATACCTTTAATAACAGGTACAGAGTTTAAACCACTACCTATAAATAATCCATCAAACGCTCCTTGAGCTGCGTTATCAAATATACTTACACCTTCTTTACCTCTAATTATATCAATACCATTCTGCACAACAACAGTCCCGAATTCTGTACCAGGTTCAACAATCGCACCTTCAACACCAGCTCTTGTAAATTGTTTTGTAAAATGTTTCTTAAAACCTTCGTTAATTAAACTTCTTTTACCTATTAAATCAGCAGCGTTAAATCCTCTTTTTAAAGCAAAAAATGTAGGCGCAAAACCTAATCCAACTTCAGCGGTAGCAAACCCTAAAGCAACAGCTGCTTTGTAATGTGTAGATCGATCTGTACCAAGTAACTCTTCTTCTTCATCTAATAATCTTCTTTGATCATCATATGAGCTAACACCGATACCTATCATACCTGGATATAAGCCAGACGCTAGCATTGCAAAAGTTGCACTTTGACCTACAGTTTGTTGCAAAGCGTATTCACCAAAGTTTTCCCAGCTATTAAAAGCGTCATCAAAAGCAACATCATCTTTGTACTTTTTCCTGTACATATCCTCTGCTTTTTCAACAATATCAGTAGTAAAATCTGTAATAGCATATGGGTTTATAGGTGATGTGTTTCTTATAACTGTTTCCACTACGTCTTCGTCTATACCAAACAATTTATTTAAAGCTATTTCATAAGAGTCGGTAGCTATTCTAGTAACGCCACCCGCTAACTTATAAGGTATAGAACCAAGTAAGTTTCTAGCGTTAGTACCCATCTTTTGTAGCGTGCTGTAATTCTTTTTTAAAAACTCTAACTCAACTTCAGCTTCATTTAAATCTACAGGTATTTCGTTTATTTCTTTTTCTAAACCAGCAAGTGTACTGCTTACCTCTTGATTTTCTTTAACTAAATCTTTGTATAAATTAAAAGTCGCTTTTGGAACTTCCTTACCTGTAGACAGTATAACTGTTTCGGAGTTTTCAATAGCGTCTTGATACTTTCCTACAAGACTGTTGTACGAGTCTACACTAGCTTGCGTAGTTAGATTTTTTGGATCACCTAAATCATTTATTTGCTGCAAGTATACATCAGCGTCTTTAGCACTATTTAATCCACTTAAATCAAACTTATAATCAGGATCATCAAATCTAGCTGATATGTTTATTAAGTTTACGCTATTAGGGCTATCTTTATATTTGTTAAATATAGTTTGATACTGATCAGTTGCTCCTGTTAGTTTTTTATCTAGCTTTATATACTCGTCAACCTTGTAAGGTACAAGTTTTTCTCTTTCTTCGTTTGGTATAGAATCTAAATACTCATCAGACTTTCTTTTTTTAACGTCGTACCTGTATTTATATTTTATATTTCTTTCAGCAAGCTTACGTATCTGCTGATTGCTAGGTTCTTCGATACCATTTTCAATTAGCATGTTTTTAGCATCGAATAACTCTTGCTCATATGGTTGAACCATTTCCATTAAGTTACCTGCTTCATCGTAGTCAGGTCTATACACTAAATCAAACTCTTCTACATACTCACCAGTTGTAGGGTTTTTCCAACGAGGATCAAACACAGTGTTTATTAAATCTTCGTTTGTCTGTGGATCATATGGTTGGAGTTCTCTACCTATGCCTTTAGGTGTAAAATCTATAGGGTTATTTAAAAAATCATTATCAACTTGATTAAAAGCCATTGCTTCTTCATAATCTTGCTTAGACTCTAAATCTGGTTTTAGCTGACGATCTTCTAATTCTTTTTGTCTAGTCTGAGCTCTACCACTACGCTTTGGTTGTGATACCAAAGAAGTATCTACCGATTTTGATTCCGTAGTCTCGGATGCTTGCTCCGGTTGCGGTGTTACAGTTGCATCCGTTTCCGCAACACCGTTTGTCTTTCCCTCATTATCAAGTTTTTTAATATTATATTCTGCTATATAATTATCTAAAGATAAATTAGATTGTTTAGCAGCTTCTTGAACTTGCTCTAATGAATATTGTTCACCGTTTAATTCAAACATAATTTTAATTATTTTTAGTAGGTAAATTTCCTATATCTAATGTTCTGTCTGTAGTTTGAGCTTTAACAACCCCAGCACCTGTTACATCTACACCAGTAGCTTGCCCCAGTAAAGCTTTAAAAACATTAGGATCTCTAAATTGAGCTTCTGTTATTCTAATAGGATCTTTAGTTTGATCACCATATTGTATATCAGCATAAACTTCTTCAGTACCAATATCTTCTGTGAATTCTACAACTTTACCTCCAGTGGTGCTTACTAATTTTTGTAGATCACTCTTGAAACGTCTACCCTCGTCAGTTAGTTTAGCGTTAACAAACAACAATCCAGGCGGTGGATCTGGTAAACCTTTAACAGAATCTATATAATCCTCAACTCTTTTAAAGTAATTTTCAGCTCTTTGTGATTTAATAAAATCTTCTTTTTCCCCTTCAGTTGGTTCTTCTGGTTTAATAACTTTAGACTTACTAATAACTTCGCCTTCAGGTGGCATAAAATTACCAGCGTAACTAAGCATTGACTCAGCAAAAACACCAGTATCTATAGCTGTAAGTGCAGTTCCAGGTGTACCATCAGAAGCGCTAAGAGCGTAACCATCTGAGTAGGTTTGAGTGGGTTTACCCTGTTTGTCTGTTGTTAATATATCTCTCCCTTGTCTTAATACAGTGTCCCACAAAGCTTTAGCCTGTAAAGGATGTTTACTATAGCTTTTAGACTTAGCGCTAATGTAATTTGTCCAAGCGCCTAAAACAGCAGGTTCGTTCCAACCTTTAACTATTTTCTGCATTTTATTGCCATTAGCGTCTGTATATTCAACAGTGCTTTCTTCTTTCATAAGAAATTGCTCTAATGGCTTTTTGTCTTTGTCGTAAAATGTTTGTGAAACAAACTCTCTAAACTGTTGATCTATAGGGTCTATGCGTACGTTTTCATGACCAAATAATACTTTAGGATCAGCAATTACATACGGGTTTTCTATATTACCGTCTTTATGCGCTTTATCTATTTGATCACTAGTATACATTGTTTTAATTTTATATCCATCATCTGGATCAAAAAACCATTGTTCTCTAGGGTTTCTAGTGCCGCCAAGTCTAACAGGCATAGCTAATTGATATTGCTTAGACAAACCATTATTCATACCAATAGTACCCATACCACCTGGAGTATTAGCGTTAGCATAACCATCTACGTAGCTTTCAGTATAACTTTGATCAGCTTCAGTACCCTGTTGCACTAAAGCAATAAGCTCATTTAATTTATTATCCCAAAAAGCATATTGTTTTGAAAATTCAGCTTGCTGTTCTTTAGTTGTAGACTTTTTCATACCCATAGCAGCTTCACCCTTCATACGTATGGCATATACACCAGTTCTATTTAAACTAGGATTTCTAACACCTGACGTATTTAAATTATCACTAAATTCATCGTAATTTTCCATGATAAACTTAGCATTGTCGTCTAAATATGTTTGCGTTTCTTGAGTTGTTTTAGATAAACCTTTTCTAGCATTAAGTAAACCTTGAGATATTGTTTGCCCTAAATTAGAAATAGTACGAGCCCACACATCACCAGATGTATCTAAAATAGTTTTAGGATTATTATACTCTCCTTGTCGGGTGTAATTTCTTGAAAATCTTGGTAATGTAGCCATATCAATTAATTTGTTTAAACTCTACATCTATTTTAGAATAATCTATACCGTCGTAGTTTTTAAATATGTTTTTAATTACAGCGTGATTAGGAACCTCGTCAGACATAGCTCCTTGCCAAATGCCTTCGCCAAATATTTTATTTATATATTCAAATACATATATATTAATACCGTTAGAAGATTTACCTATAAGTTTTATATTCTTTTTCAACCTTCTATCCGACGCCATTACTGCACTACTAGCAATATTACCTACGGCTGCTACAGTAGCGGCATTAGTGTTTGCTCTTGATTGTTGCGCAGCAAATTCAGCTTGTTCTTTGCCTGTTATTTGAGCTTGTTTTCTATTTAACTCCTCTGTTTGTCTTCTTTCTGTTTCACCATACACAAATTCCTTGCCAAGTACGTCAGCTTGCTGTAAGCGTTGAGCCTCTGTCATTTGAGATTCTTGAACTCGTTGCGCTTCGCTCATTTGTTGTGTTTGTAGATATTGTTCACCTTGAGCTATAAGTTGTTGATTTTTAGCCTCTTGTTTTTCTATATCAGCTGATATGCCTCGTTTACTTTGCAACGCGGCCTGTGCAAGAGCTGTAGCGCCACCAGCACTAGCACCAGTAGACGCCAATAAATCTAGTGTATTAGCTAAAGCAATATCAGCTTCTTCAGCTTGAAATTCAGCTGCTTGCGTAGCAACACCTACATTTTCAAAAGGATTTGAAAGCATGCCTGAGTTATCTACTATCATATCATCTAAAGAAACAACATCTTCATAAGGATTAATAACATCTTGTCTATTTTTTTCCAGCTCGTCTAATTCGTCCATAAGTCGACCCTTATCAGTTCTAGCTCTTTTCTCTCGCTTTTTGTCTGCCGCGTTTGAAATAGCAGCGCCACCAACTGTTGCTGCGGCTCCTATTGCTGCGGCGGTAACGATTGCACCTGTTGTTATTACTCCCATAATTAATTTAATCTTTTCATTAGTTCGTGTGAAGGTTGCGGATCTTCTATCCAACCTTTACTTCTCATTGCTTTACGTATACCATTGCTTTTACCTATAAACAACATATACTTAAAACCCATGTCTATTGCTATTTTTTCTGCGTCGTCAATTAGTTTTTCTATAATATGAGATCTATCATTTTTATAATTAGGATCTGATATGATAAATTCTAACCAACAGCCTTTTGAATTTGTTTTAAATATAAAACCAGCTATAACTGGTATATTATTTTCTTCAACAATTATACCACCTGTACCATTTTCTGGTAAAGCATCATTGTTTGGTATAGGCCATTTATGACCTTCCCACCAAGAGCAAAGCATGCTCCAATCTTTTTCTGTAATATTACGAGTTGTTAATTTCATATAATTTAATAACTTGATTCTACGTATTCTGAAGACACTGCAAACAATTCTCTTGGTACACCACCTATTCCTGAAGCTGTGTTATCTTTAGTGCTAGCATCTGTTTGTATAGTTACAGTAGAATAATAACCTTTTACACCTGATATGCTATTACCAAACACTACTTCGCCTTGTGTAGGTTGACTGTTGTTTACGAGGTTAGCAAAGTACTTACCTTCTTTTTTATAAAACCCGGTATAGTAAGTTACACCACTTTCAATGTAACCGCCTTCATCATAACTACGTATAAATTCTGCAGTATCATTTAATTCAAAAGATCTCGCGGCTTTAAACGACGTAACTTCCCAACCAGTTGAACCTTCATAATTTACAGTTTTAAACACTTTAGAAGCACTAGCATTTGGATTAAATATAAACGTTATATTTGATGGTGAGTATTGATTATAGAAATTACCTCTATTATCATTAGCTTCATTTCGATAATTATGTTGATATATTTTACCATCTTTTATCGTGTAGAATTTATTGTCAAGACTAAATGCCTGGTCCGGGCTGTATGTAAATCTACTTGGCCAACCTAATACCTGTTCGTCAAAAGATAAAGTTTGATAATCAGTATTTGGTTTTTGTAAACTTAACACGTATTGTTTACTATATATATCCCAACCACCTATAATAACTCCTTCTTGAGAAGGACTGTCTAGCTCACCAAATTGATCTCTAAAATAATCAACCATACCATAGTTAGATATTTCAGTTATACCGTCTTGAGACAATCTAAGAACAGCATTACGATCTCTATCTGTAAAGTATTTTCTGTAACCATACACAGCAAAGCTTTTAGGATCTTTACTTATACCATAGTTACCAGCATAAGGTACTATTTGACCTATTACTAAATTAAGCTGACTAACAGGTACACCTCCACCTTCTGCTGTATATATAGCGTCTTTATCTATAAGAGCTCTATTAACTTTATTTTCTTGGAATATAATTAAGTTTGTATCTTCAGCGTGCAGTTTTTGTATACTACCTAATGCTGGGTCTAATGACTTAGTTATATCTTCGCCTACGCTAAACACGTTAGTGTCATTAATACCTGTTCTAGAATTAAATATACCAGAATATATTAATGAAGATGTTCTAAAATTAGCATTAGGCTCATCATCTACTAAATAAGCTTTTACGCCATAACCTATTTCTGTGTTATTAAAACCACCCTCTATACGTGACTCTTCTATAACCCAACTTTTATTAACGTTAACTTCTTCATTATCTGGATTAGCTACTGTTGTGTATATAGGAAAAGCTCCAGGTATATCTGTAGGTACACCCATAGAACCATTCCACAGGGCTTCTGGTTTGAGAGGTGTGGCTCTATTTATTACTGTTTTTCTAAGTAAAAACGAATTATAAAATTTAACTTCTACTATAGCTGCCATATTATATTTTTATGATAAAGAATCTTTATCTGGTGGTCCGTCTAAATCTGGTGATCCACCTGGTGGTCCGTCCAAATCTGGTAAATCACTTGAATCATCACCTCCTGGACCTGTACCAGTTCCATTACCATCATCACTACTACTACCACTACTAGATTGTTGTGTATCTAAACAAGGGCCTAATATAGCAGGGTCTCCATTTTGATCGTGACTAATTAATAAATAAGTTCCGTCTCTTGTTTGTTCTAAATTATTTCCATCAGCTCTACGTATTCTAGTAAAATAAGGATTGGCTGAAGTACCTCCAGAAGGAAAGTTAGTTGAAGATGTAAATTTACCTGTTAAATTTGTATTATCCCAAAGATCAAAAATTCCATTACCAGCGCCTGATGAGGTTGCGGTAGTATTTGGAGCAAATAAATATCTAGCAGACGGTGATGCTGAGTAAAATACAACACCACTAGCTTGAAACGCACCAGTTCCGCATGTAGGTGTTCCTTGAGCCCAAAAGGTTATTTCGTAAGCATATATATTAGTTTGTTGCCCAATTGGATAAAAACCTCTTAAACCGTTATCAATTAATGGAACGTTAGCAAAATCACCAATTATATATTGTGCATTTGTTGAAAACTCCGGCGTGTCGCTACATATAGGTGAACCTGTTCTGTTTGGTGGAGTACCAGCCGCAGTAAAAGCTTTATAAGAATTATAAACATTTCCATTAGCTATTCTATATTCTCCAGTATCATTTAAAACAAATATTCTAGCACAGCGGGGCGTAAGAAAAGGTGTTGGAGCTGGGTCTGAATTTGGATCATTAGGATTTGGAACTCCAGTAAATTCTTGATTGATAATAGTTTTATATATTTGATTCTCATAAACACCGCGATCATCTTCTGCATACATGCCAAATAAAACAGTAGCACCTGTAGCATCTTTAAAAAATCTATATTCATTATCAAAAATACAAGGGTTACCAAACACGTCTGTAGCTATGCTCCACGTAGAAGAACCTACATCTCTATGCTCAATAGCAGCATAAGTACCTCCGCTTTCGTTCTGCTCAGTCATTTGAATTGAAAAGTGTACATAAAAAGTACTAGAAGGAGCTGTAATTGGTTTTGCTTGCGAAGCTCTAGCGTAGTATCTAGCGTCGTTGTTATCACCAGCCGCACAAACTAAACCAGAAACTTCATTACTATACGTTAATCCTGAAGTAGTATAACCTTGTTGGAAACTTGACGGTATAACAGCTGTGCTATTTAAACTAGTTAAACTGTCTACAAAAAAGTCTACACGGCCACTTGCCATTTCTGAAACCCCTGTTACGTTTTGAAAATAATCAACCATGTTTGGTATACCTATTGTCGTAGTAATTGTTTCAGTTGAAGACATTCCTCCTTCGTCTGTAGCTGTTACATCGTAAGTAATATAACCAAAGTTGGGTTCAGAAGTAACAGCACCTTTTATAGGTTGAATAACAGTTACTTCACCATTGCTAGGTGTCTGAGAATACGTTTGTATACTAAGACCGTAATTAGGATTGTTAGTTACAGGAGGCTGCTGACCGGTTGGTACTACTACATTAGATATAGTAAATGTTAAATTTTCCGTTTTTCGACCAGGATCAGCTGACCCATTTTCATTATCAAATAAATCTATAATGCTAGAAGCCGTATAACCAATAGGATTTTGTGATGGTACAGTTATAGAAGGAGCTACATTTTGTAACTCAGTAACTACACCTGTATCTGGAAAAAGCTCGTTTATAATTCCACCAACATCTACTTGAAATGAAAAATTATACTTGTTTTTATCTTGTAAAACTGCTCCTTCATAGTAAAGATACTCATTGTCGTCCAGTCTTAATTTAAAATTACCAGCACCATCATTTATTAATTTAAATTTACTTACACCTGGGTTTTGAGGATCTCCATTTAAAAAAGTGTTAGTGTCATCTTTCACGACCATATCAACACCGGTAGGTGCTATTTGAGAACCAGAAGCATCTACAAAATAAAATGTATTACTACCGTTGTTTATAAGTTCTGTAGGATTAGCGCTGTTATTAGGCATAGCATCTTCAAAAGCTTCAAAATCAAAATCTACAATACCCACAGCCCCTGTAGTTCCTTCAGATATAGCTGTATTTAAATCACTAATTAATCCAGCACTACTTGTTTCCCAAAATATATCAAGTCTAGATACTGTAGGCGCTGTTTCTAATACAGCTAAAGTTTGTATTGGAATATAATCTGTCCCGCCGCTGTCTAGTGTGTTAAAAACACCAAACTGAAAATCTGGATCTTGAGATGTTACAAACTCTGCTATAAAAGGATTTGAATCTGATTTATAAAAAGAACTAAATGGATTTGTGGGATCTGTTATTGGAGTAGCTTGCCCTGTAGATGGAGCGATATCAAACTGTAATGCATCAAACAAGTCGAATAAATCTTCAATAGCATTTGTTGTAAATACAGTTCTACCGGGGCTACCAAAGTTTGCTTGCGAAAATTGTTCATTAGCAATAGCAAAATCAAGAGGTGAAGTAACAGCATTCATTACTCTACCAAAAAGCTTTACTGAACTTCTAAATGTTTTATCTTGAGGTCCTACTTGAGTTAAGTCCCTTGGAACTTTGTTAATGTTGTCGTTTATTAAACTTATAAAAGAAGTATCTGGTTCTTTTGTGTTTGTAGCATCTGGTGGCGCATCTTGCGTGTAATCAAAAGGAACGTCTTTCATTGCTCCAGGGCAATACACATTGTAATAATCTTGTTCAACTTGTTTTACTACTATTTTATAACTATACCAACCAAGGGGATTATAGTTAGTACTTATTGGGTCTCCGTTATATGGACCTGGAGTTCCAGTTGTTTCATTTTTTGGTTGGTTTATAACTTCATTAAACTGAACTTTCAATGAAGCGCCTAACCAATCCCAAGCACCTTGTCCAGTACCGTCATCTCTGTAAGGTAGATAAGCTGTGTCGGCACCAAATCCAGTTGCTGAAGCAGCAGACGATATGTTGTTAGACAATATAACAGTTGATTGTCTGCCAAACTTATCAGACAAAACAATACCAACCTGATAGTTTCTATTTTCTTTTACGTTACTAGTTGGGTACTCTACAGCACCTAAGTTTGAACTTAATGATGTTATTTCTGTTTTTTCATTAGCTAAAACCTGATAATTTATACCTTCTGGTGGCGTGTGTTTATCTTGAAAGTTACCATATATAATTCTATTACTAGCTACTTCTTGCGAAAAAGCTTTAACAGGTACTTTATCATAAACTCTAACAAGTTCAGATTCAGGTAAAGTTTTGTAGGGTTTTGTAGATAAATAAGTAAAAGTAAAGTATTTAGAATTTTGGGATACAGTTGGATCTGCTATTCTTGAAACTGGTATTGTTTCTACAACTTGAACAGCTAAAGCATCTGATTCTTTATACAATATATCTAGTTCAGAAATTTTAAAATCATTTTCTAAACTACCACCAACACTAGGTAACGGTATGTGTAAATCTATTTTATTAACTTTATTTTCAGCAAATTCTACTACAGTACTAGAGTAAGTTTGTTTTTCATCGTTTTTAGTTTGCCCAAGGTCTATAATAAAATAACCATCTTGCTTTGGTATAAAACAAGCTTGAGTAAATGGAGCTAATATAGAATATTCACCATCATCAAACTTAAATCTATAACTAAATCTTACGAATTTATCTTCTAAAAACTGCGGATCTCCAGCAAAATTTGCTTCTCTATATGGGTTATCTGTTGTTCCGTCTGGTAGTTTTTCAGATACAACGTCATACATAGATGTTTCTATTTTAAAAAAAACAAGAACATCACCAGCACTTACTGTTACTGGTTTATCAAATTGAAGAGTGGCTGGATCTGTAACTGGATCACCAGGTATTACTTTAGTTAAAACAGCTCTGTCTAAAATTTCAAAATTAGTTGGATTTAGTGTTTGTATAGCTACAACCCCATTTAAGTTTGCATCTAAATCAGCAGGAGCTGGTCCAGTTAATAAAACTTTATTTTCATTAATAACACTATTTGCTACAGTAACTTCATATGGAGTGCCAGTGTTTGGGTTAATAACTAATACTCTAGTATCAGGTTCACCTCCTAATTCTGGTACAGACCATACTTCTATAGGTTGGTAAGGATTATATTTAGCTACAGATATTTGATCTTCTGTATAGTAATACGAGTTATTATTTATAGCTTCTTGTATGTTTATTTTTCTAGGCTGATTTCTATTGTCAGTAAAAAATAATAAATTCTCTAAAACATTAACACCTACAATAGGAAAGTCTTCATGAAAATTTAAAAAAGCACCTTGAACCAATATGTATAATGATGAACCAACTGAAGCTTTGCTGTCGTACATTCCAATCATATTAAAGGAATTAGGGTTGTACGCTGTACTACTTCCTGAAGTATTGGTGGTAAGAAAAACATAAACTCTACTAGTATTTTGATCAGCAAAATACCCAACTGAAACAAAGTTAATACCAAAAAAATTATCAAAATCTGCAACTGTTGTATTACCTTGCACGTTTTCTAACGCACCAACGTCTTCACCTTCTGATTTTATAACTTGAACGTTAACAGCATCGCGATATTCCCCACTTGGTATAAGTCTAGAGTCTAAGTCTTTATTCATCTTAGACTTTAGAAAAGCATTTTTAACTTCTGCCATTTAATTTTAGTGTTTTATCTGTTTAGATTTTCCACGCATTACTTGTACTATTTGATCTAATTTGATATTAGATAAACGTATCTTTGCGTTTCTTAGTTGAGCACTAGCTTCTCTTTTGAATCTTTGTATTATATACTCAGGTTGATTAATTCTACTGGCTAATATAGCGTGCTTTAGATAAGCGTAGAGAGCTTCTTCTGCTAGCTTAGGTATTCTGGTGTCTAAATCAGTAGAAAGTCCGTCAGAGATATATTCTATAACTACAATTTTATCTACTAAATTTGCTGAAAATGAAAATTTATTTTCTCTTTCGTTAATAGTATAGTAGCCACTAGAGTTTGCAAACTGTGGATCTAATCCATAAAGCTGTCCATAACCAAACTCAGGCCAACCATAGTAATATTCCCAACCTAATATTGTATCATCTATAAAATCAGGATTAGTTCTTTGTTTTAATATGTTGTTTTCCCAACGATCTTCTGTTACAGAAGTGGTGTCAATGTTGTCGTTGAATTGATCTTGCACTGGAACACCTTTAGTGTCTTGTAAAAATAAATCAGTTGGGTTTGTCGTTAACATATTACCAGGCATTATAACTCTTTTTACACCTGAGTTATCTATCCAATATAAATTAACGTAGTTAACGTAATCTTGAGGCATAGGTATACTAAGATTATGAGGCACGCTAACTTCTAGTTTATTTACACTTTTCAATGTATCATAACTAAACTCTTGCATAGCTCGTTTAGCATGAAATATAACGTCAGTTCGTTTGACGCTAGGTATAAGTTTACCAGCGCCAACATACGCGACTAAAAAGTTATTTATAACGTCGTCTAATTTAGTGTAAGCATATGACCCGTAGTTTTTTTCTACTTCATTACCATAAGCTTTTTCTGGTGGTGTTGCTCCATATTCGCCACCATCGAGTTTCTTAAGTTGAACCACAAAATAAGCTTGTGATAGTGAACTTGTTAAAAAATTAGAAATAATAACTTGATCACCTCCTTGAGAATATCTAGCTTCTCCGTAAGCAGTACCGTCCCACTCTATTTTAGTTTCATTACCAACTTCAGTAACTAAAGTTACATAAGCAAAACCAGATGTTCCAAGTTGACCTGACTGCCATTCAGCTGTTGGAATTTCTATTTTAGCGCCTATTGATATAGGCATAGTTAGTTCACTAGTAAGAACTTCAACGTAGTTATTAAAGTTAGAATCAAAGGTTTGTGATAAAGCTAAATTACTAAGAGATAAAGTGTTGCCTAAAACATTATATTCACTAGTATATTCAGTCCAACTACTTGGCGCACCTGTAGAACTATAGTATAATTTAAAATTATTTAACGTATACTCACTAGTATTTGTAGTACTATATCCATAAAATTTTAAGTCAGTATCAAACGTAGTTGTTATACTATTTTTGTCACCTGTTAATCTAAAGCTTTGAGCGCCTTCGTAATACTGCCGATTGTTTTCTTTTATTAATGACATTTATTAGCTTTTTGAGTTTGCTTCGTTTTGTGCTATTTCAGCAGACGCAGCTTGTATTATTTGAGGATCGCGTATAACTATACCAGAGTATTGTAATATTCTAAGTATTACATTAACCTGCTCTGATTGTTCTAATTCAAAACTTCTTGAATCTGTTGGGCTCCAAACATATTGACCAACACCACCAGTGATAAAACCCCAAACGACATCAAGTGGTTTTCTAATCATAGAAGCTTCTATTGTGCCTGCCCCAGTTTGTATATCAGTAGGTTTTACATAAATTCTATTACCTTCGTAAAGATAACAAGGAAAACTTTTGGTAGGTCTCGTAAGTGGTGATTGATCTATGTTGTAAAAATCGTTGCGTTGAAGTCTTTGCAACTCTACTGGATATCCAGTTAACGGTGTGTATGTTATAGTACCTAATCTATAGAAATAAGCATCACCAGAAGCTAGCGAAGGTTGTATAGAATATCTTATGTTAAACGTAGAACTACCTACAGCTGAACTTGGTAATTGCCAAAAACCTCCTGAAGTGTTGTAAGAGCAGTTACCTATAGCTTTAAAATAAGATATTTTTTCGTCTATATTCATTTGCCGATCTGTGTAATCATAATCGGCTTGTGGCACACGTAGCTGTTGATTAAGATCATCGAAGTATTGTTCAAATATATCTAATTGAACTTGTGTAGCTGTTTTATTAAACTCATCAGGAGTTATATAACCCCGTTGTTCTTTGTTGAGTATTAGCAAAACGGTTTTATATACTGTATCTACGTTTATTGCCATTTATATTTTTTTTAAGTATAAGGGCCCGAGTGAACGAGCCCTATACTATTGTTACATGTTATTTTAGC
>WLWG01001224.1_pt1 | contig 23889 bp, 10 predicted proteins | sample 6712871 | NCBI WGS metagenome assembly WLWG01 (sample SAMN12718693, study PRJNA515312) | sponge metagenome | isolation source: marine sponge | host: Mycale hentscheli | place: New Zealand: South Island, Marlborough, Capsize Point | collected 2003-05-01
TTATATAAGCAGCTAATGGCACGCCTGATTCAGGTTTGTACTCCATTACTAAGTCAAGAATACCACGCTTACCAGTTTCTATTTCATCAGTTAATAGTTGACGATCAAAATTTGGTGCTTGACTACGAGACTCTACTATTTTACTAGTTATAGGCTTGAACTTTTGTATAATGTCCATTGCTGCAGAAACACCCTGTTCATCATATAGTCTTTGAACTTCTTGTGAGTCTTCAACTCTTTTACTTTCTTTAGCTACCGATTCTTTTATTTCTGTTTCGTTTCTTGTAGCATCTTGTTTTTTGAGTTCAACATCAGTTGACTCTATAGCCACTCCAGCTTCTGTGTCTATATCACCTGTAAAACCTTCTTCTACTAATGCACCTGTAGCGCCTTCTGTAGCTACTTTTAATTGAGCTTCTGTAAAGCTTTTACCAGCGTCAGTGTTTTTGTTATAAGCAACCAAAAAATCAAAAACATCTTTACCTGTATCAAAAGTTATATTTAATCTTTGTTTATTTGAAGGATCTTTTAAAAAATCCATTATATAATTACCTATTCTTTTATACCAAGCCTCTTGCTGTGGGTTGTATTGAATATCACCACTAGATAAATACTCGCTCATTAGTGGTATAACTTCAGACCAAGTTTTTTCAGCTGAATAATCAGTATCATTAATATATTGATTAAATTTAGCTATAAATTGTGCGCCACCACTTATTTCAGTGTTAGTCAAAAACTCATTCATTAAGGCTTTTCCAAAAGATATAGCTAGTTCTGGATTACCTTTTAATGCTTGCTCCCAGAAAGGGTGTAATACTTCATGTTGATCTGTTGTATACTTGTTATCTTCTCCAGCTGCTTGATCATTTATTAGTATGAAGGTTTTACCATCTTCAGTTGTTATTGCTTCACCATATCCAACAGATTTAACTACCTTGCCGCCTTCACCCATTAATTCTTTTTTTCTAGAATCTACGTCTTCTTGAGTTGTAAAAGTTTCAAAACTAGAATCTAAAAGTTCTGCATTTTTTCTAGCAGCCTCTCGTTGTTTTGATTTTTCTAATTCTGGTTTTACTACTTCAGCCAAAGCCTCTTGCCTTTCTTGTATTCTTAATTTTATAGTATCTTGAAAAGCTGGATCTATATTTTTTAACCTCTTTTTTAAATCTGCTATTTCTTGTAGTATTATAGCTGATTCAATGCTAGCTTCAGCACCAACAAAGCTTGGTATATTACCTGATTGATTAATAATAGCTTTAGCTTGCTGCATTATTTCACTTGACTGTAGCTGTGTTATTTCACCTTGTTTAACTAAATCACTTAAGAATTTATTAGCTATTTCTTGGTTTTGACCTAGAGCATAAAGACTTTCTAATCTTTTACGTCCATTTGATGCAAATTTAGGCATTTTAGCACTAGACGCTGAATATGATGCGGCTGAAGATAAAATAACATTATTAACAGCATCTGATATTGAAATTTCCGTGTCCATTACATCTCTTCCAACTTCACTATTTATATAGTTATTTATGCCTAGTGTCTCTCCTGCTAACTGTAAACCTTCTTCAACATTCTCTTCAACAACACCAATTGCTTTTTGAGCAGGTTTTAATCTTTTCAGCGCATCTTTAAAAAAAGTATTAAAACTTCCTCCTGATTTTTTATACTGTTCAACAGATTTCTTTATGGCATTTTTAATTTGAGAATTCTTGTTAAATGCTCCAAGATACTTTTCAGTAGGACTAAATAAACTAAACACACCATAAACTGCTGCTCCTTGAAGTCCAGCTGTTTCTGAAATATCTCTAGCTTTTTCTTTTGCAACCCCCTCAGCTAATAACTCAGAATATGTAGTGCTTTTTGTTTGAACATAACCTAAAGAAGTCCAATAAAGCGCACCATCTAATCTTGCTTTTGGTATTCTAGTTATGTTTTTAAGACCTGTAGCTTTACCTAGTTTAGTTGTAGCTCCTCCAATACCTTTTGTACCTAATAAATCAAAAGCTAATCCTGTAACAGTACTCATGGTGCCTATTAAACTTCCAGCTCCACTTATTGACAAACCAGAGTCTTCGCTGTTTTCTAAAGCTTTTTTTAAAGCTAAATATGTTTTTTCATCTCTCTCGCCTAAAGGTGTTTTTGTTGTAGTATTATATATAGCGCCATCACTAAGTATGTATTCATTACCTTTTACGCCGTACAATCCTTCTGTGTCAACTATTTTTTTACCCCAAATACCCATGTATCTAACATCACCTAGAGTTTGAGCTGCAACCTCATTTCTAACAACGTCTTGTATCGCTCTTTCTCTATCAGCCTCTGTAAATGATGTATCTCCTCCTGAAAAAAGAGCCTCTATATTTACAAAAAGATTCGTTGCACCATCAACAAAATCTCCTACTCTACTAGTAATTGCCTCTGCAGAACCAATGGCACCAACTTTAAGCACACCATTCCAGTCTCCTTTTTCTTGAAGTCTAGCTATTTCTTGGTTTCTTTCGCTGATTAGTTTATCATTTTGAGCTTTTAGTTTACTGAAAAAACCATTTGTATAATTTTGTATGCCTTGGAAATCAGCTATTGGTATTATATCTGAGCGATTTTCATTCCACTCTTGGTTTTTAATTAACTTACTAGCTTTTTCAATAGCTTTTTCTTTACCAGAAGGTGAGTTTTCAAACTCTTTAAACTCATCTGGATTAGCCATTATATAACCAAGAAGTAATTTTTCATTAGACCTAGTTTGTTTGTCTGTTAAAAAATTTTCTAATATTTTAGACATGGTTCTCTGTCTACCTGTTTCAATAAAATTTAATTTTTGATTATCTGAAAGACCAGTTAAATCCATGCCTCCAGGCGTAACGCTATTGGCTTTTATATCAAAGTTAAAATCTTTTAATATACGTCGAGATACTCTTTGAGCATCTTCTTCATTCATGCCATACACGCCAAATTCGCCGTTTCTATACCTTGATTGTAAATCAGACATTAAATCTTGCTGATATAAGTAACCTATAAAATCATCGTAATTTTCTTCTCCTACTATAGACTTTATGTCATTGCCAAACATTAAATTCACAAAACCTGTATCTTCATTGCTTATGCGAAATTTCATATCACGCTTGTAGTATAAAGGATCAAAAAGCGCTTTATCAACCACTTCAGTTTCAACCATACCAACAATATCACCTCTACCAAAAGATAAATCTTCAAAAACACCTGATTCAGGATTATATGCATCTTCAAATCTTTTATAAACATTATCTATAGAAGTTGTAAAATTTACATACTTATCATAAATAGCTTTATTTTTTGCTGCTATAGCATTTTTAGCTTCTATTTCTTTATTTTTTTTTAATCTTTCTTTTTCATCTTTTACAAGATCATTATATTTGTCGTCTTTTAAAAAACCTAATTTGTTTTGAGTTTTGATAAAATTAAGATAATTTTGCTCTGGATTATCTTTCATTTTAACCGTTTGATTGACAAAGTCATCTTGACCTTTGGGTTTGTAATAAAAATCAATAAACCCTTCATCATTCACTTCATACTTATATTCAACCTCGTCTTCACCTATTATTACTTCACCTTCTATTGCATCGCTGACATTTCTTCCTGTTCTTTCTTTGTACTCTTTCTCAAACTGTGTAATTGAAGGTGTTTCAAAACCTTTATCTCTTACTTCAAAATAAGATTGAAAACCAGTTGGTTTAGGTGTAATTAAGTCTTTTATATCTAATCGTTCTAGATTTTTTAAACTATCTGTTATTCCTGGAAATTCATATCCTAGAAATGATAATTTTGAATCCGAAGAGCTTGAAGCATCTGATGCTGGTTTCGTTTCTGTTGCTACAATTGCATCGTCCTCTGTAACAACAGGTGTCTTTCCCTCTTCAGTAACATTAACTTGTTCGACTACTTCAACTTGCTCTTTAGGTTTTTCCTCAATTTTTTTTGGTGTATGAGTTTTTTTCCACTCTTGCACAGAAGCATTTATTTGCGGTTGTGTAAGACCGAAGTTTTGAAGTTGTGTAATATACTGTAATAAAGTAATATGACTCATTTAATTATATTTTATAAATTGTTATCGTCAATAAATTTTTGTGCTTTAGCAGATCTTGCTTCTTCTAAATCAAATACTCCAGCGTCTTCTTGAACAGTTGGTAATTGATTAGTTATGAACTGCTTTAAATAATTGTTCATAAAGTATTCTTTATATTTGCTTTCAAACAATATTTTTTTATCTTGAGAAAGTGGTAGATCTTCTTTATAGCTCCAAGAGTCAGATCCTGCGTTTGCGTTTTGCACCATTTGATCGTCTTCTTCAACGCTAGTACCTTTAGATATATAAACATTCCAAGCCGCTACTGTATCTTGCTCTTGTGACAATAAGCCAGCTACTTCAGAATTTATAAAAGGATCTACTTTTCTTTGTATTTTATCTAGATCGAACTTCAAAGTATTTCTACCTTTACCATTTCCAATGTCTACAATCATGTAGTCAAAACCACCATCAACATTTTTAGCAATAAATTCTTCTGATATTCTAGCATTAGGAGACAAAGCGCCATTCTCTAAAATATCACTTTGAGCGAATAAACCTACTTCTGTTAAAAGTCTTAACATTTCTTTTTCAATATCAGGCGTGATTGCTACTAAAAAAGTGTCGTTGTCTAATATTGACTCTAAAGCCGCGCTATTTATTATTAAAGAATTATTTTCAAATAAAGGTCCTTCAAACACTATGGTTTGAGTTGAATCTTCGTTTAAATATAAACTTAAATTATAACCATCTGTTTTAGAAAATCCAGGTGTAGAATTTAGCATGTAATTAGCAACTCTATACCTATAATCATTATTAACATCATAATTAGAAGCCTCAGTTCCCTGCATTTGACCTATAACCTTTTGAATAAAATCAATAGAGGCTTTTGGAGCTTCCTCTAGTTGCTTTATTTTTAAATTTTCATAGTAACAATTGTCTGTAGTACAGTTATTGTTTTTAATATCCATTTTTATAGAAGCATATAATCTAGCTGTTTCTGCGTAAGCAACTTCCATTATCTTAAAATTATAATCAGAGCTTTGTGCCATATAATTTTCATTATAAGCAATAGCATTGCTGTCTTTTATTTGCTTAAGAAGTAAATTTGTTGTTATGTTTCTATCTTCCATGTTTTGTTTTTTAAGAAGTTGGTCCAAACGCCGAGCCTGCTATAGAAGCAACACTGCCTATCATTCCAGTTATAGCAGAGGTTTTATCTGCTTTTGCTTGAGCTTCAGCTTGAGTCGCAGCGCCTAGTAGCGCCGCTGTTCTGTCTAATTCTTGCATTTCTCTAGTTTCTCTTGCACCAAACATAAATTGTTTACCTGCTGCGTCTAAACCTTGCATACGCTGACCTTCACCTATTTGAACACCTTGTATTCTTCTTAGTTCGTTTACTTTCATTTGCTGCAAAGACTGCTCACCTTGAGCTTTTAGTTTTTCATTATTAGACTCTTGTTGTTCTATACTTGCGGCTACACCACGTTTAGATTGTAAAGCTGCTTGAGCTAAAGCCGTAGCACCACCAGCTCCACCGCCAGTAGCTCTAATAGTATCCAAAGTATTCGCTAAAGATATATCAGCTTGTTCTATTTGTATTTCAGCTGCTTTAGTTGCGACTCCTAAATTAGCAAACGGATTAGTCATCATACCAGTAAGATTTTGTGCTAAGCTAGATAAGTTAGAAGCTCCAGCATAAGGATTTATAATATCTTGTCTGTTTTCTTCTAGAGAATTTAATTTAGCTTGTAGTCTTTTTCTTTCTCTAGCTGCTTGCCGGCGCGCTTTGTCTGCTGATGAAGATCCAAAAAGACCTCCAGCTATTGATCCGGCGATTCCTAGAACTGCTCCAATTGCCATATTTTTATATTTTTATTATTAATATCCATTACTAAAATGATATGTAGTTCCTACTGAAAATAATTGAACTTCTTTTCCAGCCAAAGCTTGGTCAGTAGAAAAAATTGCTTGTGCTAAAAATCCTTTTATTCCAGAAGTTTGATTAGAAGCTAATACCTCTCCAAATCTTATTGAAGAATTAGATTTTATAGGTGCTACATATTTGTTTTCTTTTTTATCAAAACCTGATCTTAAAACTTGACCAGTTAAAATAGCAGGGTAACTAGTAGTTGTATTATAAGCTCCCTCGGTGTAACTTCTAATTCTCTTAGCAGTGTCTACAGCAGACATGAACTGTGAGGTTCCATCTTGAAAATATATATTTTCTTGCCCAGTAGAGTCTGATCTTAATGTATTAACTTGCCACCCGTTACTACCTTCGTATTCTATAGTTTCAAAAACTTTTTGCGTTGTAGGTCTTGGATTAAATATAAAAGTTACACTAGATGTATTATTTATTCCATAAAAATTATTTCTTCTTTGATTAGTGTAATGCTTGTATATTTTTGCCTTATAAACGCTATAAAAATTACCTTTTAAACTATATATCCAAGATGGTTTATAAGAATAAAAACTAGTCCAACCACCTGATACTTGATCAAAAGTTAGCGTAGTATATCCTGTATCACCTCTTTTATCATCAGTCCATGTAGGATTAGATTGCAAAGAGAGAGTATAGTTTTTAGCCCAATAATCATAAGAGCCTACAGCTAAACCTGAGAAAGGAGTCTGAAGACTTAAGGGTGTATTTATAGGTATTCTAACTGGTTTATTTAATTTTACTTTTACACTGGTAGGAGTCAACCCAGGAAGTATTTCTTCAATAAAAGCTAAATTTTGATTATTAGAGTTAAGATCTAATATTGACATTCCTCTTAATATTTTACTAAGATCATTTCCAGCGCTTGATATAGATGCTTCTAAAGATTCTATTGTTGCAAAACCACCAGTGTTTGCGTATAAATATTCACCTTCAGGATATGATATAGCTTGACTAAGAGTTAATGTGTTGGTGGCGTTTTCATAAGAAACCACTGTTATTCCATTTGGTATATTAAGACCTTGGATTTCTGCACCAGGTAATATAACACCTTGTATGTTAGAAACATTTACTACAGAAGTATTTAAAGCTGGTAAAGTAAGCACAAAAATAGCTTCACTTTTATTTCCAATAAAACCTAATTCATATCTAGCCTGGTCTGGAATAGCTCTAAGCGAATCCCTAAAAAAATCAAACATTCCTACGTTAGATATTTCAGAAAGTCCACTAGATGACAACATCATTACAGAATTTCTATCTTTATCTGTAAAGTATTTATTATAACCATACACTGCAAAGCTTTCTGGGTTTTTAGATATACCAAAATTACCGGCATAGGCACTAACGGATCCAATAACATTAGCACCAAGAGTAGTTATTGCTTGGCCTTCAGCAGTGTATATAGCGTCTTTATCAATAAGTGCGTTTAACACTTTATTTTCTTGAAATATAATAAGATTTGTGTCTTCCGCGTATAGTTTTTGAATAGACGCATTTATAGGATCTACGCTTCTTGTTATATTTGTTCCGCTTGGAAACTGATTTGTGTAATTAACACCTGTTCTAGAATTGAAAACACCTGAATAAATCATAGAGTTAAATCTCCACTGTTGATTTGGATTTTCTTCTACTAAATAAGCTTTAGCTCCAAAATCTACCGTTGTATTATTATAACCACCTCTTATTCTAGCTTCTTCTATGTAATAGTTTTTAGTACCATCAACTGTGTTGGCGTTTGAAGGAAAAGGTCCTACAGCTGGACTTATTTGTGTTTCTACTGTATCATTATAAGGATATCCAGCGGGCCAAACGGGTTTACCGCTTTCGAAAGGCGCAGCTGTAGTGTCATCTACAACCTGTTTTAACCAAAACGAATTAAAATATTTTACTTCTACTACAAAGGCCATAAGTTAATAATTACTTGTTTTTTAATATTTTAACCAAAATCTATATCTAAATACATAGCCATAGTTCCTGGAGTGCAAAATTGAACATCTACTGTGAATTTATTGTTTAGACCTGATATCATACTTTGATTAGTGCTTGGTAGTGCTCTATTTTTAGCGCTCCACTCAAGTCCTATAGACGTAACAGGTCCGCTGTACGGTTGTTTTCTAGCTCCTAAGCTTGTCTGTATAGAATATGACCCAGAATCTAAAGTACCATCTGAATAGTTTAAAGTTTCAGAAAAAGTAGATTCTTCATTATCAATATTATCAGCATCTAAACCCCTTATATAAGCACCTGCTTGTATTTGAATATAAGAATCATCGCCACTTATATTTGTTGACAAACCATCAGATCTAAAATGCACAGTCTCTCCTACAATGTTTAGTTCATCTGAAAAACCTTGACCTGATTGACCACCTTGTAGTGTCCCAGAGGTTTCATAGGGATATTGAAACGATGGAGGTTCTCCAGTCCAAACTTGTGGTTGAGGACTATTTAAAGTTACTTCAACGGGTGCAAGGTCATTTTCAGGAGTTGTTACTTCTATTACCTGTGGCGCTGCTCCAATTGGAGACCAAGGGAAAGTACCACGGCCTAAAAGAGTCATTCCAACAACAATAGGGTCTCCTCCTGTTAGGGCCGGATTAGAAACCACTAGTGTTGTAAAATTATTTTTTAAACTTTGAACTGTAACCGTTGCGCTAGATCTAAGATTTCCAACATTCGAAAGATTTCTTACTTTTTCATAAATCTCATTCTGTCCATTAGGTTTTGTTAAATAAAGATATGATCTAGTTGTTATATCGTATTCAATATTACTCGTAGGCATTGGAACACCATTTCCACCGGTCATTCCAACTGCCGTTCCAAAAATATCAGTAGATTCATTTTGATTTCTAACCATTAAGGAAAATTCAGGCCAAGGAGTTGTTAAATCGCCTCTAGTTATAACATTACAACTAGCTCCATTAATTTGAGATGTCCCAGCGTTAAATGTACCATCTGACTGCCAACCACCATTACTAGACCAACTACCCATACTAGTAAAAGCGTTTGTGCCAGTAGGGTTATAACCACCTAAATATCCTTTTAGTTTTATTGTTGGCGGATTAGACATTTCAGCAAGTTCTTGAGGAAGCTTAAATTCAACAGGTTCTCCCCCTATATGATATCTTTTATCTAAATCATTCAACGGTGTTATAGGACATTCTTGTTGTTGCTCTATAATATCAATTTGGCCTCCAAAATCATAATTTGGATTTTTAGCATATCTAGCTCCCGATGCATATAACGAAGTTCCAGTAACGTTAGAAGCAGGTAATAGCATTCTATTAAATTGATCTGTAGTTCCTGCTACATACAAGCCGCCTCCTTTTTCAGTAGATATTCTATTTTGTATATGTTTATATTGATAAAAAGGAGGTAAATTTACATCATACGCTACTTCTGGTGGTAAGCCTCCAGGCGATCCAAAAAAGCCCCACTGTCCGGCATTGTAACCGTCAAGCCCTGAAGCGTCACCAAAATAAGTAGCCTCATCTACAACGCCAAAGCCAAAAGTACTAGGTTCAATGTAACCATATTTTGGAGTTCTAGTAGAACCTATATTTGTTATATCAGTTCTCATATATTTTCCGGTAGTTTGAACCCATTGAGTTGTAGAATTACCTCCTACCCCGAACATATCTAAATCACTTTGAACAAGAGAGTCTGTAACTTCTATTGTAAGTGTGTATATTTTTAAATCTCCAGAACCACCTTGGGGTCTTAAACCCACCCAATTTCCATTTCCATCTACCTGTATATTTTTTATTACAGGATCAGAAACTGGTGGAGGTGGTTTTATCCCAAATAATGAATCATTGGCAAAATTAGAGTATATTCCATTAGCTGCAGCGCTAGTTCCTGGACCAATAAAATTACCACTTGCATCCCAGTATGATGGAAAATCACTTTCGGGAAAAAATCCTTGAGCCCATTCATTATAATCTTCAATAGTACTTGGGGTTTGATAATTAAGAAGGCCACCACCTAAAGGTAAACTATAATTATTAGAAGGTATTACATCGTCTTGAAACTGTGGATTAGAGGCTAAGCTAAAGTCAGATTCAAGAGTAGTTTCTTGTATACTATAATATCCATTAGGTGCTGAATTCTCAACATCTTCATTTATATATAATCCTATTCCTCCACAATTAATTCTTGCTAAAGCGTCTTTTCCAGTAGGATTACCATTTTGATCAAACTGAAGTATTCTGACAACATCACCTGATTTATATCCATTTCCAGGACTTTGTATTGGTCTACCTGGATTTAGGCCTATTACTTGGCCAAATGTAGAAGAACTAGGGACACTATCTACAATTATATTTAATCTAAGACCTTGACCCTCGCCAATAGTACCTATTGCTGTACCTTCGTTATCTGAAGACGTTGCTACGTTGTATGAATTTGCAGTGTAGTATGAATTTTCTAATACCACAGGCTCAGAACCAGTTGGACCGTTTTGCCAACTCTGCATCGAAGTAGACCAAGTGCCGACTTGATATCCACTACCTCCATCTACTATCTCAATAGACTGTGGCACTTCTGTTAAATTCTTAATAGTAAACATAGGAACATATTCAGGTTCTGCATCAGTCCCGATGTTAACTATTATATTATCTTCTGGTTTTACCCTTACAGCTAAACCATTTGTTCTAGCCTCTAATTCTGCTGAGCAACATAGTCCATTTTCTGGATAAAAAGTATCTATTCTTACCTCATCAAATAATTCGTATTCTGGATCAAAAGCAATATCTGTTATTGGAACAGATGCTGAATATGGATCAATAGTTACACTACTTCCTGGAACACCATTACTAACACTACTTAATATACTCTGTGAGCCTAGCGCTAAACCATAACCTAGATCTTCATCTTGAGCTGAAGTACTTATCTGTCCACCTTGATTTAAATTACCCCATGAATTATTTAATTGAAACGTTATTAAATCTTGTATTCTAGCTTCGCCTGGTGTTGGATTACTAGCGTATCTATCTGGAACACTACAACCATCTGGTTCGTATCTTTCTTTAAAAACAGCTGGTTGGTTTAAAATTTCACCAGTTATTTCTACTGCACCATAATTTCCATCTGTTGTTATTACGCCTAAGGAAACACTTACTACATTATTAGCAGGATTTGTTGTATCATAGGGCATAGGTATCTGTACAAATATTTGAACCTGATTACCATTACCTACGTTAAAATCTACACTAAAAAAACCACTTATAGGAGCTCCTGCTATTGTTACACTATTTATATAGACACTTTGTATGTTGTCCATTACTTCTCCATAATAGTTTATAACGTCCATAAAAGGCGTTACAGCGGTTCCTGGACACATTCCTTCATTTTGGCTCCAAAGATCTTCTATAGGTAAAGGTCCAAGACTAGCCGGTATGTCACCGCCTTCGTTACTTATGACGCTAGTGTTTAATTCTCTTACTAAACCGCAAGTACTAGTTTCATAGTATATTTCTAAAGCAGAGTCAAATGGTTCAGTTTCCGCAACACCTAAACCAAAACTACCAGAAGATATATCATCTCCAGTAACGCCGTACTGTTGGGATCCATTTAATCTAGCTATTAATGGATTTGTTTCACTAGCATAAAATTCATCATAAATTAACTGAGTAGTTGACTGCGTGGAGGAACTTGCTTCTACTATTTCACCTAAAAGAGTATTGAAGTTAGAATCTAATAAAGTAGATATAGAAACAACATCGATTAAAGACTCTGCGTTTAAAACAAACTGAGAACTATAAGTTAGGTTAGTTGCAGTAGCTGGGGCTCCAGTATCTGCATTTGCTACAGGTTGAACTCTAGCATATAAGCCTACTGTGCTTCTGTATTGCTTTTGATCAGGTCCTACTTCATTTAAATCTCTTGGTACTTTATTTATATTGTCATTTGTTAAAACAACATTTGATGTAACTGTGTTTTCATTAGTAGGAAGCCAAGTAAAAGGTTTGGTAGGATCAGGACTATTAGGATATCCAGCTAAAACCCCAGGCATGTAAACATTATAATATTCTTGCTCTGTTTGCTTTATAACTATTTTCCAAGAATGCCAACCTAGTGGATTTGGAACTCCTGCTGTTATTATTATTTTTGCGTCTCCATTTCCAGAGTCAATAGATACAATTTCACCTGTTCTATAATTTGTGCCTGGGTTTTTTACTACTATTCTGCTTATGGCTCCGGGAGTTGTAGTAGACTCTGTAATATTTAAAGTTAAACCTGAGCCCTGAGAGCCATCTGTTTCATTTATAGTAGGCACGTCTTCAGCGTCAACATACCCGGTGCCTTCACTTAATATTTGCTTCACTTCATCAACACCGTAACTATCGTCTTTGTATATACCTGCATATCCAGATGTTCCAAACTGAGAAAGATAAGGTATAGGAGAATTAAAAATAGTTAATATAGAATTACCAGGCCAATCTAAAGTACTAAAACCATAAGTAGTATAATTTCCATATATGGTGTCTGCGCTATAATCAATACCACCAAACTGACTAGCTGTTTCATTATTTGATAATATAACAGATGATTCTCTTCCATATCTGTCAGAAAGAACAAGGCCTATTTGATATGTTCTATTTTGTTTAACTGTGTGATTTGGATATTCTATTTGAGTATTAAATCTATTGTTTACGTCTGCAGAAGATTTTGGAGCAATAGCTAATTGATAATCTATAAACTCAGGAGGCGTATTCTTGTCATAATAATTACCGTAAACAAGTCTGTTGCTTATTAACTCTTGAGCTTTGGCCCTAATAGGCACCATGTCGTATACTCTAGTCGACTGATCTTGAGGTAAAGTTTTTATTGGCTGCGTAGATATGTACTTATAACTATACACTTTGTTGTTAAAGTTGCTAGTCATGTTTTCTTCTACGTCAGCTATAGGTATAGATTCTACTACTTTTATAGCTATTTGATCAGATTCTTTATAAAGTATTTCTAAATTTTTTATTTTTAAATCAGCTCTGGGTGTAGATGTTTCAAATAAAATATTTAAAATAATTTGAGTAACATCATTTTCCATAAACTGAACAACAGTACTTCTATAAGCCTGTTGAGCGTCTGTTGACCAATCGTCTATATTTGCAGTTGGCGGATCAACTAAAGATTCAGCTAAAAAATAACCATTTTGTTTTGGTATAAAAGCTATTTGAGTAAATGGAGCCATTAAAGAGTATTCGCCATCATCAAATTTAAATCTATAACTAAACCTAACAAACCTATCTTTTAAATAGTTTTTATCACCAGGCCAAGCAGACTCAAACGCTGGATTCGGATTTCCATCAGGAAGAAGCGCAAGTGATGGATTTGTCATTGTAGATTTAATACTACCCACCGCAGATTGATCTTCATTTATATTTAATAAACTAATTGGATTTACAGGTGCATACGTTGCGACAGATATAGAATCTTCATTTTTGTAGTATGGAGATAAAGAATTTATTGAAGGAGCTGGGTTAGATACAGCTGTTTCTATGTTTATTTTTCTAGGTTGGTTTCTATTATCTGTCCAAAAAAGCATATCTTCAATGCGATTTATACCAGTTATATTATATCTAGAAGAAAAATTTAAAAACGCTCCAGTTACTAATATAGTAGTTTGATCAGAATTATGATCGTACATGTAGATAAAATTAGTTGTTTCTGGAGGACAAAAATTTTCTATCCCATTATTAGAACTATCTACATAATCTGTAACAAAAACAAAAGATCTTGAAAATTGCTTATCAACATAATAACCAACAGAATAAAAGTTATCTAATCTTGATGATATAAAGTTTGTTGAGTTCACTAAAGAGTTACCTAAAATGTTCTCTAAAGCACCAACATTGCTACCCTCTGATCTACTTATAGCAAGATTTCTAGCATCTCTATATTCGCCAGGTGGTAAAATTCGATCATCAAGATCTTTGTTCATTTTACCTTTAAGAAAATTTTTCTTATCTTTAGCCATTTAATTTTAGTGTTTTATCCATTTAGATTTACCTCTCATGACTTGAACTATTTCATCAAGCTTAATATTAGATAATCTTATTTTAGCATTTCTAAGTTTAGCACTACGATCTCTTTTTAATCTTTGCACTAAATATTCTTGTTGACCGGATCTAGTTGAAGCTATATTATACAAAATAGAAGCGTATAATGCGTCTTCTGCTAATTTTGGTATCTTAGCATCTACATCATTAGCTAAACCATCTGATATGTATTCTAGTACTATAATTTTATTAACTAAATCACTTGAAAAAGAAATTTTACCTTCTCTGTAATTGCAATTAAACCAACCGTTTCTTTGAGCATATTGAGGCACTAAACCATATTGTTGCCCATAGAATCCAAAATTATCTAATCCATAGTAATTGGCCCAGTATAAATAATCATCAAAGTTTTCAAAAAACTCTTGACTAATTATTTTATCATTAGCATTTTTCCATCTTTCTTCTGTTATAGAGCTACCTTCTATATTAGACCCAAAGTTGTCTTGAACTGGTATTCCACTAGCGTCTTGAACAGGATTTTCGTAAGGACTTGTAGTTAAATTGTTTACAGGATATATAGGTCTTTTTACGCCCATATGATCTATATAGCAAACACTAACATAGTTCACATAGTTTTGAGGAAGTGGTAAACTAAGACTAGCAGGTATGGTTAATTCTTGAGAGTGTATACTCTTTAAAGTGTCATAACTAAACTCTTGTAAAGATCTTTTAGCAAAAAATAAAACATCTGATTTTTTAGCATTTTGTAGCAATTTACCATCTCCTACATAGCCAACCATAAAGTTATCTACTGCATCATTAAGAGTTATATACTCATATCCTCCATAGTTATTTTCTACAGTTTGACCAAAAGCGTCTTGGTCTCCATAATTACCACCTGTTGTTGATTTTAATTGAACAACTACATATGTACTAGCGAGTAAACCAGAAAGCGTTATAGTGTTGTTTTTTATGGTGTAAGCGCTTGTGTATTCTAAGAAAGTTCCAGGTAAACCATTTTGACTCGTATAAAGTTTAAAATTATTTAAAGCATAATTAATTTCAGCCGGATCATAAGATCCAAACACTAGATCTGTGTCAAAACTTGTCGTAAAAGTTTGATCATTTGGTGTAGGCAAAACCGCAGCTGATAAAAAAACCTGCGCGCCCTGGTAGTATTGTTGATTTGTTTCAGTAACTAATGCCATGTTTTATTAAGATTTTTCGTTTGCTTCTACTTGTTTAACATCTTGATCAGCAACTTGTATTATTGTTGGATCATTTAAAACAATTCCACAATATTTTAATATTCTACTTATTATATTTGTTCTTTCAGAAACATCTAATGTAAAATCAATAGAACCATTAGGTAGATAAATGTACTGACCAGCTGAACCAACACTGTATGCCCAGAATGGTGAAGAAGGTCTCACTATACCGTTAACTGTTAAGCTGTCAGGATTTGGAAATATTTTAAGCATTAAAGTTTCATAAGGTGTTTGCAGAAACGTTAATGATTGATTTAAAGTCAAAGACAACGCTTTGCTAAAAGTCATTACCTTGGTTTGAGAATCATATCCATTTACTAACGTGTTATTTGGGACATTTTCTCCTGATACGGTTAGGTTTTGAGATATAGAACCGCTAGTTAAAGTCACAGTAGCTGTGTTTGAACTTGTTGTTGCCGCATCTACGGTACCAGTAGCTCCCGTTGGATAGTATATAGCATTAGTAGTATAAAACAAAGGATATTGTTTTGTTGGAGCGGTAAGTTTAGATCTTTTTATTTTATTAAAATCTTTAAAGCTCACGCATTGTGTTACAGATTCTTGATTTTCTCCTATGTTGTTGTAGTTTGATATAACTTCTCCTAATTTGTAAAGAGTATATTGAGCTTCAGGCACAAACGCTTCTAAAGAAAATTCATGACCGGTATCGTATATAAAAGGAACTTCTTCTTCAAATGGATATAATTTATAACTTAAGTCTTTATATAAGTTAAAAAACTCTGTATTATTTTGACTATTGTTTTGGTTAAGTCTATTAAACTGATTACCATTAGGAAAATAAGAATCAAGTATTTCTTCTTGAACTTGATTGGCTATACTATTAAATCCATCGGGAGTTATATATCCTCTTTGCTCTTTGTTTAATATATACAAGACTGTTTGATATACTGAATTTATATTTACTGCCATATTAATTTTTTATTATACTAAAAAGGCGGCCTAAACCGCCTATATATTAGTATCACTTGTTTTTATAGTTTTTTATCTATAGATTTATAGATATCAACACCTTCGTCTGTTTTTAAGAAAGCAGCGAATGCTGAGTAAGGATTTTCATCAAAAGGTACATTCATTAATTTTCTACCATTTGATCCCCAAGTAAATGTTCTTTGATCGCTAGATAAATTAATAATACCAGCTTCAGCAGCTCTAATAGCTACGTTTCTTAATTGAACATTATCATCATTAGCTAAGCTAATAAACAACTCTGGATTACTTCTAGCAAACAATAGTAAATCTCTTTTAAGTTCTTTAGAGCTCATGTTATTTACTTTAGATCCAATTTCAACTCTTAAAATAGCTTCTGCTTGATCAATGTCTATGTTTCTAGCTGCATTTAAAGCATCTATTTGAAGATCCAATATTTCTAATTGATCTACAGCTTCTGCTTTAGCACTAAACTCATTATACATTTTACCTTTTAATGGGTGATACAATGAAAGTAGCTTTTGCAGGTTTTGTTGTTCTTTTTTAACAGTTAGTGTTCCATCGTAAAACCTAATGTGCCCCATAGTAACTTCACCTTTCTGCTCATCAACAAAAGGAGATGATTGATTTGTAGCGTATCTTAGCTCTCTTTGTTCACCCGTTTTATTGTCAAAATAAAGCAGCGAGTGCTTTTTAGTATGTTTACCTGGAATAGTAAGAGTTAAAGGGTTTTTATTTCCTTTTAAATAATAAACTCTGTCTTTAATTTCCCACGTTGGTTTTGTGGGTTTAGGAGCGGTTTTTACCGCAACCTCTTGAGGTGCAACCTCAACAGTTTCTACTGCTTTAGCTTTTTTAGCCATAATATAATAAAATTAAATAGTTAATAAAAAACCCTAGGGCTACGCTCACTATGTAGCCCCGAGGGTTTAATTTAAGAAGTAATTACACTCCTTGGAATAATACAAAGTTGTTAGCAGCTTGTGTTACTAAACATCTTTCAGATAGGAAGTTTACTTCCATAGCATCTAATGTAGATGTAAATGCACCACCAGCAGAACCAGTCAACCAAGACTTCATACGACGATCGTCAGCTTGTGAAGCTCTGTATCGTACATGTAAGAAAGGTCTACGGATATTAGTTCCTAGTACTTGATCGTATACAGTTGAAGTTCCAGCAGGTATTAATACACCTTCAATAGAATTTACACCTGTAACACCTCCACGAGTAGAAGCATCGTTCAAGTATTTCCAGTCTGTTTTATAGAAATCATAAGAACCTCTACGGAAACCGCTGAACCCTAAGTTCAATGCCATTTCTTCTGAGTTTTCAAATAATCCAAAAGCAGTACCACCAGCAGTTCCGCCAGAGATTGCAGCTAACATGTCATCAAAATCCAAAGCAGTTTGTCTTTGTAAGAATAACATATTTTCTTCAATAGCTCCTTGAGTATCTAAGTTTTTAAGTATTGCATCAAACTCGTCTAATCCAGCAGCAGCAGTAAATCCTACTTCTACGTTTCCACGAGCTTTAATAGCAGCAAATAAACCTTCAGATCCTGGTACAAGAGCAGCATTACCACCTTGATTGTACTCACTTTCAATCATTGCCATTTCTAGGTAATCTTCAAAACGTAAACGAGTTTCAGATTCAGCTTTTAAATACCATAGGTATCCAGAAGCACCGTCTTCAGTAGCAACTTCTACCCAACCAATTTGAGCCATATCAGAACCAGATACTACGTATTGGTTTCTTAGGATAATTGGTGAATTAGAAAATTGAGTTAATTGAGGCTCTACAGAAATTCTAGCATCAGCACCAGTTGTATTAGATCCTTTTCCATAAGAAGATCCATATACAAATACTTTAATAGCACCGTCTGTAAATCCAGCAAATCCATTACCATCAAAAGTTGTAACATCAATTGTACCGTCTTGAGCAGCGGTTGTTGATTGAGTAGCAGTTACAATACCTTTTTGCTCATCACCTGTTACTGTATCTAGGATAACAACTGTGTCATTTATAGAAATAACATTTTGCACGCCAGGAAATCCACCTTGAGGAGCTACAGTTATAACACCGGCAGCTTGTGAACAATCATCATAAGATATATGTAATCTATTTTGTTCAGACCAAATTACTTGATCAGATGTCATTGGCATTTCAGCGCCAACCATTCGCAAGAATCCAGATAACGTTCTGTTTCCATAACGCTCTACTTCTTGTTCGTAAATCTCAGGTAGGTACTGTTGAGCGAAAGTATCTGTATCGCCATTAGCAGTAACACCACCATTAAATTGTAGGTAGTTTGAATTCAAAAGTTCTTGCTTTTGACTTGGAATCAAACTTCCAAATTGAGGAGTTAAACTCATAATTTTAAGTTTTTATTAGTTAAATTTTTTAGTTTTTATTTTAAGTTTTGTAGAATCAGCACCTGAAATAGCTCGCACTTTAAAACCATTTAAAAACACATCTCCTTGAGAAGTCCTAGCTTTAGTGTCACTCAAGTTTTTTGATTTGTTTACAACTTCTTTTACAGCGTCTGCTTTTCCTTGCTCGTAAAAATGAGCGGCAATCTTATCTACGTTTTCAGCAGCATAAATAGCCTTGTGATAACCATTAACGTCTTGAACATTACCATTTTCGTCTAGGAACTTCCCAACGAGGTTTGTTATATTAGACTGGCTTTCTGCAACTTTATCTTTGTTTTGAATATTATACTTATACTTCTTTTCACCAACGTTGATATCAAAACCTTTGAAATCATCACTAAAAAGTTGTTTAGTACTATTCTTAAAAACCTGATGCTGTTGCTCAGCTTGTTCTTGCTCCTTATTATATCTATTGAAAAAATCCATAGCTTTTTGTTGTTCCTGAGTAACGCCCGGTCTCAACTTGATCTCGTCGTAATATTTACTCTTTGTTTCCTCTAAAAAGTTTTTGGCTTTTGCAACTTCTTCTTTAAACGCAAGTTTCTTTTTGCGTATATCCCTTTCTTCATCGATGTCTTCATCATAGTCAAAATCTTCTAACAGAAGTTCAACATCTGAATTATCTAAGTAAGGTTTATTCTTTTTATAATACTCTTGTAAAAGAGTTTTATCGTCTACATTGCTATAATCAGCATTTAGACGGGTATAATCTTCTATTGTCCCACCAGTTTCTTCCATAAATGAAACTAATTTTTCAATATTCTCTGGCAATGGTTTGCCTAATACTTTTTCATCTCTTATAGCTTCTTTAACTTCAGCTTCAACATGTTTAACTTCAGCTTCTGTTACTTCTTGGATCGGAGAAAACCCTTCAGTAGTCTCGTTGGACTCTTGTATAGATTCTCCCATCTCTGTGCTATCTCCGGATGGTTTTTCCACAGATACCTCCTTTGTTTCTCCGACTTGAATGGCATCTTGTTCTTCTTTTTTAATTTCAACTTTAGTAACATTGCTTTCTAGCTCTACTAAAGGTTCTTTTGGATTAACATTTACTTTTGTAATGTTATCTTTTGTTTCGGTTAATTTTTTAGGTGTTGTTTTCTTTTTAATTTTAAACTCACCTTCCTGTTTAACAGGTTCATTTGTTTTTATTTCTGACATAATATAATATAATTAAATAATTAAACAGCGTTTACATAAACGCATTCATTCCAGCATCTGGCTGGTTTTCAAAATCAATTGGTAAGCCGTCGTTTTTTCTTTGACTTATCATTTCGCTTTGCTGCGTACCCTCCATTTTAATACGCTTGTCTTTTCTGTCTTCAATCATTTGCTCCTTAGCTCCAATAGCCTGCATGTCCATTTCTTTTAATTGTTTATCATAAAAGAATCTTTGCTGCATTCTTTGAAGTTCTAATTGATTTTCAGTTTCAAGCTTTTGAATTTCCATTTGGTTTCTAGCTTGTTCAAATTGAACTTTTGTATTAGTAACAGCTTCTTGTTTTTGAACTTCAGCCATCGCTGTTCTTTCAGCTGTTTGAGCTTGAGCATCAGCTTGAGCTGCTATGTTAGCTTGTTGATTTTCTATATCTTGTGCCTGCTTCTGCTTACGCTTTATTTTAAGCATTTGATTAGCAAGTTTAAGATTTTTAATTTGTCTTAAATCTATAGCATCTTCAAGATCAATGCCGCCTTGTTGAATAGCAGCTTGTATATTTGCTTCTAATTGAGCTTGTTCTTCTTCTTCAGGTTCTAATTCTAAAAATATACCAAAGTCATGAAGATTTAAATTAACTATCTCTTCTAGAGTTTTAATATTAAAAGTTGATATAGAGTTTTGCAAAGAAGACTTTGTTAATGGAAACTCAAGAGCGTCCGCTATTTTTAAAGTTACATTCTCTGCTATTCTAAGAGTTAAATAAAGACCAGCTTGATTAACATGCTTAGTAGCTATGTTTGAAGCATTGGCTGCTAACTTTTGCAGGCCAACAAGAGTGTTTCTATCTGGTAAACTACCGTCAACTGCTTCATTCAAGCCCGTGACATCACGTATCATTTGTAGATAATATTGGTACGTAGTTATTAAGCTTTGTATTTTAGCATTACCACTTCCAGCTTGAAGTTCTTGTACTGGAACTTTACCAGCATTCATTTCACCATCTTGTGTTAGTGATCTACCAATAACAGAACCAGTTTGAAAATACATATTCAATGCTTCAGCTGGATTATAATTAGTGCCATTACCAAGATCTACCTCAGCAAGTCCGTCCATGTCTAAATACACTCCGTCTGGAACCATTCGTGATATAACTTGTTGTAATTTTAAATGAGTTATTTGTATCATATCAGCAAAACCCGTACATCTACTAACTATAGATTCTATTCTACCTTTATAAATTCTAGGAGCGCAAATAGCATAGTTCATTCTAACCTTAGTAGTGTCAGAAAGTGGTCTTGACATATTTTTAGACAATTCCCATTTAAGCATAATATTTGTACCTAAAACTTTAGCTCCGCTATATAAAACTTCAATAGATCTAGAAGCTCTTTCAAACATATCATTTTCCGGCGGATTAAAAGTATCATCTTTTTCAATAGCTTTCATCAAACCTTGCTCTGTTTGTTTTATTTTAAAAACCTGATCATGATAAGTTTTATAATCAAAATATAGAACCTGTACTGTATTATTATCATAATTTCCGTAACCAGTTATATATGATTTATTTCCAGGTGTATTTTGTATACGTTTTAATTCGTCTTCTGGTATATTAGGAAACTCTTTTTTAAGTTCAGGTATGGTTATAGATTTTACTTCACCAACGTAATATATATCTTCAAAGTTAGGATCTTCTGTATATGAATACACCATATAAGCTGGATCAACATAGTCAATAGTTACTCCATTAGCTGTGTTAAAATCTGTTTTAACTGCTGCTATACCGCAAACAGCTAAATCCATATTTAATCTTCGCCTTGTTAGATTATATTTATTTTGGGCCATTACAGAAGATATAGCTTCTTCTTGAGCTATTTCTATAGACTGCTTATAACTTAGTTGCATATGAAGTTCTAACTCTTCAGGATTTTCTGGAACAATGTCTTTGCTGGGAGATTGATAAGCTTCTATACCTAGTGTTTGCTGTAAATTATCTAAATAAGGCATAGATATCATGTCCTCATAAAGCTTTGATGCGTATTCAGTTCTTTTCTTTACTGACTCAGGATCTTGAGCGTATGCTTTTATCTCGTATGATTTTTGAGATATACCATTAACAATTATGTCTACAAACTTTGACAAAATAGGCACTGGCGTCCAGTCTAAATTTAAATAAGACAAATCACCATTAATAGATAATTCATCTTTATATTTTTGAACACTTTGTTCGCCTCTAGCATATAGTCTTAATTGATTAAAATTATTCCAATTAGTTATATATCTATTACCTGTAGTTCTACCTTGATCAAACCATTCACCTTCTATAGCTTGAGCTACTTGCTTGCCGTATTCAATGCTTGATTTCTCTTGCTCACTAACAACTTGGCTAGGAAATGCACTTCTAGTATTGGTGTATATACCCATTTAACTTATTATTTTTGATGTAGCTCCTTTGTTGTTATATTTTTTTATACCTAAGTCAACAGGCTTTAATTTGCGAGGTGCGCTTGGAGCATACCTATGCTTATTACAAGCCATTAAAGCTAGCCCAGAGCTTATCGAAGCATCATGTTTTGTTCTATTATTTATATTGAATTTAGCCCAGTCTTCTAATGTTCTTTGAAAATAAACATCACCATATCCTGTTTCTTTTAAACCTACAAAATCCTCTATGTAAGATTCAATAGCAGCTGCGTGAGCTTGTTTAATATCTTCACTTGAATTAGGTATACCTCCTAATTCTCTTTCCGTAACAGAAAGCTTGTTTCTTTTTCTATCAGGTCTATTCATTGAAAAACCTCTATAGCCTCTTCTTTTAAAATGATATAAAAGTCTTGGTTTGTTATTTTCTGCAAGTATTGGCATGCCGTAAAAAATACAAGCCATTAATACATCTTCAAAAAATATTTCAGCAGTTTGAGGTCTAGCTATGTACTCTAAAAAGAAATGATTAGGTGGTGTATCTGTCATTGAAAACTTGGTTAAACCATGTAAAGATCCTTTAGAACCTCTTTTATCCACCGTGCCTGATATGTCGTAAGGATCACATCCAAAAGCACCTAAGTTTTCATTTAAAGGATATTTAATACCTCCTTTTGTTATTACTGCATTTTGCATATTAACAGGTGGTACCCAGGTTATTAGAAATCTACCGTTTTTATTAGGTATAAATAAAACTTGACTATCCTGTATGCCATTATGCCACATAAAATTACCTTTAGTAATTTTTATAGAATTTCTTAAATCTTCGTTAAAATCTATTTGTTCATAGATTTTAGTTAAATTAAATAAAGATTCTTTTGACTCATCTCTAAAAGCATGCTTAGTAGTTCTTGGAAATTGTCTATAAAATTCATTTAAAGCGTCTTGATCTTGCTTAAGACCTTCTACTTCATTATCCCAATACTCTATTACGCCTAAATCTATTTCTTCACCTTGCGGTCCTTGTATTGATTTTTTAGGCGTGTCGAAGACAGGTAATCCATAAGAATCAATGTATCCTTCGTAATTCCACTCCATAGGTATAAACAAGCTATATAATCCAGAGCGAGTTTGTCCATTCGCATTTCGTTGAGTGACGTCTGAGTCATTGTATAGTTTTTTAAAATTGTCACCACCTTTGTCTAATGAGTTGCTAGTTGAACCCATCATACACTTACCTATAATTCTACTACCTAATCGTAGACACGTTTTTGTAACCCTCCAGTTGTTGAGGATGTTCGTCGGACGCTCCCATTTACCGCTTTCGTCGTGGACGAGTAACCTGAGTTTCTCACCGTCGTACGAGTTGTCACCGGTATTCTTCCAGTCGATCGTTGTGTCAAGACCGTCGAGTTCTCTAAGCGTCTCGTTGTTCTCGAGCTTCTTACGGGTGTATTTCGTCGCGGGTACTCTGTACGCGAGTTCTGTCTTGGGGCGGTCCATACCGTCCTGTATTGGCTTAAAAAAGAAGGGGTAATTAACCGATATTGGTACAACCTTGTCCGTAAACATCTTCTTCGCATCAGGTCCACTCTTTGATAAAATGCCAAATCTAGAGTCGCTTGATATGGTTGCCATATTAACGCACTCCCCGGACGCCATAAATGAGAATCCAGATCGTC
>WLWG01001230.1_pt1 | contig 23769 bp, 19 predicted proteins | sample 6712871 | NCBI WGS metagenome assembly WLWG01 (sample SAMN12718693, study PRJNA515312) | sponge metagenome | isolation source: marine sponge | host: Mycale hentscheli | place: New Zealand: South Island, Marlborough, Capsize Point | collected 2003-05-01
CAGGCAACGACAGATGTTTCTATAGATGCAGCAGGTCTTATTACTTTTTTAGAGGCAGGAAATTATCGTTTAAATATTAACGCTTGTTTTCAAAGAAATGCAACGAGTGGTTACTCTAACACTCAGTTTGGTATTTTTTATGATAGTGCAGGAGGCGCACCTACGGTAGCTGCATCTCCTATAAAATCTTTTGGTAACTCCGAAGAGGAAAGACCTAATATTTATTATGAGGACTTAATTATCGAAGTTGTTGCAAACTCTACCCTTGTTGTTAAGATGTTAAATGATAGCTCTCTTACAGCAGATAACTCTACAGCTTTGTCTTCATATGCGGGTACTTTAGGTACAACCCCTTCGGCAAATGTTTTAATTTACAAGGCAGAATAATAAGTTAAATTAAATGAAATGGACATTAGAAAAATATCAATTGGCGCAGACTACAAGTCTGGAGCCATGCATTACATTGTTGGCCAAGAAGTTTTAGGAGGCTCACATACAATACACCTTATTCAACCTTCAGATAATTCATACAGGATATGGATTCAAAAGGGAGAGGTTGTGTACATGTGGAAGGAGTTTTTACACACCCTTCCAATCTCTTTAGAATTTAATATAAACTTTTAATGAGGTCTCCATATAATTTTATTGTCAAGCCTTTAAACGACAGGAGGTATGACAACGTAAAAAAAATAGGTGGTACTGATTTTATTACAAGTGCTTCTGAGGAGGATCATGTTGCCTCTAACCGACAAGCTAAAGTAGTAGCCACACCTATAGATTACGAAGGTCCAATTAAGGTAGGGGATACCTTATTAGTTCACCACAATGTCTTCAAGTATTATAACGACATTAAGGGTAGGCAGAAGAGTGGTAGAAGTTTTTTAAAGGACAATCTTTTCTTAGTAGACAACGAGCAGTTCTTTCTGTATAAGAGTAATGGAGAGTGGATGGCTCACAGTAAGTATTGCTTTATAAAACCTATCAAGCCAAAGGATTCTTACATATTAAAGGATGGGGAGGAGCCTTTGATTGGGGTTGTGAAGTATATCAACCAGGAACTTTTAGACTTAGGTGTAAGGGCAGGTGATGAAATTTCATTCACTCCAGATAGCGAGTATGCTTTTACTGTAGATGACGAGAAGCTGTATAGAATGTTTACCAACAACATTACTATGGTAATATAGTGATGTATTAATTATAAATTAAATCATGGGAGTACAAAAAAACATTGGGTTACTAAAATCTAAAAACGAGCAGGTAACAGAGAATTTAAAAAAATTAATTCTTGAAGAACAAAAAACCAGAGAGTTAGCTATTGGATGTTTAGAGTTATTAAAGCTGATGCCAGGGTATGAGGAGGCGTTAAAACAGTTAACAGAAAAAACTGAAGATGAACATAAAGGAGCTTAAGTTAAGTATTATAAACGCAGGAGAAAAGGCAGTAAAGCAACTCATAAAGGTAGCAAAGGAGGAGATAATAAAGGTTGACACCGAAGACCCTTTAGCAGCTGACAAGTTAAAAAATGCAGCAGCTACTAAAAAGTTAGCTATCTTCGATGCCTTTGAAATACTTAAGCGTATAGATGACGAGAGGTCTATGCTTGAAGGTACAGTCAACGAAAAGAAAAATAACACCCCAAAAGGATTTGCAGAGTCAAGATCAAAATAGATTATATACGGATATAACAAAGCACATTCCTAAGTCTGTTATCTCAAACAAGAACAGGGGAAGGACTTGGTTGTATGGTTACAATGAAAAGTATGACGTAGTTGTAATATCTCATACGGGTCAGATAGGGTCTATTATAAATATTAATGGGTTAAAAATAGCTTTACCTAAACCTCCTAAAGATATATTTAAAAGGTCTAAGGTTAAAGAAGAACAGTTCTGGGAGTCTACTGCTTTAGCAAAAGAGCTGTCCAAGATTAAGTCTATATTTCAGTGGCATGATACGCCTGATATATTTAAGTCTAAGTGGGTTGATTATATCGAGGAAGAGTTCAACAGACGTGAGCATGGGTATTGGTTTATGAACAACGGTAAGCCTACTTACATTACAGGAACCCATTACATGTACTTACAGTGGACAAAGATTGATGTAGGTAACCCTGACTTCAGAGAGGCTAACAGAGTTTTCTATATCTTCTGGGAGGCGTGTAAGGCTGACAAGAGGAGCTTTGGAATGTGTTATCTAAAGATAAGGCGTTCAGGTTTTTCTTTTATGAGTTCATGTGAGGGTGTTAACCAGGCTACTATAACAAAGGATTCAAGGATAGGTATACTTTCTAAAAGCGGTTCTGATGCAAAGAAAATGTTTACCGACAAGGTAGTACCTATTTCAAATAACTATCCATTCTTTTTCAAGCCTATACAGGATGGTATGGATAAGCCTAAAACAGAATTAGCTTACAGGGTTCCAGCGTCTAAGATTACAAAAAAGAATATGCACACCTTGTCTGACGATGAGCTTGAAGGGTTGGACACCACTATAGATTGGAAGAACACAGGGGACAACAGTTATGATGGGGAGAAGTTACAATTACTTCTGCATGATGAGAGTGGAAAGTGGGAGAAGCCTGATAATATTTTAAATAACTGGAGGGTAACTAAAACTTGTTTACGTTTAGGTAGTAAGGTTATTGGTAAGTGTATGATGGGGTCAACCTCAAACGCTTTAGACAAGGGGGGTAGAAACTTCAAGTCACTTTATGATGACTCGTTTCCCTCTAAAAGGAATGCAAACGGCCAAACGAAGAGTGGGTTATATTGTTTGTTTATTCCTATGGAGTGGAACTTTGAGGGTTATATTGATAGATATGGTATGCCTGTATTTAATACGCCATCAAAGCCTGTTATAGGTATAGATGGTGAACCTATAACACTGGGAGCTATTGACTACTGGACAAACGAAGTTAACTCACTTACGCAAGATCCAGACGCATTAAACGAATTTTACAGACAGTTTCCAAGAACAGAGTCTCACGCATTTAGAGATGAGAGTAAGCAGTCTATATTCAACTTGACTAAGATATACCAACAGGTAGACTATAACGACTCCTTAATAATGGACCACCATGTAACGAGGGGTTCATTTCATTGGAAGGATGGTATAAAAGACTCTAAGGTTATATGGTCACCTAATAAGAACGGAAGATTTTTAGTAAGCTGGACACCACCCCCACACCTTCAGAACAAGGTTGTTATAGAGAGAGGTGTTAAGAAGCCAGGCAACGAGGACGTTGGTTCATTCGGCTGTGACTCCTATGATATATCAGGTGTTGTTGTAGGTAAAGGTTCTAACGGTGCGCTACATGGACTCACTAAGTTTAACATGCAAGAGGCTCCAAGTAATCATTTCTTTTTAGAGTACATAGCAAGACCTCAGACTGCGGAGATATTTTTCGAGGAGGTACTTATGGCCTTGGTGTTTTACGGTATGCCTATACTGTGTGAGAACAACAAACCTCGTTTACTGTATCACTTAAAGAATAGAGGGTACAGAGGGTATTCTTTAAACAGACCCGACAAGTCTTATACTAAACTATCCAAGACAGAGAAAGAGTTAGGAGGTATTCCAAACTCAAGTGAAGATGTAAAGCAGTCACACGCCTCTGCTATTGAGTCGTATATTGAAAGACATGTAGGGATTGATTTTAACGGAGACTATAGGGATGCTGGAGATATGGGGACGATGTACTTTGGAAAGACCCTTGAGGATTGGGCAAAGTTTGACATAAGTAACAGGACAAAGTTTGATGCTGCCATAAGCTCAGGGTTAGCTATAATGGCTAACCAGAAACACTTGTACACACCATCTAAACAACAATCGAAAATATTAGTTAAATTTGCGAGATATAATAACTCCAGCGGTAAAAGTCAAATAATTACATGAAAGACGTTAACATAAATATAAACTCTGCAGCGTTTCCTGACCAATTTGCTTCTGATAAAGATAAGGCTACAGACGAGTTCGGCCTACAAGTCGGTCAAGCTATACAGTACGAGTGGTTCAGAAAAGATGGTGGAGGGTGTAGGTTTTATAATCAGTGGACAGAGTTTCATAGACTAAGACTTTACGCAAGAGGAGAGCAGTCAGTAGCAAAGTACAAAAACGAATTAGCGGTAGACGGAGATTTATCGTATCTAAATTTAGACTGGACACCAGTACCTATCATACCAAAGTTCGTAGACATTGTTGTTAATGGAATGTCCGACAGATTGTTTAAGGTTAACTGTGTTGCTATGGATGCTATGTCAGCTGAAAAGAGGAATCAGTTTCAGAAGATGGTAGAGGTTAATGTAGTTGCTCAAGACCTCTTTAGACAAGTAGAAGAAGACTTTGGTGTAGAAATGTTTCAGGTAGATCCTAAGACCTTACCTCAAAGTGATACAGAGATGGAGCTTTACATGCAGCTTAACTATAAGCCTGCGATAGAGATAGCTAATGAGATAGCTATAAACACCATGCTTGAGGAGAATCATTATGCTGATACTCGTAAGAGGGTAGACTACGACATTACTACATTAGGAATAGGCATGACAAAGCACACCTTCCAAAAGGGTGATGGTATAAAGGTTGACTATGTTGACCCTGCAAATGTTGTTTACAGTTACACAGAGGATCCTTACTTCAAGGATACATTTTATTGGGGGGAGATAAAGACTGTGCCAATTGGTGAGGTAATAAAGATTGACCCAACCGTAACAAACGAACAGCTGTCTGAGATATCTAAGTACAGTCAGGCGTGGTATGACTACTACAATGTAGCGGCTATGTATGAGAACAGTATGTTTGCAAGAGACACGTGTACTCTATTATACTTCAACTACAAGACTACTAATAGTTTTGTATACAAAAAGAAAAAGACTGGAGAGGGTACTTATAAAACTGTAGAGAAGGATGACGAGTTCAACCCACCTCAAGAGATGATGGACGAGGGCGAGTTTGAAAAGGTAGAGAAAAGAATTGACGTTTGGTACGAGGGTGTTATGGTGATGGGTACAAACATTATCTTGAAGTGGGAAATGATGGAGAACATGGTTCGTCCTAACTCCGCTAACCAGTATGCTATGCCTAACTATGTAGCGTGTGCTCCAAGGATGTATAAGGGGGTGTTAGAGTCTTTAGTTAGAAGAATGATACCCTTCGCTGACTTAATACAAATAAGTCATTTAAAGATACAACAGGTAGTTGCTAAGGTAGTTCCAGACGGTGTGTTTATAGATGCTGATGGTCTTAATGAAGTAGACCTGGGTACAGGTGCAGCTTATAATCCTGAAGATGCTTTAAGGTTGTACTTCCAAACAGGTAGTGTTATTGGTAGAAGTTTTACTCAAGATGGTGAGTTTAACAACGCAAAGGTCCCTATCACTCAGCTTACATCCAGCAGTGGACAGAGTAAGATGCAGATGCTTATAGGTAACTACAACCATTACCTTAATATGATGAGACAGGTTACGGGGTTGAACGAGGCAAGGGATGCATCTTCTCCAGACCCAAATTCTTTAGTGGGGGTACAAAAGTTAGCCGCTTTAAATTCAAACGTAGCTACAAGACATATCTTAAACGGAAGCCTTTACATAACTAAAACTTTAGCAGAGTGCTTGTCTATTAGAACAGCAGATGTTTTGGAGTATGCTGACTTTAAGGATGAGTTTGCTATGCAGATTGGTAAATACAATCTAAATATATTAGAGGAAATAAAAAACTTATACCTATATGACTTCGGTATTTTTGTAGAGATGAGTCCTGACGAAGAGGAGAAGCAACAGCTTGAACAGAATATACAGATGTCATTACAGAATGGTGGTATTGATTTGGAGGATGCTATTGACATAAGGACTATCAATAACCTAAAGATGGCTAACCAGCTACTCAAGGTTAAGCGTAAACAAACTAAGGCAGAGGTTCAACAACAGCAGCAGCAGCAGCAACAAATGCAAGCGCAGCAAGCTCAACAACTGCAGCAACAAGCGGCTCAGGCTGCAATGCAGCAAACTCAAGCCGAGCTACAAGCTAAGATTCAAATTAAGCAAGCAGAGATAGCTTTCGAGATTGAGAAGCAAAAGAATGAGGCAGACCTTAAGCGTCAGTTAATGCAGGTTGAGTTTAACATGAATATGCAGCTAAGAGGTATGGACCAGTCGCAGATTGATAAAAGAGAGAAGCAAAGAGAAGAAGCTAAAGCAGACCGAATAAGTCTTGGTAATACTCAGCAGTCTAAAATGATTGAGCAAAGGAAAAGAAATTTACCAGCACAAAACTTTGAGTCTAATGAGGACAGCTTAGATGGCTTTGATTTGTCTGAGTTTTCTCCAAGATAAGAGTCTAAAAGAGCAATTAAAATAAGTATTAACTTTGTAAAAATTAAATTAAATGGAAGAGAGTAAGTTTATAGTAAAAGATGTTACTGGGGTTGAGAAATCAAAAGTAGAAATTGAAGAGCAACTGCTAAAGAAACATGAAGAGAAGTTTGAACAGGAGGAGGCAATCCATACAGAGGCCCCTGCCGAATCAAGCATAAATGATAGTGACGTTCTTTCTTATATTAAAAATAGATACGATAAGGACATCGAGTCAGTAGACCAATTGTTTGAAACAAAAGAATCAAATGAAAAGTTACCTGATGACGTGTCTGCATATTTTAACTACAAAAAAGAAACTGGTCGTGGTATCGAAGATTTTGTAAGGTTACAAAAAAACTTTGATGACATGGACAGTAAACAAATACTAACTGAATACTATACGTCTACAGAAGAAGGATTAGATAGTGAGGACATCAAGGATCTTATTGAAGATAAATTTTCTTATGATGAAGACTTTGATGACGAAAAGGAGATTAAGAAGATTCAGTTAGCAGAAAAACGAGAACTTGTAAAAGCGAAGAAGTTTTTAAATGATCAAAAAGATAAGTATAAAGTTCCTCTTGAGTCAAGTGGGAATGGGCTTTCTGATGATGATAAAGAAAAGTTCAATAGCTATAAGAGTTATATAAATGAGTCTAACACTGCAAAGGAAGCACAGAAAAAAAGGTACGACTATTTTTTAGAAAAGACCGATGAGGTTTTTAACGATGAGTTCAAAGGTTTTGAGTTCAATGTCGGAGAAAAAAGTTTTACGTTTAAACCTGGTGATAAAGATGAGCTGAAGAGTAAACAATCTAACGTCAATAATTTCGTAAATAAATTTATGGATAAAGACTCAGGATTGATGAATGACGCTGAAGGTTATCATAGAGCTATATCTGTTGCTATGAACATTGACAAATTTGCTGAATTCTTTTATAACCAAGGGATGACAGATACTGTAGATAATGTTACTAAAAAATCAAAGAACATTAATATGGACGTGCGTCAGACCCCACAGAATTTCAGTAAGGATGGATTGAAGATTAGAACTGTTGGCGATTCGAGCAGTGGTAAAGGACTCAAAATTCGAAGTATTAAAAAAATATAAAATTAAAAACCAAAAAAAATGAGTGTAATTACACCTCCAGGGTTTGACTTGCAACCAAGTGGTCAGCAAGTAGCCTTAGCAACAAACTACATTAATAACTTTGATTTCTTGAATCAGTATCTTCCAGATACATACGAGAAAGAATTTGAGCGTTATGGTAACAGAACAGTAGCATCATTCTTAAGAATGGTAGGTGCTGAAATGCCTTCTAACTCTGACCTTATCAAATGGGCTGAACAAGGAAGGTTACACACTAAGTACACAGCATGTACGTCTGCAGCAGCAGCAGCAGCTAACGTAGCGGTATGGACTATTCCTACAGCTCAAGTTAACCCAGCTGCTCCAGCATCTTCTGCTCCAGCAAATGGATTCACAGCTATTAGAGTTGGTCAAACAGTTATGATTTCTGATGAGACAGCAGGGTCTGTATTAAGTAACAAAGCAATTGTTACAGCGGTTTCTGCAGCAGCACCGTTTACGGTAACTGTAGCGTACTACGAAGCAGGTGGTCAGGCAATGGCAGCAGCTACAAACAGTAGTATGTTTGTTTATGGTTCTGAGTTTGCTAAAGGGCAAGAAGGAATGCAAGGTTCTATCGAAGCTCAAGACTACATTTTTGAAAACTCTCCAATTATCATTAAGGACACTTACGAAGTAAATGGTTCTGACATGGCACAGATTGGATGGGTTGAGATTCAAACTGAGAACGGTGGAACAGGATACCTATGGTACTTAAAATCTGAGCACGAAACAAGACTTCGTTTTGAAGACTATCTTGAGACTGCAATGGTTGAAGCGGTTCCTGCAGAAGGTGGTTCTGGTGCAGCAGCAGCAGCAGCTCCAGTAGGAAACAAAGGTTCTGAAGGGGTGTTCCATGTAGTAAATACAAGAGGAAATGTATGGAGTGGTGGTAACCCAGTTGCTCTTTCAGGATTTGATAGTGTAATACAAAGACTTGATAAGCAAGGTGCTATTGAAGAAAATGTAATCTTTGTTAACCGTCAGTTCTCTTTCGATATTGATGATATGTTAGCAGCACAAAACTCTTACGGAGCAGGTGGTACTTCATACGGTCTTTTCGATAATGATGAAGAGATGGCTCTTAACTTAGGTTTCACAGGATTCAGAAGAGGATATGACTTCTACAAGTCTGACTGGAAATACTTAAACGACCCTACTATGAGAGGTGGTTTAACAGGTGGTGCAATCAATGGACTTATGGTTCCAGCTGGTTCTACAACTGTATATGACCAAATCTTAGGTAAGAACGCTAAGAGACCATTCTTACACGTTAGATATAGAGCTTCTGAAACTGAAGACAGACGTTACAAGACTTGGATCACTGGTTCTGCTGGTGGAGCAAGAACATCTTCTTTAGATGCAATGACAGTTAATTTCTTATCTGAAAGAGCTGTATGTACCTTAGGTGCAAACAACTTCTTCTTATTTAGAGACTAAATAACAATTACGGGGGAGGAGCAATCTCCTCCCCTTTTTTTAATTCTAATTAAATTATATTATGGCAAAAAAAGTTAAAGCTGCTGTTACAAAACAGTACAAACTAAGAAGAGACGTAGCACCATTGTGCTTTATGTTAAACTCTCACCACAACAAAAGATCCCCGTTACTTTATTTTGATGAAGAAGCAGGTATTAACAAACCACTTCGTTATGCTAAAAACCAGAAAAGCCCTTTTGAGGAAGAGCAAGATGGTAATGCTATTATGGAGCCTATCATTTTTGAGGATGGATTTTTATCTGTAGATAGAACTAACCAAGTTCTACAAGAGTTTCTATCTTACCACCCTGGTAACGGAATGATATTTGAAGAGATAGATGATGCTAAGGATGCAGCTGAAGAGTTAGAGATAGAAGAATTAATCTTAGACGCTCAATTATTAGCAAGAGATTTAAGCATTGAAAAACTTGAAACAGTCTCAAGAGTTTTGATGGGGGCTAATGCAGATAAGTTAAGTACGGCAGAATTGAAAAGAGATATATTAGTTTACTCAAGAAACTATCCTGAAGATTTTATTAATGTACTAAACGACCCTGCGCTACAGATGTATGATGACGTTGTTCAGATTTTATCTAATAACTTACTATCATTAAGAAATAAAAACAGAGACGTTTATTTTAATTTACCGAAAAATAAAACTAAGATGTTGACAGTGCCTTATGGTGAAGACCCTAAAGATATTGTCTCCTCTTACTTTCAAACAGATGAAGGGGTAGAAACATATAAGCTATTAATTAATGCAATGAAGAAATAACTTCTTGCGACATACTACAAAAGGAACACTCTATTAAGGGTGTTTTTTTTTGCCTATCTTTGCGCTTTATTAACCCATTAAAAACTTTTTATAAAATGGAAAAATTTCTTAAAGTTACAAACGCTCCTATTACTGGTCAACTGATTAGTTTGAATGGAGTGAAAACAATTACTACAGCAACGGCTACAGCAACCACTGTTGTTATTAATTATTTTGACGGTACAGCTACTACGGTAACAACTGCTGCACAGGTTGATCATGATGTTTACACAGCTATATTGGACGCTTCTGAGCAAGCATTAGGCACAAGCTGGCAAAAAGCTTTTTTCAATATAAACTTACCTAAAGCTGTAACAAGTATTTTAAACGCATAATTAGTTTACTTTTACATAAAACTAAGAGAGGTCTACTAAAAAAGTGGGCCTCTTTTTTTTTGCTTATCTTTGTAAAAATGTTTATACAATATGGCGGCATCAATAAACGAGGTAAGGAATACAGTCTTAGCAATAGCAAATAAAAATAATTACGGGTACATATCTCCACAAGATTTTAACCTATATGCAAAGCAGGCTCAAATGGATATGTTTGAGGATTATTTCTACTCCTATAATAATTGGATTGTAAAACAGAATGCAAGGTTATCAGGGATAGGGTACGCTGACATTGTTAAGGGATTGGTTGAGGTTATAGATAGTTTTTCTACCCAAGTATTCTTGCCTCAAGTTTCTTCAAACATCTTCTCACTACCTAATGATTACTATCTAATAAACAAGTTGTTCTATTATTCAACGCCATTGTTTACAGGTACAGCAACAGCGACAGGCGTAGGACAACTAATAGATGCGGCAGCCATAGGATGGAGCACTATACCAGCGTCTGCACCAACACCTCCAATAGGAAGCATAGTGGTCAACACGACCACACTCACAGAGGCTTATATAACTGGGGTGGTTGACGGGACTACTGTCACGATAAGTAATGATATATTTACAGTAATAGGTGAGAGCTATGTCATCTATTCAGACACTAAAATTAGAGAGGTAGAACGAGTAAGTCAAAACAAAATATTTTTACTAACTAACTCTATGCTTACCGCCCCTACTAAAACATACCCTGCGTATGTGTTGGATGGTAACAATGTTACGGTATACCCTTCTACTATAATTAACGCTGGTGCTATAAGGTCTCAGTATGTAAGGTATCCTCTTGACCCAAGATGGACTTACGTAAACTTAGGTTTAGGGGAACCACAATTCGATCCAACTCAACCTGACTTCCAAGAGTTTGAATTACCAAGTTCTGATGAGCCTACATTGATTGCAAAAATTTGTCAATACGTTGGTATAGAAATAAGGGAAGCAGACGTATATAACTTTGGAAGAACAGAAGAGGGAACTGAAACACAAGAAACAAGCTAAATATGTCATACATTACAGATTACCAATACTATGAGAATAGTCAAAATGTACCTACAGATGCAAACTGGGGTTCGTACCAATACGTTAGCTTAGAGGATATCGTTAACAATTTTATGTTAATGTATCAAGGGAACAATGAGATTATAAACAACGTCAACCGTTACCAAGTTTTATTCCACGCAAAGAGAGGGATTCAAGAATTGAATTACGATGCGATGAAAGAAATAAAAATCTTAGAGTTGCAGGTTTGTGATCAGTTAAGGTTTGTGTTGCCTCCAGACTATGTGAATTGGGTAAGAATATCTAAGCAAGAAGATGGTATGCTTTTCCCTATGACTGAAAACATTCAGACCAACTGGAGTAATGCTTACTTACAAGACAATGATTGTAGAATACTGTTTGATGTTGACGGTAATGTATTGAGGCCAAACAATTCATTCTTTGATATACAGCGATTAGAAGGACAACAAAAGAATATGTACTTAGGTACAGGTCCTTATAACGGACAAGAAGGGTACTGTATAGATGGTAACTGGGCTTTTGATTATGCTATAGGTGCTCGCTTTGGATTGAATACAGAAACAGCTAACGTAAATCCTACATTTAGTATTAATAAAAAGGGTGGCGTAATAAACTTCAACTCAGGAATGTCGGGTAAATTTGTAGTGTTGGAGTATGTTTCTGATGGCTTAGAAAATGGTGATGACTCAAGCGTAAGCGTGAACAAATTATTTGAGCAGTTTATATATGCGTATATAAAGTTCTCTATTTTAAATGGAAGGTACGGGGTTCAAGAGTACGTTATTAATAGAGCAAGAAAAGACAAGTCCTCGTTGCTACGAAATGCTAAGTTAAGATTAAGTAACATTCACCCTGGTAGACTCTTGATGAATCTAAGAGGCCAAAACAAATTGATAAAGTAATATGGGAGATAGTCGAACAACTTTTATAGCGGGTAAGATGAATAAGAGCGTTGATGAACGCTTAGTTCCACCAGGAGAATATGTAGACGCTTTAAATGTTAGGTTAGGTTCTACAGAAACTACTGAGATTGGTGCTGTAGAAAACTCTTTAGGTAATAGTCTTTTAACTAACTTACAGTTCGCAGGCCAAGACTTGGTTGGGGATGTTAGGTGTATAGGAGTATTTGAGGATGGTATCAATGAGACCCTGTACTGGTTTGTTCATAATGAAAACAATCCAAACTCTACAGAGACAGGTGTTGTAGATTTAGTTGTGTCTTATAATACTAACTCTGGTATTTTAATTTACCACTGTATAAGTACCTCTGTCTTAAACTTTAATTTTACTTACTTAATTACTGGGGTATCTAAGATAGAAGACCTGCTGTTTTTTACAGATGACTTAAACCCACCAAGGTGTATAAATATTACAAGGGATTATGCTTACCCTGGCCCTGGACAAATAGATGATGTATTTGTAGAGGAAGATGTTAGTGTAATAGTTAAGCCTCCAGGGTTTGAGGATAGACTTGTAGATGGAGGGGGTAACTACATTACCTCTATGCCTCTGTCTTCACCTCATGTAGAGTTAAGCCTAATTGAAGGAGGGGAGCAGAATTATATAAAGACAAGGTTTTTAACCTTTGCTTACAGGTATCGTTATGAGGACGGAGAGTATAGTGCCACTTCTTTATTTTCAACTCCAGCATTTGAGCCAGGTGATTTTTTGTTAAGTAATCAGAACTATTGGAATGCAGGTATGGAGAATAGGTACAACAGATGTATGGTTACATTTTCTACTGGTTCTCGAAGGGTAAAAGAAATAGACTTACTGTACAAGGAAACTACATCCAATGTTATATATGTAGTAAATAGATTCAAGAAAGATGACTTAGATATTTCCGACAATGACTTCTTTACTTATGAATTTATTAACTCTGAAATATATACAACTTTAGGGTCAGATGAGCTACTAAGACTTTATGATAATGTACCAAGAAGAGCAAAGGCTCAAACTATTCAAGGTAATAGGTTGATGTACGGCAACTATGTAGACGGGTACAACATAACTAAAAAAGAAGACGGGGGAGTTATCCCTGTTGAGTATAGAGCAGAACCATTTAGCAGCCTTATAAATGGAGATGATTTTCCTGTCCCAACAGTTTCTTCAGGGTCTTATACTATAGGCGGTGCAGTAAGTGAAGCAAACTCAGTTATAACATTTGACTTAGCTTCTATGCAGTCTGGAGGAAGTACGGTTATAGAGGCTGGTACTGTAATAGATTTTACCTTTCAGCTACAGCAAACTACACCTACAGTGTGTACCGACTCAGGTTCAAGTGCTCAGTGCGTCAACACCTCCATACAGTCCTCACCTTTTTATGTGAGCATGACGTTTGTAGCGGCTGTAGATTATGCAGACGTGAACGCAATGCTTTCCTCTCAAGAGTTTAAAGATAGAATAGGGGGTAGTCCAGACCAAGGTTTTTCTGGGGTTTCAGTAGTTCAAGAGCTTTACCCTTGTAATAATAGTGCGGATGGCGCAACACTAAGTGACCAATTTTATGCTGCAGCAGAAGACCCTATGATAGGTACCACACTACAATTAGTAGGTGGTGGTGTGACTAACACCGCATGTTCTGTATCCGCTTTAAACACTAACCCTTTTCCAACCCCTTGCGCTACATTACCTATAACTGAAGGGACTACAGATAACACTACGGTTACAGCAGGTCAGATGCAGGACACTTCTATTGATTTTGCTGCTGCAGGTGTTGTTGTAGGTAATATAGTAATTGACTCATTGACAGGGTTAAGTGCTGAGGTCACTGCCGTCCCAGGTGGTGGTGGGGCTAACACTCTAACGATAATAGATATAGACGGTGGGCTTGCTACTTTACAGGTGTCTGGCACATCGTTTCAGATTGTTACGGGTGCATCTTCTGTACCTCCATGCTCTCATGACGGTTTTGTTTACACAAACTCTGGTACAACATTTAGCTTACAGGTTCCCGCAACTCAATGGTTTTCTGCAGACGGAACAGCGAGTGGCAACTACGCTGTAGCATACAGGTACTATAATTTTGTTGCGTTTAATTCTTCGGGAGGTTTTAAGTTGTCTTCAGAATCAGGCAGCTTACACTCTAACAGGGACTACGAGGTCGGTATAATGTATATGGATGCAGAGGGTAGGTCTTCTACTGTAATTACAAGTAATGAATCCACCTTATACTTTCAACCATCAACATCTATTTTAAAGAACAAGATAAAAGTAACACTTGATAGTTTACCGCCTTACTGGGCGAGTAAGTACAAGTTTGTGGTTAAGCCAGGTCAGGGAACTTATCAAACTATTTTCTCAACTACTTTTTACCAACAAGACGGAACTGGAACTGGAGCAACAGGGCTTCCTATAGCAACAGAGAATGACCCATCTCAAGTATGGTTTAGGTTAGAGGGGCAGAATCAAAATATCCTTCAGGTAGGAGACGAACTCACTATAAAGCAAGATACTCAGGGTGCTGTTCTAACGGAGCAAAAATCAGTGGTCTTAGCTATTCAAGCATTCTCAGGTGGCGGTATAACAAGTGTTTCTTTAGCTGGACTATACATGCTACTTAAGCCTTCAGGTTGGTCTATAGAAACTCCTGAAAATGCTTATTATTTTTATGGGACAAAAACATCACCAGGATGTTTATATGGTTATTCTTTAAATGATAGTGAAGGTGTTCCTTACACCATACCATCGGGGTCAACTATTAGAATAAAATTATGGATTAGAAGAAACGGAGGTGGGGACTGCAGTAAAAGGATAGAGTTTGATAGAACATTTATATCTTCAAATGACTACTTAGACTTTTATCAGTGGGCTTTGGGTGATGATTTAGCTGGTCAAATGAGAACAGGTAACTGCACAAACATTAACGGGGGAATGACCTTAAATTTTCAAGAACCACTTAGTCCTGTTAGTCTATTTGATGATAATAGAGGAAATATCAGCTGGAGACCTGAAATTTGCACATTCTTAGACTCTGGAGATGCTATTGCTGGAATTTATAGAGTTCCATCGGGGTCATTGTTTTTTGGATTAGATATGAATTTACAGAGGTGTAGGCGTAGGGGTACGCATGACCCTAAGGCACATTTAAGAATTGAAGTGACAAGAGCTGTTGGTACGTTTACCTTTGAAACAGAGCCACAGGAGGTGGACCCTAACTTGTTTTATGATGCGTCAGAGTTGTTAGACCTTGAGCCTGAAACACCTGGTGGACAAAAGTATCATATGGCTAAAAGGGACTTTATACCAACAAACTTACAGCCTAACAATTATATTTTATCTGCAGCTTCACAAGACCAAACGTCTGGAGGTGACCCTCTTATAACTGTGTTAGATGATTACAACTGCTACACCTTTGGTAACGGTGTTGAAAGTTTTAGGATTAATGACAACCCTGCAGGAAAGACTTTTAATTTAGGGGAGAGAACGGTAGCCGTATCTAACCAAGACTTTCAAGAAGCCGATAGGTTTGCAGGTATTACATATAGTGGGGTTTATAGTAGCTCCTCTAACTCTAATAACCTAAATGAATTTAACTTAGGCTTAGTAAACTTCAAGGATTGCGAAACAAGTTTTGGGCCTATTCAAATATTACACGCAAGGCAGACAGATATACTTACCCTACAAGAGGACAGGATATCTTATGTGTTAGCAGACAAAGATATTATCAGTGACTCTGCTGGGGGTGGTGCTATTGTAGCTGTGCCTGAAGTGTTAGGTCAACAAATAGCGAGGATAGAAGAGTTTGGTATTAGCTTTAATCCTGAGAGTTTTGTTTCTTGGGGTTACGATATGTTTTTTACTGACACCAAGAGAGGTGCTGTAATTAACTTGCGTGGCTCAAGTCGTACTAATGATGAGGTGCAAGTTGTGTCAAAGTTAGGAATGAACTCTTGGTTTAGGGATACCTTTAACTCTCAACTTACTACTCAGAAGTTAGGTGGGTATGACCCTTACATGAACGAATATGTTTTAGGAACCAACCTGCGTACCGTTCCTATTTTAGAAGATAAAATACCTTGCGGCCAAACTCTTACTCAAGTGAACAGTAATGCAATTATTGAGTATGAAGTAGATTTAGGGGCTATTGTAGGTGAGGTTAACATACCTTACTCAGTAACACCTGGTGGGTCAATAAGCATAAGTGTATCATGGAATGGATCTGTAGTTGCATCGGTTGTTGATGCTGTATATAGCGGGTCTCTTACGTTTTCAAAAAGCTTAAACTCACAGGAAAGTTGCTTTGTAACAATATCTCCTGTAGAAGCAAGCTACTCTGTAACTGTAGACTGTTTACCTAAAAATCCTATAACGGTAATACAGGTTGTTACTAACACAAACAACTATGACGGTGACTTTATTCACACCTCATACAACTGGACTGATGGCTTTACTATTAGCCCTTCAGCAGGGATTTCTTCTGCACAGTTAACAGTGCCTCAAGCCTCAGAATATAGAGTCAGTTCGGGTAACAGGTCTCTTGGAGCGTTCCCTTACGATGGTGTAGATATAAAATTAAAAACACAAAAGTATGGTATAGACACTTTTGACTTTGACCCTAATATACATAAGTTTAGAATACTATCTTCCAACACCTTGTATGAGGACACAGAGGCAGACTTAAATGCCTTGTTAACCGCTTCGTCATTAGTAGGTGGGGGTGTGATAACAAGTCCAGCACCAGGTGAATACCAAGGTGTAGAGACAGCGTTTAGTATTCCTCAGTCAAATCAATACTTATACTTGATATGGGACTTAAGGTTATTTAGTTCTCAAATAGTTTGTTACTGTCAGACCACTGATGAAGCTAACGATGTGTGTTGCAACTGCGAGGTTGATTGTAAAAACGCTTACTTCGGTCCTCAGTGTACCTCTGTTGAAATGGTTTGTACAACTGACGTAGATAGCCCAGGCAACTTAGGTATAAAATCGTATAATGGAAATTTAGGTATACCTACTATAGGGGATATAGTTTATAATACCAGCAACTGCGGTCTACCAAATATGCCTCGTGGTTTTTACACAGTTAGTTCTGTAACCCCTTCAATACAAACTCCAAGATGGGTTCAGGTAGATGACACAGGTACTGTAATTAATATGGGAGTATGTACTTAAAATAATAAAATAAATTATGGCTTGTAATAATTCAACAACAATATATTGGGGAGGTGTTAGTTTTTCTACTGCCCCTCAAATATATAGCGACCCTGAGCTTACCATCGTTGCTATTGACGGGTGGTATTCTATAGGCGGGGTGTATAGACAAATGACTGGAGGTGTATTAGGAGCATCGCAGAGTTGTCCTACATGTAAGTTTAACTGTGACACAGGCGTTGTAACTGGAAATGGTAGTGTAGGTAAGTATAATGTAAACGTAGGTTTAGGAGGGAGTACGGGTGCTGTTATAATTAGATTCAGACCTTACGGTGCTCCAGACAGGTGCACATGGACTTTTAACGGTGTTAGTGCTTCTGAGTATAGTAGCCCTGTTTTTGGTTACATGGAGGGGCTTATTGGAAATGGTGGGGCAACTGGAACACATGTATGTGACGGTAGCGGTGTCACTATAACAAATGCTAACGGAAGTAACGGTTTGTCTTTCGCAGGATTTCAGTATGTTTATGATTTTCAAGGAAATAATTTTGTAGTAGATGAGGATGAATTTGGTTCTCCTATTGGTGCTACAGCAGGTCCTTACTCTGCTGCAGAAACTACGTTGGTTGATGGTACGGTAGACTTTGTTACGATGGTTGTACCAAAACCACTGCCATCTCCTTCTGACTTAGTTATTTCTGTTGACGGACCTTGTATTTATACCCAATGGGATTTACAGGTAAACTGCCCTATTAAACTTAATGAGTTTGCAGCAGGAGTAAACGGAGGTGCGTGTGGCTTTAACTTCTCTTCTCCTATATATACTGCTCATGTAGGAAATGACACAGGTGTTTCAACATCTATCTCTGTAAATGACTGGGTATTTAACGATGAGAACGGAGTTACTAAAACTCCTGCAGGGATATACCCTGTTAGTGTACTTGGGGTAAACAACTTAATGACGGTGTCTGCAGACGGTATAGTTACTAATATAGCACCTTGTTAAAAACTTATATAAAATGGCAGAAACAAATCAACCGCACACAGTATCGTACAGTGAAGACGTAAAAGGGTGGCCTTCATTTTATTCATTTTTACCAGACTACATGGCGGGAATGAATGGGTTCTTTTACTCTTGGAATGGGGGTAACTTATACAGACACAACACTAACCAGACTCGTAATAACTATTACGGTGTTCAGTATAGTTCTACTATCACCTCTGTTTTTAATGCAGAGCCTATGATGATAAAACTATTTAAGACTATGTCTTACGAGAGTGATGATAGGTGGGAGTGTACTTCTTTGTTTTCTGATTTAAGTTCAGGATCAATGCTCTCTACTTACTTTGAGCAAAAGGAGGGTGAGTGGTTTACTTACCTTAGAGAGAACGCTGGAACGGTTGAATGGAAGGCCAGGTCAGCAAATGGTATTGGTGCTTGTGTAAGTGTTAGTGGACCCCCCAACGCAACGGTTATTGAATTTGGTGTAGACATAGGTAGTATACTGAGCATAGGGGATTTAATGTACTGGGTAGTTCCAGTGGCTCCTACTCCAGGAGACCCTAACCCAATTTCAGGTGAGCCTACGTTTGGAGGAACGGTAACGTCTATTGTAAGGCAGAGCAGTACAAGTGTAGGTGGTGTAGTTACACCTTCATCTATTACAGTGGACTGTACTACGGGTACTGTACCTTCTATTGGAAACTTTATAACCGCTATAAAGAACTCAGTTGCGGAGTCTCATGGAGCACGTGGATACTACCTAAACTTTACACTTGAGAATGTGAATGTAAATGCTGTAGAATTATTTTCTGTTGGGGGAAGTGTAATGAAAAGTTATCCATAGATTTTGTTATCTTTGTCTCAATGAAATTTAGTGTGAAGCCCTTAAAAGAAAATGACTACGAGGAAATTCTTTGCAAGTGGTGGAAGGATTGGAGGTGGACACCTCCTTCTAAAGACTTTTTACCTGAAGACGGTAAGGGAGGTTTTATTGTGTACGAGGATGACACTCCTATATGTGCTGGCTTCATGTATCTAACTAACTCAAAAGCGGTATGGTGCGACTGGATAATTTCAAACATAAAGTACACAGACAGAGAGAAAAGAAAAGAGGCGTTGGAGTTATTAGTAAACACCATCAGTGAAGTTGCTAAAGGTTTAGGAAAGAAGTATGTGTATGCGCTAATTAAAAACCAACCTTTGATTAACACATACAAGAAGGTAGGGTTCGTTGAAGGTGGGTCTTACACTCAAGAAATGATTAAAAAAATATAACATGGCAGCAGTAACATCAGCAGTAATAGGTATAGCTTCAGCGGGGTATTCAGCAGTTCAAGGCTTTCAAAACGCAAAAGACGCACGAGATGAGGCAAGTAAGGCAGAGCAAGATGCTAAAAAAATGATGGACGAGGCAAGGGCTAAGGCTGAGGTAGACTACTTTGCTGGCCTAACACTACCTATGGACGCATACGAGGCTAAGTTTGAAGCTAATTTAGCAGCAGACCAGCAGGCTCTTCAGACTCTTCAAGAGGGTGACCCAAGAAACTTAGCCGCTGGTGTAGGTAGGGTAGGTGCTCAACAAAACTTGGAGAATGAGGCAACTCGTATAGCTATGGGGGAAGAGATTAGGGATTTCAATGAAATGAAGGCAACCTCTAAAGAGGATATAAACCAACAGCTACTTGAGATGGATGTAGCGGCAGCAAGAGACTTAAACGCATTACAGCGTGACAAAGAAAAGGAGCGTGCTCTTTCTATACAGCAAGGTATAACAGGGTTATCGAATATGGCTTCTTCAGCTGCAGACCTTGTTCCATTGTACGGTAAAAGTTCTGCAGATAGGAGAGGGGCTAAGTTAGCTGAACAGTATAAGGGATTAAAACCTGAAGGTATGTCTGATAGAATGTTTGCCGCTAAAATAGGAGACCTTGATTACAGTGCAAATGATTTTAAAAATATAATGAATCAAGACATGTCAAAAGTAAAGGGGATTTTTGATGAAGATAAGGGATTTATTTTTAATGATATTATTCCAACAAGAGATATCCCCACTGGTTTAGGAAATATATCTGGTTCAGGTTCTGGAATGGGTGGAGTATTTCAATTAGATTAAAAAATAATCAATCATGGCTAAAAGAAATATAGACTTTGAAGTTTACGAAAGACAAGATCCATCCTCACAGGTAGATTGGTCTAAGGCTGCGGCAGATATTACAAAAACATTTACTGACATTCGTGATGATAGAAAGGAGAAGAAGGATGAAATAAACCAACAGTTCTTAGATACGCAAGATGTCTTAAATGATTTAGGCGAGTATGAAAATCAAACTATGCAAGAGTTTGTTATGAATACTGGTAATGATGCAGCTAATAAACTTTATGATTTTAATAACTTAGTTAAGAGAGGTTTAGCTAAACCAGCAGATCAAAGTATGTTCACGCATAACTTAAAAACAGACATGAAGCTGCTTAAAAAAAATGCTACTAATTTTGATAATGCATTTAAAGCTTACTCAGAAAGAACTCAATTAGGAGAAAACGCAGACGCTGAAGAGTTTTGGGCTGGTCAGATAGAGGGGTTTGCTAATATAAATAACTTAAGGGGTGAGGCAAATTCAGAGACGGGTAGAATAGGATTAGTTAGATTCGATGAGGAGGGAAATCCTGTAAAGGATGAAAGCATGTCTGTTCAAAGGCTCACTGTTTTAATGAACCAGAGGATTGATAAGTTTGATTTACCAAAGCAATTAGCTGAAGCTACAGCAGGTATAGGTAAGCTTGTAAGTGAGCAGGAGGCTCGTGCAGGAAGGAATTATGCTAAACTTACAAAAACAGAACAGACTGCTTTAACTAAAAAGTATATAGAGGACCATAAAGACGATAAAACTTTTCAAGATTTTTTAGGTGCAAGGGTTAGTTTATTTTTAGGAAGTGATCAACAGATTGCTGACTTCATGGTAAGAAATGTAGTTGGTCCAAACGGAGAAACAGCTGGTACTTATTACAAGAATGGAACTCAAGATGACTTTGATGCGTGGGAGAAAGATAATCCAGGGGTGAAGGCTGTTAAAACTCCAGAGTTACCTGCTGGTAAAGGAACGTCTGAAGGTACTAAATTCAGAAAATGGCTTAGAGAAACGCACAGTGAATATGCAACTGCTAATCAGATAGACCCAAAAGGAAGAAATGACTTTATACAAGCAGCTTACGCTGAGTATGGTCAAGAGTATGCTGAAGATTTTTTAAAGATAGAGCCAACTACAACAAAAGGCGTTAACCCTTATATTGTTCAAGAGATTGGAGGTGATAATTTAGCAAAGGCTATCATCACAGATGAGCAAAGAGAAATTGCAGGTAAAGTAGCTTTAGAAAACATCACAAACTCTCAAGACTTTAGTATAACAAAACAATTTAAAGTTACAGCACAAAACGCTCCAATAGATTATGATGCAAGGAAAGACAAGGAAAACCAAGCGGCAACAGATAAAGTAAATATAGGTTACTTTAAATCCCTTAACAAGATAATGGATGGTAGCAGTTCTGATTTTATAGCTGCAAGGAGAGATTTAATTGCTCAATATAATAAAGTTAATCCTGATAATAAATTAAATGATATAATGAGAGACCCTTCTACAGGTAATCTTGAGTTAGTCTATGATAATGAAATAATTACTGTTAATGGTCAAGAAGAGATAGATGGTGAGGTTGTAGATAGGTCTAAAGAATCAATGTCTCGAGAACTGATTTCGATGATAACTCCTTTGAGGGGTAATTCTTATGATGAACACTATAAAACATTTATTGAGAATCAAGGAGGGTTTGAAGACTTAGGAGGTAGATCAGATGTGGTAGAAAAGATAGACACTTTTAAACCATACGATACACTTGATATTACGAGAAAGGAGTTTACAAAGGATAATAATTTAGCTACCACTATGGAAGCAAGGAAGAAAAAAATCTCAGAAAGCCCAGACCTAAAAAGTGATTCTCAAAAGAAGGAGGCTTTATATGTGGCATATAAAGATGACTTGACTAATTTTGTTAGATTGATTGACACACGTATTCAAGTAACAAGTAATAATGATGGTTCATATATAATTAAAGCTCCAGGTGAATCACCATATAAAGTTACTATTCCTGACGCTGGAATAAATACTGACGTAACAATTCCATTGGAAGATTACTTAAATGAATTTATACGTAAATACAATGCCGCTAAAGGGAAGTCAGCAAATCCTGGAGGAGAAGTAGAAGTAGAAGTAGAAGTAGATTACGAGAATTTATAGCAATTATTAAATAAATAAATAAATGAACGAAGAAGTATTACAAGATTTATTTAATAGAGCGGTATCAAAAGGATACAATAAATCTATTGAAGAGTTTACTGTTTTATTATCTCAAAATAATGATGTTTTAATTGACAACTTTAATTACGTTAAAGGGAAAGGATATAAAAAAACAATTGAAGATTTTAAAACTCTAACAGGTGTAGTTGAAGGAGTAAACACCACAGACTCTGAAGTAAAAAAAAAAGACGAACCCGTTTCTACTTCTCCAGAGGAAGTTATGGATGGAGGTACACAGGTCGTGGAAGAACCTGGCTCATTGGAGCCTTCCGTTCAAGAGGATGAGGTTGTAACTGAGGAGATTGAATATCAACCAGGGGTAGATGCTCAGGGTATAGAGATGGGGTTCTCAGAAGATTACCTTACCACAATTAAGAAAGCAAAGGATCAAGGGCTTAATGAATACGAGACAAAGGCCAGAGTACAAAGCCAACAACTAAAAGAAGAACAGGAGTTAGAGACAGAAACTCAATGGGATAGGTCAGTAAAGTCTTTAACACAAGGGTTAGAAGTTGTAGATGATGAGTTCTTAGGTTGGTTAGATAATAAAAAGAAAACTTCCAGAGATAAAAAAATAACAGACTCAGAAGAGGAACAGGTTCGCTACAGAATGGAGTATCTGTTTGAAGATTATGGATATGAATTTGAGGAGTTTGGAGTAGGGGATAATATTAAAATAACTGCCCCAGGTAGTGAGCAATGGGTTAAGGATGAACTAAGAGACAATACCGAACGCGCAATCGATCTGGGGTTATTCGGTGTTCCGACGATATTAGCCGGAGGAAAGTTGTTCTGGGGATGTGATATGACGGAGATGGCAATGGCTCACCTCGAAACACCTACTCTATTTAGCTCCGGGGAATACCAGCGATTAGAAGCTCTACCCGAAGCAAAAACGAGAACATAAAACTCAGATGAAATATCCAGAAATAGACAAGATCGACGCCTGGGTACTATCTAAAGTACTAATTACCCAAGCCCAGGCACTAGGAAATCGACCGGCTATTACGTTTATTGATGGAGAAAAATGGACTTATGCAAACTGCCTGACTGAGGCACGGAACACAGCTTCAGTTCTGTCCCGTCTTAGGATCAAGACCCAGGATAAAGTAGTAGTAATGGTGGAAGACCCCGCGGATTTTTGCCGATTGTGGTTTGG